>Ga0316190_10003963_pt1 | contig 10750 bp, 7 predicted proteins | sample Eddworburrow2_MG_FD_204929 | JGI IMG/M metagenome (GOLD analysis project Ga0316190, IMG submission 204929) | Coastal sediment microbial communities from Maine, United States - Eddy worm burrow 2 | ecosystem: Environmental > Aquatic > Marine > Coastal > Sediment | place: USA: Maine | collected... | reverse complement strand
GAGACATCGCGCCTGTCTGCTCTGTGAGTCGAGTCCCACGTTTTGCATGACCCAACGACGTAGAAACGGCACCATTTCACGGGCGGTCATTCCCGTCATCTTCTTATAGAAGAGCTTTTTGGATTGGAACTCCGCACGGATGTCGTCATCCTCGATGACCTGTCGCGCTAGTTGACACTGTGTGGCAAAGGTTCGATCGTAGCCGTCACGCACAATCTTCGACGGTTCCGATTTCCAATACCCGGTTTCTAGAATCTCGTAATTGACCTCGGCATGCATGCCAAACGCTCTAACAGATTGAGAGATCTCGTTTAGCTCACTATCGCAGTATAGCACCGGCATGAAGCGCGATAGCTCAACTGCGGCACGAGCACCAATTTGTGACTTACCAGCCTTCGCTGTTGCTGCTACAAAGGTAACACTTCCATTGCGCAAGCCACCAATGGAGCGCTGCCAAACTGGAAACCCAATATCGACACCAAGCTCGCCAGGATGGTCGGCAAGATCTTGAATGATGTCCAGCGCTCTTTCTGGTAGGTGGATAATCTCGTCATCCACAACACCTTGAAGCTTGTTGGATAGATCGATTAAAGATGTGTCGACCTTGTTGATGATTTCGCTAGTTTCATCTGGGGTCTCGTCGAGATACTTCCCTAGCTGTTTGAGCATCCCCTGGTAGCCGCTCTTCACAGTTTCTCGCTTTACCTGTAGGAATGCGCGACCAACATCCGCCTTGGTTGCTTCGTATTCTAGACATGCTTCGATAAGCTCTCCGTCACGAGTGACCTCAAGGAAGTCCTTGAATCCAAGCGCGGTTGCCTCGGCTACGAGCCCAGCATGGGTAACCGTAAGGTTACCGGATGTGTTCATCAATAGACGCTGAAGAACGATGAAGAACTTCTGATGTGCCTTAGACGTAAAATCGTCTACCGAGATGTGCTGTTGGATGTTGAAGTAGATGTCTGGGTTGCGACATAATCCACCAAGTAACGCAAACTCTGCTGCTACATTACCCATTCCAGACCGCCTCTAGCTTAGTCAAAACTAACTCCTTCGTCATTTCTTCGTTGTATGCTACGCGAATCAGGGTGATGTCCTGTTGCTCGCATAGGTCGTCTTTTTCTGCGTCACGACGCTTAGCCTTGATGAAGTTATCACGATTGCCATGGAAGTGTTCGCAGTATTCAAAGTGTTGTTGTCCGTCAAATTCGAATCCAACCTTCAGCCCTGGTAGATAGATATCAATAAAGAGTCCACCTTTTAGGGCAACATTATACTCTAGCTCCACCCTCTGATGAGGAAAGAGTTCTTGCACAATCGCCAATAGCTGCTTAGCTCCCTTGCTCACCAAATGTCTCTGGATAGAGTTCCTTCAGGTCATCTAGAATAGATTGGTAGAATGCTGGATCAGATCGCAACATACCCACCACGGTCGCGTGGGGTCGCTTCTTAACTTCACCCTCCTCATTCGGAATGAGGTAATACTTGCCATCCTTCTCGATAACTCCAAGATCGCCCGCCATCGTAGCTAGCTCGTCATAGATGTCAATCCCCTTGCCATAAAGCAGCGGAAACTCTCCGCTTACAAACGGTGGGGCGACCTTATTCTTGATGATCTTATATCGGACGATGTGACCGATCTGATTACCGTCGTCGCTCATGATACGAGTCTTGCTCGTGATGTCCATAAGCTGAATACGTTGGCTGGCGTAGAACGGCAGGGCGCGACCGCCGCTCGTGGTGTCTGGATTGCCGTATGCGCCGATTTTGCTGCGTAGCTGGTTAAGGAAAATGATCGTGCTCTTCGCCTTACCAGCCGCGTGTTGCAACTTGCGACAGCCAGCGCTCATTAGTTTGGGGAGCGTGCCGACATCAGTCTCGCCGATGTCTTTGGCTTCAGTCTGCTGAGGAAGTAGCGCATCAACCGAGTCAATGGCAATGATCGAGCCAGGATACTGTAGAGCCCACAGTTCGGCGATCTTAAGGGCGTCTTCTCCCGTTGGTGCAGATACTACCTCCAGAGCACCCTCCTCTCGTAGGGCTGGGAATGAATCAACTAGCGTAGGCTGCAAGGCTTGCTCTTGGTCTAGGAACAGGCATTTCTTGCCACGTTTTACCGCCTCTGCTAGGATCGACAACACGAGCGTTGTCTTACCAGCGCCTTCGTTACTAAAGATCTCAACGATCGACCCTTCGTAGATTGGAACCTGTAGGTTAATGTCAAGACTGAGCGAGCCAGTTGAGTTACCCTTTGGTAGCTCTAGTTCATCCCCGGTGCAAAACTGTGTGTCTTCGAAGTTCTTCTTTAGTCGATTCATGAACAGTTTATGTTCGCGGCTTGAAGCCTTGTCGTCCGATTCTGTCATACCTAGTTCCTCAGCTTGGGTCATTCTCTAACTCCTGCAAGATGTCATTGAGCGTCTTCCTACTGTTGCTACTAGCTGCCTTCATTGTATAACCAGTAGTCTCTTCAACGTAGTTGCTGCTTTCGCGGGCGAGCGTTGTCTGAAGGGCTGTGTAGTATGCCACAAACTTGTCAACGTTGCACCACTTAAAGTAGTTCTTGATCTTCCATCTTAGGAGACCAAATTCCTTGTAGTCCAGGTCCGTTACTTTGTAGAACTGGATAAACCATGCCAGTTGCTCTATCCTTATACCTAGCTTGCTCACACGTCTTACCTTGGTGAGCAGTTGCCCCCATTCCTTCGCGAATGGTCCGTTCTTGCGCCAGCTTCCCTCAGGGAGAGCCCCATGCCTATTCATCAGGATGGCCTCCACGATGAAGTTTGGCAAGTCGTGAGCCACCCCAGGCGTGGATGGACTAGCATACCTCGTCTTCGATTCTGTCATGGTTCCTCTTAGACATTATGTGTCCAGAAGATAGTTTCGTGCGCCTTTTCTTAAGTCCAGCTAAACTACCCCACCGCTTGTGGCTTTTTATCTCGCTAATCGTCCATGCGCTTGCTTCAAAGCGTAGAGATAACTCGAACCTGTTGTTCAGAAAGTTTACGAGAATCTCAAGAAGTTTTGCCTATTCGAAACAAAGAACTTTCCGATGACCGTAGAGCCATCACCTGGGGTAGATGGGGCTACGTCCAAAACTTCAGCGGTCATTAAGATACCGCGATCGCCCGTGATCACAAACTCTGGATTTGGATACGGCACAATACTTCCCTCGGGCGTAGCATTAAGATCCAAGTTGCCATCGCTTGTGAGACTCTGAACTGTCACTATAGCGCCAGAGGTGCCAACATTACTTACCGCAGTAACCTGCACTGGGGTGGATGAGTTACCGCCTGGGTTTAGGAACACGCCAGGGGTGACCAGGGAAGCACCTGGACGTTCTAGCACTCTAGGGGTTCCGTTGCTAGCTTGTGCTGCAAGAGTAGTTAACTCACCAATATTCACAGCACCGTTAAGAAGCGGAACGTCAACTAGACGACGAACCGGGTTGGTGTCTACAAGAGCTACATCAAATACGTTGGATGATGTTCCTACACCGGACACGAACACAACCGTGCCGTTAGAGAATGGGCGACCACCAGTCCAGTAGCGCTGAATCTCGCGACGCTGACCTGGAAGCCTGAACTCGTTTACGTGATAGAGCGCCTCGTCGCCGATGTTCAAGAATCCGTCTACGCAAATAGCGCCGCCGCGACCTACTCCGGTTTCGAAGTCTGGATCTGTGCTGCCGGGAGATTTGGTTGGAACAGTATACTGTTGTGCGGTGACTCCACGGTATCTCTCTTGAGTGCCTGCGTCTGGGGTGTTGGTGAACGTTAGGGCGAAGTTAACTTCGTCGATGGTCGCACGACGGATCGTCTCACCCCGTCCTCGCGGACCGCTGATGATCGGAGGTGGCGTCGGGCGAACTGGTGCTCTGGTGGACGGAGCTAGTGGGCTAGCTATGTCGAAATCAATTGGGGTGATGATGCCATTAAGAATGGCACGTTGGCGCTCATCAAGTGGCGCATCACGTCCGAACTCTGCAAAAAAGCTCGCGATACGGTAGTTGCTGCGGATGCCGCCGGTTCCAAGAGTGAAGTTTACCTCTGTGATTCCATGGTTGCGAACACCGATTACTCCACTAGCGTTAGGAGCATCGTTAGAGAACGAGTCGAAGGAAATCTTAGGCAGTCCAACTAGCTCGATCGCAGAAAACTGAGAGTTGGCAGCCGGAGCGATAAGTCCCTGTAGACGACGGAATGCACGATCTTCCATAAGCTGAACGGAAGTTGTGCGACCTTGTGGCGGGAAGTTCCATGGCCCGAACTGGTCATCAATTACGACCATCTCCGAATCACATGGGGTTGCTAGCTCTCCACTCACCCATGGCTGTGGGAACGACATGCCGTAACGCTCGGTGAACGTGACCGGGATAGCGACTCCGCTTAGGGCGCGATATGGATCAACTAGAATACCTGGGTCTACGATGTCTAAAATACCAGAACTAGTTGCCTCTAGCGCATCCTCTGCAAGGGTAACCAAGTTGCGGAAGACGAAGTTCTCACTTAGTCCCGTGCCAGCGATGATCGGAATCTCGACAAGGACAGTGCCCTCTGGATACTCCTCAAATGACGCAAGCGGGTCACGAGGGTCGATCACTAGCTGACCAACCTCGGTAACGGTTACTGGGATGTAGTGCTCGCCCGTGCGCTGGCGACGCCCAGAATCCGCTGGCGCATTACCAATATTGTAATCTTCGGTCCACTGACCAAAACCAGCCGGAGGATCCTCTCCTTCGGGGCCATATACGGTGCCTGACGGAAGGACACAGTATGCGGAGATCTTGTCATCGGTGCCCTTGAACGGGGCGAGCGGTCCTAAGTCTCGGTTAATCTCATAGTTGTTGACGAACAGTCCGCTAGAGCCAGTCACGCTGATGCTCTGACCTTCGATCTGGTTCTCGATATTACCCCACGCCGCGTTAGCAAGCTTGAATGCGCCGGATGCTGCGTTCGCGAGTAGTCCAGAGGCGATGAATGCCCGACCAAAGAATCGCGCGGCATGATCGCGAACACGGTTGTAGAAGTTGAGAACCCAGTTCTGATTCGCGTCTCGACGATTGTTGATGAGACGGATTTGACCCGACTCGTTTCCACCAAGGGTCGCGATTGGTTGTGCTGGATCGTAGCGACTTTGAAAGTCGGGGTGTTGGGCGGCGATACTACCAGCATCCTGCGCGATGCCAAAACCAGGGGATGTTAGACTTAGGTTTGTTGGCGCAGACTGATACTTCTTGAAGTAGGTCCAGTGCTCGATACCCTTTAGCGCCGCCTGAAGCTCTAGGTCTGTTGGCTTGTAGCTACGCAGGATACCAACTGCGTCTGTGAACTGAACTGAGAAATTTGGCCATGCTGCCTCAAAGACAATACCTGACTCGGGCGCGGGCACTCCATCGATACCACCAATTAGTGGCGAGTTCAACCATCCCTCTTGGTGAGCACCTAGTAGACGCACTCGTCGCGGCTGGGTAACAAGATCATCACCATATTGCAAGCTAACCGTCTGCGTCAGGCCACTCGCTGCGCCTAGGCTGGCAACAATGTTGAGAAGCTCATCCTCTCGCAGTTCGAATGCCACCTTGCGGTTGACGAGACGAACCTTCTGCTCTGACATGCTCCAATACCAGTCATATGCAGTAGCTTCTAGAATACGAGTGATAGCCTCGCTTAGGGGCGTGCCATCGAAGTTGAAGCGAATTGCCGAGGCGTCGCCACCAAGATTGGCCTCTAAGTCATCCTTGGTTGGAATTGTATCCAAGTCGAACAGGATCTCACCTTCATCGACAGCAAGCTGAATCGCGTCAAGAATCTGAGGATAGGTGCATCCCTGCTCTAGAACCTTGCGATATTCTCTAAAGAGATCCTCAGAGATATTACCTGCTAGGTCGGTAAAGCCTTTGGTTACACGAACACCACGCGCTACCGAGATGACACCAGAACCAGGATTGTCTCCAAGATCTTCGGTGATCAGCTTTATGGCATCTAGACAACGGCGGGTGTCGCGGATGTTGACTTGTAGGATTGAGCCCTGGGAGTTAGCGCTATACTCTGAGTGAGTGATCTCGCCACTCGCTAGGAATTCACCAACAGTGAAGCCGACAATTGATCCAACGGCTGGGGCCTGACCGCTAGCGCCGTGAAACGCCTTGGGGTCGTCACGGGTTGGAACCCATGTTGTATTGAAGGTATGAGGGGTGGTGTTGAAACCAAACGAGGCATTGATCTGAATCAACGCAGCTTCAAGATCATGACCGGGCGCTCCTGCTGGAATCTGCCCACTAGGAAACATGATGACGGGCTGGCAGTCACCTAGACCCAGCCCCTCAACATCAATCCTCTGGCCTGTGATATTGAAGTTTGCCATTGTTAGTTACGAATCAGCCCAAGTTGGCCATGGTGCTTCTGACTCTTTGGAAGGTCTCGATGCTCGGTTGTTACCTTTCCGTTAGTAGAATCGACCCAATGAATAGTTAGCGTCTCACCCTTAAGTTCCCCAAACCCCTGAGCCTCATCTTGATATCCCGAAAAGTATGGATTGGCAGACATGAACTTTCTGATGCGTCTACTGTAGAAGTATCCATCCGCCTGTTGTGATAGATTGATCTGTGCTACTGGATTAAGATCCTGACGAGCGAACGCCATGCTTACGATCTTGCAATCGTTCTCTTGACAGAACTGCTTGAGGCGAATCCAGGGATTTGGTTCATCTAGAGTAGGATCCTCTGGAGTCTGATAGATCTCCACCTCACAATCCAGTAACACTACCCAAAATCGCCACAGGGGCGACTCCTCCATCTTCGTAGCGAAGTTGTAAGGAGCACCCTTGGCGTGTTGCCTAAGGTCCATGCCTATCCTCCTGGCTTACAGGAATTCGATGACCGCGAAGAAGCCGAAGTCGTTGCGTTGACCAGCCGCCTCTGGCGAGGCAGATAGTCCGACAAAGAAGTCGTGTCGAAGTTCAGCTATGTCTCGGTCTTGTAGTAAGAGACGGTTGTCAATTGCGCCAGCACCAGCAGTCTGGGTCCAAGTAGAGTCTGCCCCCGGTTCGTAACCTTGAACCTTAAGGCTCGTTACAACACTGCTTACGTCATCGATACCACTAGTTGCGTTAAGCGCTACTGTGTAGAGAATGGCATTCTGTGTCCTCACCTCGGTCGAGCCAGATGGAACGAATCTAATAAGAAGCGTGCCGGATTCTGGGGTGACATTGATGAGCGAAGTTTCGCCAAGCCCACTTACGTTCACAGTGCTGCTTGTGACATACTTGTGATTGATAAGCTCGCCGCTGGCGGGAACCCCCCACGGAGCCTGTCCGAGGTTAGTGCCGCTGGCGTTAGTAATAAAGGTCTTGTCCTGATATCGGTCTACAATAACCGCAAAAGGAACACCTTCCGGTCCACCCGCTCCAAAGAAGCCTACGTGGTTGGCACCGCTGGTGTTGCCCGCTGGCTCCAATTGCTCAATCGCCACCAAACTCGTGAAGTTCGAGCTTGCTGGTGATCCTGATGGGGCATAAAAGGTTAGAGTGTTCATGAAGCCTCTCCTGGTGACTAGTCACCTGTCTTATACACTAAATGTTAAGAATGGCCGACCTACCGTTTAGAATTGCATCGGTAGATTCGACCCTATTAATGTGGGTGATGGTGAATGAAGAATCCATCTTAGCGAAGTAAATTGGACCGCTGTTGATGGTGCTGAAATACAGGTAGTGCAGACCTGTGCTAGAATCATATGTGATCGGACCGAAGGTGTCGACCCGAGCCGTCGTCATTGGGATGTCTGGATCAAAGCTGATGTCTACTGAGTTCGCTGGCGTTACTGCCATTGATTTCGGAATTGTTACCTGGTTGTTCGTCGTAACAACTAGCCTAATAGCCCAACTGGGGAAAAATCCAACAACATAGGTAGATACTGAATGTGAGGTCGGCGGGCTGAGTTGAGTCGATCGAGGTGCAGAACTCACTGGAGCAAGTTTGTTGTATCGGGGTAAAATATTAATACCAAACGGGCCAAGGTCACTCCATTGAATATAGGTCTCGCCGTTAGCATGCACAAATCCATGATTGAGCTTCCTATTGAACCAGAACGACATGATGTTGCCTATGTCATAAGTATCGGCAAAATATTTCACTGTCTGTGTGGTGAATATTGGAGACTCGGGTGGTGGCAACTCAACCCAGGCAAAACCCCCGTTGGGATCTGTGCCCTGTCGATAGACATGAGACTCGTATTCGATGGTGTCTGTTCTTGCGTCTCCACCACCCGCCCTTTCATCACCGGGGTAAACCATACGATCCATAGTTCCCCATTGTGCATACGCCTTAAACCAGCACACGCCATCTCCGGCAGACATGATGTCGCCAACATCCCAGGTTGTGCTGGGGGGCGCTCCCCATAGACCAATCCTGCCCTGAAGCGCGGTGGTGTTGCTGATAGACCAATTGGTGGGGGAAAGAGTGTTGCCAAAAGTGCCCCACTCAAATCGAGACCCGCCACCAGCAAGCAGTGGTGTCGTGACCCCGCCATAGGTGTAAACCGTATTACCGGCGGCGTATTTGAATCGTGACGTAACGCTGTATCCCCTTGAGCTAGTCTCAGATCCAACAAAGTGACCAAAGACCTTCTTGCCGTTGATCAAGCTCCTTCCAACAGCTAGATTGTTAGCGCTGAACTCGTTCAGGCTATACAACAATCGGTCGGTGTTGTGAATGCCGGGATGGCCTATTCCGTTCGGGTCAATACCACTAGTTGCGCTATAGTTGGCGGGATAGTGTTGAATCAACAAACCACTGTCGCCAGCAGCAGAAACATCTAGAAGATAGACAGTATCATCACTTAGCGAGCCCGGAACATTATAGACAGCTTGACGACCAGACGCATTGATGCATCCACTGGCAGAGGTCTCATAGTATCGATTGAGTTCGTCCTCCGCTGGGAACCGCGCCCATGGCACGTTCTCTCTAAATGTTCCTTCTGAGGCAGCGAATTGTCCAGAGCCAGTCAGGAGTTTAATACTCGTGCCATCTACCAGACCGTCGCCAGTAATGATCATTCCACCAGACGTAGCAGCATCAAAACCAAGCTCGCCAAACTTCTCCTTGTCTAGGTCACTAAAGGTCGGAAGACTGCCACCGTCTAGTGCAGCCGGGAAGACTGGCTCCAGTGGAATACCATTTGGTCCTATGCGTGGTGTCTTGGGGCGGGTGAATGGTTGCCACATCACCTCGTCGATATCAATGTCTTGGAATTGTTGGGCACCTAGCTCGATCTCATTTCCTGGCGTAGATGTGCTCGACGGAGCAATAGGCACCGTGTTTGTTGGCGCTGGATGGACGTATTCTAGATCAGACACGCCTGACGCACTAGAGTTCGGAATATCGTAGATCGCCCTATTGCGCTGCATGTGCGACGCGAAGAACTCATCTGATGAGAACTGCGAGTCTGCCGCGTGTAGATCAACTACCTCTTCTAGCAGCGTCCTCATGTCGAGAATGTAATCTGCGTAGTGAGGAGTGGCATTCTCGTAGCCGCTAGCGTTTAGACTTGGCTCGATTGACTCCGACAGACCAGCCTCACGATTGATGTAAAGCTTGATCGGTGTGCTGACGGGATGGCTGGTTGCTGTGGTGAACAGCCTCTTGTCTAAGAGGAGACCAAAAGCGGGGATAGAGAAGTAGCGCCCCTCATATCCTACGCGCTCCTGAGGGTCAACTCTAAAAGGCTCGCGAGGATAAGGGTATGGTCGGTGTAGGAACTCAAATCCACTTGGGCACGTCATTCTAAGTAGTCGATACCAGCCGATAAGGAGTCAGACACAATACCCCAAGATCCGCTCACTGCCCATACGGCTGAGTAACGTCCCGGCATGGTGTAGTCATGCGTCCTTACAAAATCCGTAAACTGAGTGCCGGACGGCACCTCTAGACTGTTCACTAAAGTCTCTTGCTGATCAGCAAAATCGGTGTATTCTAGCAGCCCGCTTGTTGTGTCTAGACCAGATAGCGAGTGGGTGAAGAACACCCGATGGATAGCACTGCCGTCTGCTGGCGTTCCCGAAAGAGAGATACCCGGCAGCGTTGCTAGGTATGCGCCAGAGGTAGACCCTGATGGCACTAACAGGAATGGTCGTGTGCAACTAGTGCGGTAGCCATAGCTGTCTAGAACCTCAATCTTGACGGTATACCAACCGGCGGTATCAAAAGTTCTTGAGGCTTCGTATAGACCGCTTTGCGGAACTCCATCGATGAGCGTTCCCTCAGCAGCACCCTTGAAATCCGCGAAGGTGAATCTTACCTTCCCAACCTTCTTATTGTCTTGGGCAACACCGCTACCTTGAACGGTAAGCGTGTATGGAGTGCCAGACGCAATAGTTCCAACTGCTGGTATTTCTAACGTGCAGACCGGTGGCTGTGTGATTCGGATAACGCCTAGCCTAGAATCAAAGTCATAGATCTCAGTCTTCTCTACACCAAGTCGCGCGTCGAAGTCCTTGGATGTTACAATCTGGAATGTGAGAGTAACATCAAACTCGTCCTCAGCTTCGCATGCACCAAACTGGTAGCTTCCCAGAAGTCCACTTACGATATCAAGACCGTGCATGAAGTGACCAAAGACACCACTCTGCTGACCGATACCGTGCGCAAAGCCTCCGGTTAGCCCGCTAACGAACGCACGACCATGGATGAATCCGCCATACTCTCCAACCACACCGGACACACCACTGACATAGCCAGCATAGAGGTCAA
>Ga0316190_10003962_pt1 | contig 10752 bp, 7 predicted proteins | sample Eddworburrow2_MG_FD_204929 | JGI IMG/M metagenome (GOLD analysis project Ga0316190, IMG submission 204929) | Coastal sediment microbial communities from Maine, United States - Eddy worm burrow 2 | ecosystem: Environmental > Aquatic > Marine > Coastal > Sediment | place: USA: Maine | collected... | reverse complement strand
TCAGAAAGAGTACCCATAAAAAAACCGTTATTCCCAAACCCGTCAATCCGAACATAGGAAGAAGTAGAAGCACGACACCAATACCTATGCTCCAGTTCATCAAAGGTGCTTTTATTCGCGCCAGAAGCAGGGCCAACACCAGAACAAACACGATTAATATCAGCCACTGCATATGATTCTCCATTTAACCATTCATCCCTTTTGTCACTATTATAGGCTACTTTCTTTCACTAACAGAAAACTGCGCAAAAAAGGGGCCAAAAGGCCCCTTTTAAACAATAAAGATGTTTCCCTTCTAAAAGTGGTAAGTAAGTGAAGCTCCTGCCAGATGTACGTCTGATTTATAAGTGCCGTTACGCACAATGTTTGCGCCTGTCGATGCCGTCTGGTTTCGAGTGGCTACCAACACATAAATATAGGCCAGATCAAGTGTTGCCTGATCCGACAGGTCTACACCGTACCCCAGATGCAGAGCCTGCCGATCGTTACCGGGAAGTAGTGGTGTAAACTCTACATCACTGATCGGTGTTGGATCGTAGGTATAGCCTATACGGGCGCGCATGGTATCCGAATATTCCCATTCGGCTCCGAGTCGGAATGCCCATGTCGCCTTCCAGTTCTCAGCCACCGTCAACGAAGCCCCTCCCACACCAACAACCGGGTGTAAACCAGGAGTATAAGTAAAGGCCAGCTCTTTGAACTTCTTCCAGTTCACCCAGTCCGCATCAGCACTTACCGTCCATCTCTCTGCAGGATGAAAGGCGACACCGATACTTAGCATGTCCGGCATAGTTACAGTGATCGCATTGTTTGATGTTGAGGCTGGATATGGGGTTGCTGAAGTCGAAATTCCTTTCGCTTTTATTTTTACATCTGATCGATAGCTGACACCGAAACTGAACTGCTCCGCCTTATAAAGAAGTGCTGCATTAAAGCCTATTCCATCGCCCTTGAAATTCTGTACAAGGGCTGTACCGTTAAAATCAACCTTATACATGTTGACATAGACAAGTCCAACGGCCAATGCCAGTTCATCACTCACTTTGAATGCGATATTGGGGTTTATATTAACGGCTTGCAGACGCCCATACTGTGCTCCACCTGTAAATCCTGCGGGTGTTGTTGGCCACTCCATCTCCAAACCAAAAGGAGCGTTGATACCGATACCATATGAAATGCCCAGCTCATCGCTTGTGCCTGCAACATAAGTATGTGGTACAAATAGTATTTTCTTGTCAGCGCTGGAAGAGAAGGTTGCGCCAACAAAATCAACCTTCGGCAAAACTAGCGTGCCACCAAGCGTCACTGCATGCCCCTCCTGGAAAGCAAGCCCTGCAGGGTTAAACCAGTTTGCCGTAGGATCATCTGCAATGGCTGTGAATGCATGCCCCATACCCATCGCCTTCACTCCCATCTCAGGAATCTGAAAGCCTCCGGCATGTGCCTGGGTTGAAAACAGCATCACTGCCATAAATGATAATAAAAAACGTTTCATAACTCCCCCCTAAGGTGCTTGTAAACTCCATTTATAGACCTATAACCATGCGAAAGGCAAGAACTTATTGCCAAAACTCTCGTTTAAAATAAATGCCCGTCAGTTAAACCTAAGAAAACCGCAGCAGAAAGCGAACAAGTTTCTTTGTGCTTTCTGAAAAAAGTTTGTCGGTATAGAAGCTGCCTGCGATTCGCTTGTTTACTTCAGCCAAAGTCGGATAGGGAGCAATCATGCCTGCCATCGCCCCGACCTTCATTTTCTGGCTGATGGCAAGTATCCACGGCTGAATCAGTTCGCCCGCATGCAAGCCGACGATACTCGCGCCCAGAATCCTTCCGTTTTTTTCCGTTATCACCTTGACCAGCCCTTCGGTACGCCGCTCAGCCTGAGCCCGGTCATTCTCTGCAAAACCCCATTTCAGAACCCGGACACTCTTGCCAGCCTCTTTCGCATCTGCTTCGCTCATACCGACATGGGCCAGTTCGGGATCGGTATAGGTCACCCATGGAACTGCTGAGTAATTCACTTTAGCTGGAAGTTTGAAAAGCATATTTCGAATCACAATACCGGCCTGGTATGCCGCCATATGCGTAAACTGATAAGGGCCTACCACATCGCCAACAGCAAAGATCCGACGATTGGAAGTGCGTAGTTTTGAATTCACCTCGACCCCGCGTGGAGAAAATATAATACCTGCCGCTTCAAGATTTAGCCCATCGACATTGGCACGGCGACCTGTCGCCACCAGAAGATGTGAGCCTTCAATGCATGCTTCACTGCCATCTATCTCACAATATACGGCAACACCCTGATCCCGTTTTTCAAAATGCAGGCTCTCTACACCTTCATGAATCGCCATGCCTTCCTGACGCAATCGCTCAACAACGATGGAAGATAGCTCCGGGTCGTCCTTCATAAACAGGCGAGCTACTTCCAGCACTGTAACCTTGGCCCCCAGTCTGCGGTGTGCTTGCGCCATCTCCAGCCCAATCGGACCTCCTCCAATGACAATTAGATGGTCAACCGATTGCCGATTGGAAAAGATGTTTTCATTGGTAAAATAATCGACCTGATCCAACCCCTCAATCGGCGGCACGAAGGCCGATGAACCAGTAGCAATCACGAAATATTTGGCACGAACCTGAACATCTCCTGCCTCGACTGTACTTTCATCAACAAACCGAGCAGCTGCGCGGATCACATTGACGCCCAGAGATTCGAAACGTTTTTGCGAATCGTTCGGTTCAATCGCTGCAATCACATCATGCACATGTTTGTGTACACCTTCCCAATCAACATCTGGTTTAACCGGTTGAATTCCAAAAGCCCCGGCCTCACGCAATGCCTGCGCCTTTTCAGCAGCCGCCAGCATAGCCTTAGATGGAACACAACCGGTATTCAGGCAATCCCCACCCATCTCAGACTTCTCAATCAGCACCACACCTGCACCCATCTGGGATGCGCCCGCTGCAACAGAGAGCCCACCGGAACCGGCTCCAATCACACATATATCTGTATGAATAAGCCTTGTCATACGTCCTCTCCGTCTACAACACGTTTGTTACGGAACTGTTTATAAACGACAGGGATTAGCAACAGCAGTGCCAACCCGACCAGAGCCGCAATCATTTGAGGTGTCATGATCGACTTGGCAGAAAACTCGCCTCCCTGATCAAACACACTGCCCAGCCCGCTGCCTGCCAGTGCATAGACAAAGGTAGCCGGCATAATCCCGAAGAATGTTGCAATCAGATAAATACGAAGAGAGACACCTAAAAATGCCGGCGCCAAATTCACCAGAAAGAAGGGGAAGATTGGCACCAACCGCAGAGCAAACATGTAACTCAACGCATTGTCCGAAAAACCTGCCTGCAGTTTGCCGATTCCGGGACTGGCTTTCGCCAGCAGATAATCACCCAGAGACGTTTTTGCCACCAGAAAGATCGCTGTAGCGCCTATCGTTGCTCCTACAACTGCATAGATACCACCAAGCAAGGCTCCAAATAGAAAGCCGCCACTGAGAGTCATCACAGTACCGCCGGGAAGTGAAAATGCGACCACCACGATATAGAGGCCAATATAAGCCAGCGGAGCAAGCAGGGAGTATTGCATGACCCAGGAATCCAGAGTTGCGCGGTGTTCCCTTAAAAGTTCAAAACTTAAATATTTACCAAGATCGAAGACAACAAAGAGAACTACAACGCTCCCCAGCAGCAACACCGGCGCTAAACGCTTGAGCAAAGCAGTGTTCATTTCCGCACCTTCAACCTGTAATCCGGTGTCGGGTTAAGCGGACAGGAGTAGCGATAGTCCCCCTCCTCCAGTCTGATGCGGTAATCCCTGTAGCTTCCTGTTTCAATACCACCCCCTGAAACAGATGGAAGCGTCAGGCGCCCAATCCCCTCCCCACGCAACCAGAAACCCAACACATAGGGTACGTCACGGTTATGTACGCGAAACAGATAATCGCCCGGCTTCAGCTGAATAACTTTGGCCCGATTCAGCCGATCCTCAGCGTTTTTTTCATTGAATGTCTCGCAAGCCTCATAGCTGCTCGCCCGGTAGTGCTGATCGCCCTTTTCCGGCTCAATGAACTGACAGGAAGTTTGAGTAAGCTCAATGGTTTCAACTGCCCACACTGCCGGGACAAATACCATGACCATAATCATCGACAATAACCAGCGCATAAAGAAACTCCTCTCTTGTTTGCGGCTTGGTCGATGGATAGCGCCAGAGATTACAGATCCAGCAGTGCCATGCCCGGTTGTTCCAGATACTCCTTCACGGCGACAAGGAACTGTACGGCTTCACGGCCATCAATCAGACGGTGATCGTAGGTAAGTGCCAGATACATCATTGGGCGAATTACAATCTGATCGTTCTCTGCAACGGGTCGCTTCTGAATCGAGTGCATGCCCAGAATGGCAGACTGTGGCGGATTCAGAATCGGTGTTGATAGCAGTGAGCCGAAGACTCCACCATTGGTAATCGAAAATGTTCCGCCCTTCAGGTCATCCGGCACCAGGCCACCATCCCGGGCCTTCACGGCCAGAGAGGCGACACCCTGCTCGATTTCGGAAAAGCTCAACTGCCCGACATCCCTGAGTACAGGAACAACCAGCCCCTTCTCAGTGGATACGGCCACGCCAATATCCATGTAGTTGTGGTAGACAATCTCTTCACCATCAATAAAGGCATTGATGGCCGGGAACCCGGAAGCTGCATGCGCGCACGCCTTCACGAAAAAGGACATAAACCCGAGATTGGCACCATGCCTCTCTTTAAATTTATCTTTATATCTGGCTCGCAGGTCCATCACCGCCTGCATATTCACTTCATTGAAGGTGGTCAGCATGGCCGCCGTGTTCTGTGCATCTTTCAACCGTGTCGCAACACGTTTGCGCAGGCCCGACATCGCCGCTCGTTCTTCCAGCCTGTCAGCGCCCCCGCTTGCATGTTCAACTCGGGGCGCAGTTTTTTTCGGCGCCGCAGCTTTCGGCTTCTCCAGTATTTTTTCGACAGTCGCTTCGGCCTGCTTCGCCGCACTTGCCTTGCTGTCGATTTTCTCTGCCGGTTTTGTTTTCGATGCAGGCTTCTTCGCTGATTTTGCAGCCGCAGTATCGATCAGGCCAATCACTTCGCCCGGCTCAACCGTATCATCCGCATGCTTATGCAGGGCCTTGAGAACACCCGCATCGAGCGCGGTAATCTCCATGGTGATCTTGTCACTCTCGATCTCTGCCAGTACATCATCGACGGCAACATCATCGCCTTCGGCCTTCAGCCATGCGACGAGTGTTGCTTCCGATTCGGATTCCCCAAGACTCGGAACCTTGATTTCAACATCAGCCATAAACTCCTCCAATTAAGGGTTCGCGATTTCGATTTCGATTAAGCCCAGCGCCTTTTCAACCACTCGCTTCTGCTCTTCGGCATGGCGTTTGGCCGATCCTACCGCTGGTGCTGCCGAAGCTGGACGGGAGACAAATAGAAGATCCTGTTGCGGTAAAAGGCAGCGTTTCAGATGATGTTTGGTCTGATACCAGGCCCCCTGATTCTTCGGTTCTTCCTGAACCCAAACTGCCTCGGACGCATTCGGATAGAGTGCCGTCTGCTTCTTCAGCCTTCCGGACGGGAAGGGATAGAGTCGCTCCACACGGATAATCGCGATGTCATCAATCTGATGCTCGCTGCGGCCTGCCAGAAGATCATAATAGACCTTGCCGGAGCAGAGCAGAATGCGTCGTACTTTGCCTGGATTAATGCCAGCGTCCGTCTCACCAAGCACTGAAAAGAACTTCCCGCTGGTGAACTCATCGAGCGATGAGAATGAGAGCTTCTGACGTAGCATACTCTTCGGCGTCATCATAATCAGAGGCTTTCGGATACTGATCATATGCTGACGGCGAAGCAGATGGAAAAGCTGTGCCGGTGTGGTTGGGTAGACCACCTGCATATTATTTTCGGCACACAGCTGAAGATACCGCTCAAGCCTGGCCGATGAGTGCTCAGCACCCTGCCCTTCGTAACCGTGCGGAAGCCAAAGCACGATACCACTCATGCGCTGCCATTTGGTCTCACCGGCTGCAATAAACTGATCAATCACCACCTGTGCATTGTTGGCGAAGTCACCGTACTGTGCCTCCCAGATCACCAGAGCACGCGGCTCTGCCACGGAATAACCATATTCGAAACCCAACACGGCCTCTTCTGAAAGCATGCTGTCCACAACAAGAAAGTTGGCTATACCTCCCTCACTGATCTTTTTCAGCGGTACATATTTTTTACCTGTCTTCTGGTCATAGACAATCACATGGCGATGGAAAAATGTACCGCGTCCACTATCCTGACCACTCAATCGCACCCAGCCACCCTCAGAAACCAGCGTGGCATAGGCCATGGTTTCCGCACAGCCCCAGTCAATGGGCTGCATACCATCCATCATCTGAATACGGTTGTCATAAATCTTCTGCACCAGCGGATGCAGTGAAAAATCGGCCGGCACCCCATGCGCCTTTCGAACCAGCTCCGCAAGCCTCTCTGCGGCAACCGTGGTTTCCGGCTCCGCTTCCGCCCTGCGTAAATAGCCTTCCCATCGACCCTGCAGGCTGTTCACAGGTGTCGGAGGTGGTCGTTCCGGATTACGGCGCATCTCATCCATGCACTCCCGATACCACGTTACCACCTCATCGGCATCCTGATCTGTAATAATGCCATCTTCGATCAACCGCTTGCGATAAATTTGCAACAGTGTCGGGTGCTCATCAATGCGGCGGTACATCACCGGCTGCGTCACCGCTGGAGAATCGGTTTCATTGTGTCCGTGACGGCGGTAGCAGATCAGGTCAATAACAATATCTTCGCGAAACTGCCTGCGATACTTCACCGCAATCTCAACCGCCAGACAGCAAGCCTCAGGGTCGTCACCGTTCACGTGAAGAATGGGTGCCTGAACCATTTTGGCAATGTCGGTGCAGTAGGTGGTGGAGCGTGCATCAAACGGATTGACCGTGAATCCGATCTGATTGTTTACCACAAGATGGATCGTGCCACCGGTTCTAAAGCCCTTTAGTTTTGAAAGATTCAGTGACTCTGCAACCACACCCTGCCCTGCAAAAGCAGCATCGCCATGCACCAGCACACTCATCACTTCACGGCGCTCATTATCCTTTCTTCGGCACTGTCGTGCCCGCACTGAACCCAGTGCCACTGGCGTAATAATCTCCAGATGCGATGGATTGAATCCGAGTGAGAGATGGACCACGCCACCCGGCGTACGTACATCTGATGAAAAGCCCATGTGATACTTCACATCGCCCGCACCCATTTCAGCGTCCTCAAAGCGTGCTCCCTCAAACTCAGCAAAGATGTCAGTTGAGGATTTGTCCATCACATTGGCCAGTACGTTCAGTCGTCCACGGTGCGCCATACCGAGAAGAATCTCTTTGACCCCTTTGCTGCCGGAGAGCTGAATCAACGCATCAAGCATCGGAATAAGGCTTTCGCCACCTTCAAGCGAGAAACGTTTTTGGCCGGCATAACGGGTATGCAGAAAACGCTCAAACTCCTCAGCTTTCATGACGCGGCTGAAAATATGTCTGCGGGTATCTGGATCAAACGAAGGGGTTGAATGAATGCGTTCGAGCCGTTCCTGCAGCCAATGCCTTCTGGCTGAATCAGTAATATGCATGAATTCGGGACCGATCGAACCACAATAGGTCTGCTTAAGAAGCACTTCAATATCTCGAAGCGGCATGCTCTTGGGCCCTGCCAGATCACCGGTCGGAAATTCGGTGTCCATATCCGCTTCTTTCAATCCGTAATAACTGAGTTCCAATTCGGGGCTTGGCTTGGGCGGGTTCAACCGCAGGGGATCGAGATCTGCATGCAGATGCCCATGCATACGATAGGCCTGAATCAGGTAAAGAGCTCGTGAGGGAAACTCAACATCATCATGCGTTGAACGCGCCACCTCTCCTGTAACCATGACCTGTTGCACAGAGGGCTTTAAGCGGGAATTCTGCTGCATCTTCTCCAGCATGTCCTGGTGAAGTACGGAGCCTCCGTCACCCAAAGTGGAAAAGTAGTCTGCCCATCTGTCTGAAACTGCGCTCGGGTCACGCGACCACGCCTCGAAGAGTCCCTCGATATAGCCTTGGCCACTGCCAAGAACTGTTGCGTCCAGCACTGCATCCACGCCTGACTCTTGAATCGAATCCGTCACAGTGCCCCCCTCCTGTTATTTCATTAAAATCTATCGGAACTTATAGCTTAGTCCGGACATCACTACCAGTCAGAATCAGACGCTAATTTAAGCGTAAACTTACAACAAGCCTCAATCATTCGTCTGGCTATAACGCAATCGATACCAGAGCAGACCCAGATATTCATGCAGTGCCTGACCTGAATCACTCAGCACCGTCCAGCGCGGCAGATAACTACGCAGATCATAGGCCTCCTGCTCTGTCAGGTAATCCGCAGGGGCTGGAATCACCTCAAACCCGTAAGACTCAAAACACCATACAGCTCTTGGCATGTGCCATGCGGATGTTACCAGCACCACCCGATTCACCCCTTTTGCAGACAACATCTTTTTCATATAGGCGGCATTCTCCCATGTAGTGTTGGAAGCGCTCTCTGCATGCACATGCTCCTCTTGCAAGCCCAGTTTCAGAAGCCAGTGGCGCATAATCTCACCCTCGGCTTCATCAGCCTGGGTCAACGGCTTACCACCCGTTGCATAGACATCCAGCCCACTCTTCTGAGCAATATCCACTGCATAGATGGTTCGCATCATGGCATATCGCCCCAACACATCCCTTCCGCCATACTCCGGAGCATTCTCATAAATACCCCCGCCGAGCAGAACAATAGCTGTACCGTCTGTTTTGACCTGATCAACCTTCAATGCCGAGTATTGAAACTCCAACGGTTCGGTCAGGCTGTCCCGAACAGGCTCTGTGGAGAGACCCCAGAGAAGCAGAAAGCTTAAGACTACTGCAGTTTTCCCCCACCAGCGCCGATAAAAGAGCACGCCAAACAATCCCAGGAGTATCAGACCGCCCGGCGGAAGCAGCAGTTGAGAAACGGCTTTACTAATCAGAAGCATTACACGAACTCCCCTTCATTATCTGAATTCTGTCTGCGCTCGGACTGAACCTTTTTCACTACAAGCAGGGCCTCGACCAGCACCCATGCTGCAAGCAGGAAGATCACACCGCCGACAATGGCAACGGTCCACTGTTCTTTACCGATGGCACCTGCAATACCCATGATCATACCCGAGATCGTAGCACCCAGAACCAGCAGCATTGGAAGCAATGTATAGATAATCGGCTTACGCTTGCGATAGAGGTAGATGGTAACCGTCAGTAGTGTCAGGCCTGCAAGAATCTGGTTGGTGGTTCCGAACAGCGTCCAGAGAAAGAGCCCGGCAGGCTTCCCATCCATCTTGAAGAAGGCAAAGAAACCAATGGCCGAGACCGCTAGAAAAGTTGCCAGATATCGATTGCCCAGCACCTTCACACCGATGGTATTACCGATCTCCTGAATATTGAACCGAAGCAGACGCGCACCGGTATCCACCGATGTCATGGCAAAACCGACCACCACCACACTGATAAATGCTGCGGCATAATCATAGGGGATACCCAGCTGGTGAATAAAGTTGGCATTACCCTGAATGAAGACACCCAGCTTCTGGTGAAGCCCGACAGCCCTGTCCCACGATCCATAGAATGCCTCCCAGTCAGCCCGGGTGGAAAAAGCACCAGCTGTCGTTGCCAGCACAGCCAGTAGAGCCAGCAGCGACTCGCCGATCATGCCTGCATAACCAACAAACACAGCATCGGTCTCCCGATCCAGCTGTTTGGCTGTGGTCCCGGATGCGACCAGCCCGTGAAAACCGGAGACGGCACCACAGGCAATGACAATAAAAAGGAACGGCATAATCGGAGGCGCACCCTCCGGATTCGGGTTGATCGCTGGTGCTGCCCAGTCCGGAGAGAGCACAAAAAAGCCCGCAAGCATCAAAAAGAGCGCCAGATAGAGCAGCAGCGAATTTAGAAAATCGCGCGGCTGCAGCAGCAGCCAAACCGGTAGCACGCTGGCGGCAAAGGCATAGACCAAAAGACTCCAGGTCCAATCCGATGCGGTGAAGCCGGTAATTGGCATATCAAGGCCGATCCATGTAGTCAGCAGCATCAACACGAATCCGACTGCAATCAGGGGCCAGACAGGCAGGTTTTTTTTGTAGACCAGAAACCCGATCACCATGGCGATCAACATCAATGAATAGGTCGGAAAGACCGCTTCAGGATGTGCAGTCTTGGCAATATTGGCCGCATCCGGTGCGGCAAAGAGACCAGAAATCACCAGAACAAATACCCCCATCGCCAGGGCAACAAGGAAGAAAATCACCAGTAGGAAGAGAAGCCGTGTACGCGGGCTGATCACATCACGGGCAATAGTACCAACGCTTTGCCCCCTGTAGCGGGTGGAGAGAACGAGTGCAGAGAAATCATGTACAGCACCAATCAGCAGCGTGCCGAAGACCACCCAGCAGAGTGCGGGAACCCAGCCCCAGATAACGGCAATGGCAGGCCCGAGCATGGGTGCAAGGCCTGCAATGGAGGCGTAGTGATGTCCAAAGAGAATATATTTGTTGGTCGGTACATAGTCGACATCATCGCGCAGCTCATGTGCCGGTGTGACAGCATCGCCATCGAGTTCGAAAATTTTCCGCCCAAGAAAGCCTT
>Ga0316190_10003961_pt1 | contig 10752 bp, 12 predicted proteins | sample Eddworburrow2_MG_FD_204929 | JGI IMG/M metagenome (GOLD analysis project Ga0316190, IMG submission 204929) | Coastal sediment microbial communities from Maine, United States - Eddy worm burrow 2 | ecosystem: Environmental > Aquatic > Marine > Coastal > Sediment | place: USA: Maine | collected... | reverse complement strand
GTGACTTGATTTGATACCTTTAACATTTGCCCCTTTCTCAATCATAATTGAGCTTCTATTTAACACAGAGTAGCTGAGTATCTCATGCATACACTCATTATTGGTTTTGGAGACATAGGTCACCGTGTTGCAAAACTTGAATTGGCACTTGGCCATACTGTCACTGCGCTCATACGAGACAAGAGCAAAATCAACGCCGCCGGGGAGTTTGGCGTAGAGACATTGCTGGCTGATTTGGATAAGCCAGAGACGCTAGCACAACAGCCATTGGAAGGCAGCAGAATCTACTATTTTGCCCCACCTCCCTCAACAGATACGTATGACAGCCGAATGGCTAACTGGCTAGGCAGCATAGGCAGTTCAAAACCAGCCGTCATAATATACATCAGTACCACCGGAGTTTATGGTAATTGCCACGGTGAATGGGTTGATGAACAACGTCCCCCCAACCCCGCAGCAGACAGGGCAAAACGGCGTTTAAATGCCGAAATGCAACTCTCCGAATGGGGAGCACAGCATGCTATTCCAGTCATCCGGTTACGCGTACCTGGCATCTACCATCCAGACAAGCTGCCCATGGCATCCCTTAAGCAAGGCAAGCCCATTTTACAATCCAGCGATGCACCCTACAGCAACCGTATCCATGCCGATGACCTTGCACAGATCTGTCTTGCTGCCGCCGACCGTGGTAAAGCTGGCGAAATATATAATGTAGCCGACAACAACAGCTGCACAATGAGTGAATATTTTATAAAGGTTGCAACTGCCTTCAACATGCCAAAGCCCAAAGAGATCAGCTGGCAAGAAGCAGAGCAGCAGCTCACCCCTGGCATGCTCTCATACCTCAAAGAATCACGCCGGATAGATAATATAAAAATGTTAACTGAGCTGAGAGTGAAACTTCAATACCCAACACTCGATGATGGATTAAGCCACATCAATTCAATTTAGAAAACAACTTCATCCACTCACCGTACCCTTCATTTTCTAGTTGATCCTTTGCTATAAAGCGCAACGATGCCGAGTTGATACAGTAACGCAGCCCAGTTGGCTGTGGGCCATCATCAAAGAGGTGACCAAGATGTGAATCGCCAATTCGGCTTCGCACCTCTATTCGACGGCTGAAGAGTTTATTGTCTACACGCTCCACAATATTTTCAGCAATGAGCGGACGACTAAAACTGGGCCAACCTGTGCCAGAGTCATATTTATCTTTAGATGAGAAGAGCGGCTCTCCACTTGCAATATCCACATAAATGCCTTCCCGCTTTTCATTCCAATAGGCATTATTGAAAGGAGGCTCAGTGTCATCTTGCTGCGTGACCCTGTATTGTAATGATGTGAGTCTGTTGCGCAGCTCAGCTTCACTTGGCTTGCGATAGCTATTGCTGCTCTCTTCTATTTTTGAGGTTTTCATGTGTCGATCCTTCCCCCAGGTTTTATCCAGAAACTGGTCCCGTCCTGAGTTATAGCGATAGAATTTGTAACGTAACGGATTCTTTTTGTAATAATCCTGGTGGTACTCTTCTGCAACCCAGAATTTTGTAACCGGATACAATTCGGTCACGACAGATTTATCAAATCGTCCTGAGCTGTTCAGCGCTGTACGCGATTTTTCTGCTGCTGCCCTCTGCTTTTCTGAGTGATAGAAAATAGCCGTGCGGTATTGCTGCCCACGATCAACAAACTGCCCATCACCATCAGTTGGATTGACCTGCTGCCAAAAGGCATCCAACAGTTTTTCATAGGTGATTACTTTTGGATCATAGTAAACCTGCACAGCTTCAACATGTCCTGTTTTGCCTGCTGACACCTGTTTATAAGTGGGATTTTTCAGATCACCACCAACATAACCTGAGACAGCTTCCTTTACGCCTGCAAGCTTTTCAAAACCCGCCTCCACACACCAGAAACAGCCGCCAGCAAAGGTTGCTATTTTCAGATTAGAGTTCATTGTTGCCGTTTGCTTTTCACCCGCAATATCAGATTGCGCATAACCTATCAGAAACAGCGAAAGAGTAAGTAACCCAAACAGTGCTATTGATTTCATCTCTGTATCCTCTAATGCTTTATAAACTAAGTACTAGTGATAAGCATGGATGAAATTATTCAATGAGCCGTCACGAAAAGATCACGTTTTTGTCACATTGATTGTTTGATGAAATAGCAGCCTGTATTTATATATCGTTGCGCCACACTGGTAGCGTAAAACAAAAGATACTGCCTCCGCACTGCTGATTTTCAGCGCTGATCCTTCCACCTTGCAGCTCAACAATTCGCTTGGCAATTGCAAGCCCAAGCCCGGCGTGCCCTTCACCGTTGCCTTGGTTTTTAGCGCGGTAGAAAGATTCAAATAGATGAGGAAGATCAGCTGTGCTGATACCACTGCCACTATCAATAACACTGATTGATACACTCTTGTCATTTTGCGCTAGCGTTAGCGTGACACTGCCCCCTGCTGGAGTGTGCCGCAGGGCGTTTTCAATCAGGTTTTCCAACACTCGTTCAGTCAGTGCAATATCAGCCCAAACAAAAGAGATCCCTTCAGTCGGCTCCATCTCCAGATGAATTTGTGCCTGTTGCGCCCGGAGCTGAAATTTTTGCACCACATCCTGGGTCAGTTCTGCTGGGGCAAAAGGTTCACACACAAGTTTGGTCTCTTGCGCGTCCAGTTTCGCCAATTCAAATAACTCAGCTACACGGCGGGTAAGACGTTCACTTTGGCGCAGGGCTATAGCCAAATAATCACTCCGTTCTTCTGCACTCAACTCATGTTCCTTAAGTTTGAGTGACTCCAGATAACCTCGCAATGCCGCCAATGGCGTACGTAGATCATGCGACACCTGAGCCACCATCTCCCGGCGCAAGCTATCCTGCAGTTTGAGCTGTTCCAATTGGGCGGTGATTCGTCCAGCCATCTGATCAAAAGTATCCGCCAGCCGATCCACCTCATCACCTTTACCTTCCTGGCGGGCAGGCGTTGGAGTATGGGCGGTAAAATTACTCGTCTGAAACTGTTCTATGTGGGCGGTGAGTCTGTGCAGCCGCCGGGTGAGAATGAAAAAGAGCGCAAGACCGGCTATCAGGGCAATGCCCAGACTGCCCAGCACAGCCCAGCCACTGAGGCGCAGAAAATGACTCTCTTCAATCATGCGGTCTACCGAGTCAAACTCCTCTCCACGCAGTACCACATAGAGATAGCCCTCAGGATTCTGAGCTGTGGGCACTGGCGTTACAGAGAAGGCCTTGTGTCGGTCATGGCTACGGGGATCATCACCCAGTAGCGGATAATCTCCTCTGCCACTGAGAAAAGTCAGGATCGGTTCCAGCGCAACATGATTACGCTTCACCTTGCCGGGATCAGCTGAATAGGCAAGGATCTGTCCCTGCATATCCAACAGATATATCTCAATGCTGGGGTTGATCACCATGTATTGATGAAAGGTCTCTTTCAGCGCCTCCTGATCGATTCGCCCCTCTGCCACCAGATTGCGATCCATCACCAGATTCTGCGCCAGGTCACGATTGAACTGCTGATTCACCTGCTGCAGATAACTGCGTGTGGCTGAGGTGCTGAGTAGCGCATAAAGCAGCCCTACAGAGATCAGCAGCACAACCAGCACCAGTGCAAGCTTGGCGTAGAGGGTGCGCAACATGATTCAGCCCCGATCCTCTGTAAATTTATAACCTACGCCCCACACAGTAAGGATATAGTGCGGTTTGGCAGGGTCCTGTTCTATCTTGGCGCGCAAGCGATTGATATGTGAGTTGACGGTATGTTCATAGCCCTCGTGATGGTAATCCCAGACCTGATCCAACAGTTGCAATCGGCTATAGACTCGTCCGGGGTGGGATGCAAAATGGGCCAACAAATCAAACTCTTTGGCGGTCAATGCAACCTCTTTACCGCTGATTTTGACCCGGCGTTTCTCCAGATCGATACTTAGTTCACCGCAGAGTAGCGGCTTGCTTTGCTGCACGGGTGTTTCCGGTTTTTGCTTCAGCGCCTCTACCCGGCGAAACAGCGCTTTAATGCGGGCCTGTAACTCGGGAATACTGAAGGGCTTGGTAAGGTAGTCATCAGCCCCTATCTCCAATCCCAATACACGATCCAGCTCACTGGCCTTGGCGGTCAGCATCAGGATGGGGACATACTCACTACCCGCACGTAACTTTTGGCAGACAGCCAGACCATCCATGCCGGGCAGCATAAGATCCAGAACAACCAGGTCATAACTGTTCTGCTGGTACTGTTGCAACCCTGTCTCACCATCAGAGGCAATATCTGCCTCACACTGAATATCACGTAGGTGCATCTGCACCAGCCGTGCAATGTCAGGGTTATCTTCAATGATCAGGACTTTGCGCATCATCTCACCGTGGGTAGCGGAAAGTGGTTCCAGCTTAATAGATAAAGCAGAGACAAGGCCACCCTCAATATAAAGAGGGCGGCCTGTTTATCCTACATACCTTTTTCAATCATAGGCTTCTTACTCATTCCCTGACTGGGCTCCATGGAGGTTTTGTCCATCATCTCACCCTTCATGCCCTCTTTGGATTCCATCTCAAGTTTTTTCATCTCCTTTTTCATGGACTCTTCCTGCATCATCTCCATTGCATTGGCAGGCGCCATCTTCTGCTGCATGGTATCGCTCTGCATATCTTCAGCATTAACAGCACTAACACCTAATATACCAATCACAAGCGCGGAGAGTAGCATTCGCAGTGTATATTTAGTCATCGTCTTCATCCCCTTCTTTAATGGTTACTACAATCCGTGCAACTGGATTTGCCCAGTGGTGAACTCGGCTATCCAGATCACTGATACCACCAACAGGGTCTGTATCACCCAAAACACCACGATGAATGTGGACAGTTGCGTTATGATCAACACCTGCGGCACCTGTGGCTCCGCTACCGCCATTGCCACCCGGATCAGCTGGAATTCCTGCCACACCTGGAGCACCACCGCCATTGATAATCTCATCATTGGCTTCGGTGCCCGCATCATAACCCTTCAGATAGAAGGTATAAGTGCCGTGTTTTTTGGGGAGCTTCAGAGCATCCAGGCCGACAAACCCATCATTGGTAGGCAACAGCATGCCAGTGATAGAGAGGTAGGAGTGGTGATACTTTTCCAGCTCCAGGTCAGCCGAAGCAGTAGCCCCTGGTGCCAATAGCCCAGCAGCAGGATTAGCGACATACTTCCCACCATGTGATTCCACCTCAAGTATTAGGCCGGAGATATCACCACCTTCAGCCATGGCCTGTAGACTGGCTGAAGCTGAAGTGCCCACTTCAAAAAGATCTACATCCTGACTATGGGCTGCCACCAGCAGCGGCGTGAAATAGATGCCATTGGTCAGATTGGTGATCGATATATTTACATCACGGGCAAATGCCGGTGCATTAAGAATCAGGCCACTTGATAGAAGCGCCATTGCGATTGTTTTGTTCATCTCATTCTCCTCGTTCCATTTTTTAATCATCAGTGGAACAACATGCCCCACAATGGTTATTTAAGAGCGAAGAGTTCTCAGGAACGTCACAGAGATATCACAAAACCTTAACACTTGATTCGATTCACTTACCTATTGATGGCGGGCCCACGCTCACCAATAAAAAACCAACGTTTTATACCGTTATTGTGATAACCATTGGTATGCATGATATGAGGTCACCAAAAACAGGCAAGGCTATCTGGATGCGCAAGTCTTAAAACCCAATGTTTAATAGGGGCATCATTAAGTAATGCTAGATGGCGGTATATGGATCACTACAGATTGGAAATTTGATCTAGAGCGCTGGCCTCCTTAGCCGGTTTCCACTACCGGCTGTGCAAGCATCCATAGACTAATCATGGTGTAACCTACCATTAGGATCAGCATTGGAATCTGGCTGAGCAGTGCTGTACGGTTGTCACGAAACGTGCGTATTGCCATCACATGCGCAAGATACACGGCAATGATATGACCAACGATGATGGTAATGACTGATGTATACCAGACAAAGCGGGCATCCACGATCCCAATGTTGACCATGTAAAGGCTTGTGCCAAAGATATCCCAACCTAAGCCAAGCGGATCTGAAGACAAGGGGATCATGTACTGACCAACGATCAATAGAAAAGACAAGTAGTGGGCCAGGTGATAAGCAAGAGCGATGGGAATCAAGCTCAGCACGAAGAGTCGCGCAACTTTACCCAATGACACCTCAGCACGCACCGCGGAAGGAATCGCCCAACGAGTCAATGCGCTGAACAGCAGATAGACAAGTTGAAATACCACTATAAAAAATAGCAGCGCTAATGTGCTGGTAGCTGCAACGGCATCGCCGGTAATTCCCTGTAACGAAATGATCAGTGGGCGCAGTTCCTCCGATAGAATAATCCACCTCGCCACCTCAGACCACAACGGCGTTGCCAGCAGACCATCAAAAGTAACACTGGAGAGCATCACTACAACAAACACCATGCGGGATAAGCTGATAGGTTTCTCAGTCAACAGACCCACCGCCCAGGGGCGAAGATTCCACTCTCGCTCATTAGCCGCCACACGCTCAAAGCATTCATAGCAATTGATGCAGTGAGCATCATGGCGCTGGCACTCTGCCGCATTACAGGAAGAACATAACTCACGGTTGGTAACACGGACTTCAGTGGGCGCAAATCGAGCCAACAAACTGAAAGCCAGCGAAAAAACTTCGCCATGCCGTAGCCAGATATGTTTACCAAAAACAAACATGCCAACCCAGGTTATACAGCTGTAAATAATTACAGCATAAGCCAAACTCGTCGGTACATCGCTGGCTGGCCACACAAGCTCTGCCCACACAAACCACAAAAACAGAAATACTGCCGGCCAGTCTCCAAGCCACTTGGGATATGTCACACTGAGACTGAGACGCGCATTGGGCTTGTTATAGCGCACGAAATATTCAGCTGCCGCATAAACTGCCTTCCACGGATTGATAACTGCCCACAAATCTCCGACAAGGCCAGATACATAGGCAAACCCAACCCACCAGATCACCCAGACCAGGGTCGGCGCAATATTCTTGAAGGGATTGGGATCACCAAGCAGCCCCGCTACGACAATAAGTACCAGCAATGCAACTGATGCCAAGCGGACGAATACAAGCAGCAGCGGATGAGCAAGCACGCGCCCAACAGGCGTACCCAAAAGATTGAAACGGGGATAATCTTCAGCAGGACGGCGGCCACGCACGAAAAAGGCAATCACAACAAAGGAAAGGGCTACGGCCACTGCCGCACCCGTGACATAGAGAGCCAACGGCACAGGTAGATCATAACGTTGCGCAAACCCATGTGCATGGGCTGTCAGCGGCATGACAAACATTAAGACTGCAATGGTAAAGCGATATGTCTTCACAAACAGGCCTCGTCAATGATCAGGGTTTGTGCTGTGTCAACCACTCTACCTTGGGTGCACTTCCAGATAGATCAACGTTTCATGCCCTGAACTGCGCTGATGCTCTTGATGTCTGTGGCGTGTGATGGGAAATCGGCCAGTTGCATAGGCCATAAATGCCATAACATTTGAAGTGTTTGGGGCGATATCCAGTTTGATATCATAACCATGAAAATGCAGAGTGGTTATCTCATCGGTAACCCATACGAGTTCCACCGCATCGCCCTGAGTAACCTTGATAACCGCATCCTGCACTACCTTGTGGTTCAGGATTTTGATTTCGATGCGATGCACCTTAGTGACCAACTCATCACCAGCCTCTGCAGCGTAGACGCTGTGAGCTGAACTCATAAACAACAGACCAGCAAAGATTGCAGTCAAAGATCTATAGCGCCCATTCATAGCAAAACTTCCCTAAAACTTCCTGTTGAATAACTGGGAGTATAGTCTAGTATTTCAGTCAGGCAATCTGCCCAACGATACACAGGGAGTGTGTTATGAAAAGAGTAATCACTCTGATCCTTGTCTGCCTCATGCTGGTTCCACTAGCAGGTAGTGCAGAAATTCTGGCCATGCTCAACTACGAGTCAAAGCCTAACGACTCGCTTAAAGATCTTAAAATGCCGTTTGGTGCCCAGGAGCGCAAAGAAGGCCTGGCGGTCATTGATGTCGATCCTGAGTCTGCAGCTTTTGGACAGATCCTGATGGACATCCCATTGCCGCCTGATTTGGTGGCCCACCATATTTTCTACAATCAGAACGCAAGCAAAATATATCTGACCGCACTGGGCAGGCCTGAGCTGCGTGTTATTGATATGCAGCGCTACCCCTTTCGCATCAAGGTTATCGACGTACCAGACTGTCTGGTCGGAGAAGACGTCGTATTTTCCAGCGATAACAAAACCTGGTATGAAACCTGTATGGGTTCAGGGGTTGTGGTTATGGGTGATGCAGTAAATGACACCTATACGAAGACAATAAAGCTGCCTGCCCCGTATCCACACGGAATTGCCATACACCCAGGACTGGACCGGATGTTGGTCACCAGCACTGTGCGCGAATCTGATCTTGGGGATGCCGGTGAGGTGATCTCCGTGCTGGAAGCCAGCACCGGCAAAGCGCTGAACATCATCAAAGTATCTGACAAACCATCTCCATCAGGGGAAGCACCGGTCGAAGTGCTGTTTGTACCTCAATCAAATCCACCCGTTGCCTATGTCACCAACATGTATGGCGGTACTTTATGGACATTAACCTGGAACCCAAAAAAAGGAGATTTTGATGCTGCCAAGGCTTTTGATTTTGGACCGGAGAAAGCAAGCGTGCCGCTGGAATTATACTTCTCAGATGATGGTAAGCACATGTACGTGACCACCGCAAAACCGGGGCACTTTCACATTTTTGATATTAATGACGTAACTAAACCGGTGCTGACCAAAACATTAGCCACTGCTGAGGGCGCGCATCATGTTGCATTTACCAAGGATGGTCGTTATGCCTTTGTACAGAACGCATTTATAAATCTCCCAGGTATGAAGGATGGCTCAATTACTGTGGTGGATTTCAAAGCTGAGAAAGTACTGGGCAATATCAACACCTTCAAGGACGGTGGCTTTAATCCCAATTGCATCGTATTACTACCGGAATGGAATGACCCGAAAGGGCACTAACCAAAATCAACCTTCACAAAGCCCATGGGAATGAAATAAATCTTAGCTCATTTATTAATTTTTTCATTTTGACGTATAACGTTTTACATCAGTGGGCTGCAAAAGGGGCACTTGGTTTGTGCTAAAATGGAGCGCGGCGGAATGCGCAAACCAACTGACGCTTTTGTTGGTCCACTGAATGTGCTTGTTAAGCATTTATTCACATCCATAGTTGTGCTTATACGTTGATACAACTTCATCCATTGTTGAAAAACCAGGTGGTAATGAAACACTTTCGCTTGGACGATGTTCTTTGCCTTTTTTGTGAAGCTCTAGACTCAAATCAAATGCTTCGCATGCTTTAGATCGCTCCTTTTGGCGCTGATGCGTACCAGCAAGATTCCATGCAGAATTACTTGCTTGAAAATAGGCAAGATTCTTTTCAAAAAGATCAATTGATTTTCTAAGGTGATTAGCTGCTTTTTCATACGTGCCGTCATATTCATTATGTTTTATATAATATTCTTTAGATGCATGATATGCATCTGACATATAAAACTGCCCATATATCTTATGAGCATGTGCTTGACCAATTTGATCGTTAATTTTCTTATAATGCTCTAGCGATTGTATGATTAGTCTCTCGGCGGGTATTGGCCTATTGTTTTTTAGCAATTCAAGTGCATTTAATAATTTTCTTTTAGGATTATTAGTTGACATGACGCCTGCTGCTGAGCAACCAAATAACAATAATACTACTAATATGAAAACTGGTTTCTTCATTTTATTATTCCATAAATTTAATTTCTAATGCATAACGCCGTAAATAACTTGACCCTTTTTTGTGAGCAGCGCGAACGAAAAATGGGTCAAGTTGATTTACATTGTTATACGCATTTCTACTCACGATTGTTAAATTCTAATGGATTGTAAAAATACACAAAATTCGCAGATGATCTTTTACTTAAATCATCTTCAGTTTGCGATAATTTAATAACATCGCATGGCAAAAATGGTAAATCATTGTTACCTTCTACAGCAATTATATAATTTGGATATAAAAGTAAAACCCCGCTTATTTTTTTACCATTATTTAATTCGACAGTAACAAATGAAACATCTTGCTTGAACTCATTAAATGGCCCATATTGCTTTACAATATTTATTGGTATTTCTAGTTCGTTTAGAGAATATGTGTTTTTCATTTTATTGCGTTTAACAGTTGTATTAACTATGCCTACTGTCTCGTTATACATTTTTATACGTTTTTTACCCTTTAATCTCTGACAGATTGCCATCTTTAAATATAAAGTGCACACCATTAATATTTATTGAATTCTCTTCTTCAACGATTAAAGCATCTTTATAAGCTTGACGTAGTAGATGAAGAATATCTTTTTTTGTGTACTTATTGCCACCTTTAACAATAAGCTCACCAAGTATTTTTACTGCCTTCGTTTTATCATCAAGACTTACTTGTTGATATGTGTAAGTGACTCCCGCATCAAGTGCAGAATAAAACCAAAATAAATTGGAAACAAGTAGCAACACTAATGTGAAGAAGAATGATAATTTCCACTTATTCATGATTTTTTTCTTCTACGTATAACGAGGCTGTAGAATTTCTCTGATTAGAGTAGCCCTCTTTCAAGCCCCTAAATGATCAGTTGTCT
>Ga0316190_10003960_pt1 | contig 10753 bp, 9 predicted proteins | sample Eddworburrow2_MG_FD_204929 | JGI IMG/M metagenome (GOLD analysis project Ga0316190, IMG submission 204929) | Coastal sediment microbial communities from Maine, United States - Eddy worm burrow 2 | ecosystem: Environmental > Aquatic > Marine > Coastal > Sediment | place: USA: Maine | collected... | reverse complement strand
AGCCTATTTCCGGATCGGCCCCGGCATTGATAAAGGTTTTCAGAATGTAGGAGATACGCCTGTCATCGACACGGGTCGTCAGTTTTCCATCGGAAAAGGTCCCTGCTCCCCCTTCGCCAAATTGCACATTACTTTCCGGGTCAAGCTTTCTCTCTTTCCAAAATCGTTCAACGTCTTTAACCCGCTCTTTTATCGCTTTTCCCCGCTCCAGGATTAAGGGCTGCAGGCCGTATTCAGTTAACCTGAGGGCGGCAAAAAGCCCCGCCGGCCCGGCACCGACAATGACAGGCCTTATCGGAGTAGAAAGTCCAGGGAAGGTTGCCCTTTCTTCTTTCTCAACAACTTTAATCCAGGGAAGGCTAAAATCTATTTTTTCAGATAAATGATCTTCAATTTCCACATGAAGCGTGTAAACAAAGTTAATCTGATTTTTTTGACGGCTATCAAGGCCTTTACGAATAATAGAGAGAGAGAGAATGTCATAAGGACTAAGATTCAGGAGGCTTGCGGCCCTGGTTTTAAGCTGCCCTTCTCCTTCATCAAGATAGAGCCTTATTTCGGTAAGCCTTAAATTCATAGCTGCTATAATAGCAGAAGAGGGGAATGAAAAATAGAGTACGAGAGTGCTAAAAACCTTTTATCTTGAAATTGAATTTTGTATATAATAGCCGAATCTATTTGCCGGCGTAGCTCAGATGGTAGAGCAGCTGATTCGTAATCAGCAGGTCAGCGGTTCAATTCCGCTCGTCGGCTCCAGCTTTTTTATAGCAAATCAGCACTATATACCTGACCTTCCCTAATGTATGATTTCTTTATGATTATTTAAAGGGCATTACACCTCACCCATCTGAAAACCAAACACCCCGACGCAAGCGGCGGGGTATGAGCCCGGAGACTACGTTCCCACCTTTTCCCGGAAAGGGAGAAATGCACCCGCAAGCGATTCAATACCCCTTCCTTCCAAAAACAACCGGATAAAGACCATAGTGATAGATCAGGGAAAAGCCATAATCTTAGCCAAAAGCTTTAACTTTAAGGATAAATTTATTGCATACTTAATAAGACTTCCCCTGTTTTCATCTCAAAAAACTAAAGAACATATTTTAATGTTTTTAGTAGCATGTTAGTATAACAAATATTTAATCGTAAGATATTTCTACATTTAGCCTTATAATTCTTAAGCATCTTCATGAAAGCACCAAGCATAAAAACAATCACCATTAAAACGCTGCTTACAGTCATTCTCCTTGCAGCGCTGATCATGACGATCATTATTGGTCTTGGATTTAGGGTTCTTTCCTACAAAATCGTTAAAAACGAAACGCTGGCAACGGCGGAACTGGTCAAGGCAGGCCTTACATCCCACATGAAGGCAAAAATGATGACCAAACGTAACTACTATCTTGCTGAAATACAGTCACTTCATAACATTAATGAAATTGCCATTATTCGCTCTCCTCAAGTAAGCAAGCAGTTTGGTGACGGGAATTCTTATGAGAAGCAAATTGATGATATTTCGGCCAGGGTATTCAAGTCGAAAGAACCTACCTTCATCCTCGATGAATTCAGCCTTTATCCCCGCATCAGGGGGCTTATCCCTTACATAGCTTCAAAAAATGGCTCCCTCAACTGTATGGAGTGCCATAAGGTAGAGGAAGGAACCGTACTTGGCGTTGTCGATATTGAAATTGATGTTACCCAGTATCGGAATATTTCCGGTGTCATCCTTGGCATTATTCTCCTCACTTCCTTCATCCTTGTCGTATTGATCATTATCAACACCTTCCGCACGGTAAATGCCTATATACAAGTGCCACTGGAAACACTTATATCAAGAGCGGAAGAATCCTACAAAAAAGGAGAACCGCTCGATGAATCAAGCTTCAAAAGCCTTGAATTTCAAAATGTTGCCCATGAAATCAACCTCTTTAATCTGGATATTATAAAAACTCATGGCCAGTTGGAAGATAAAAACATGCAACTCGTCGCCCTTAATGATGAAATAGAAGAGACGCTTAGAGAGACAGTCTTTACCATGGGAGTCATTGAAGAGCAACGATCAAAGGAGACGAGGAACCATACAAGGCGGGTTACGGAATATTGTAAATTCATTGCAGAAAAACTTGGTCTGTCGGAGCATGAAGTAGAACTCATCGCGGCGGCGGCACCACTGCATGATATCGGCAAGATTGCTATATCCGATTACATTCTCTTAAAGAATGACAAGCTTTCAGGCGATGAATTTGAAATTATGAAGAACCATACCAAAATTGGACAGGCTATGCTCGTTCATTCCAGCCGTGACATACTCCAGGCAGCCTCCATCATTGCTGCACAACATCATGAAAGATGGGACGGTTCGGGCTATCCCGAAGGGCTAAAGGGAGAGGAGATTCATATTTACGGCAGAATCATTGCCCTGGCCGATGTCTTCGATGCCTTGTCAACAACAAGAACCTATAAAGTAGCCTGGCCTCTCGACAAGATTATTAACGAAATAAAATCACAAAGCGGCAAGCATTTTGACCCCGGCCTTGTGCAGCTTTTTCTCGATAACATTGATGATTTTACTGCTATTAAATCAACCTATGACACGAAGTAGTTAATATCAGTAGGCATATCGTCCCTCTGAAACTCATCTAACAATATAAGCTAACTCCAAACAAAGACTTCATTCACTTTTCTTCCTGCATTTATCTCAACTTCATGGTAAATTTATTTTTTTCAAAGGATTCCCTTTCCCCGGCCGTCTAACTATGAGGAGGCATGGAAGCGTTGAATGAAACAAAGCTAATTGAAGAAGCGGTGCAGGGATGTTCACAGGCTTTTGAAAAACTTGTGGATCAGCACTACAACCTTGTCTACCGTGCAGCCTACCGTTTTTGCGGCACACAGGAAGACGCCGAAGATATTACGCAGGAGGTTTTTGTCAAACTGGCAGGGATTATGGGGAGCTTTAAGGGCAACTCTTCCTTTACCACGTGGCTCTATCGTATTTCCGTCAACACGGCAAGGGACTACCAGAAAAAAGCCTCCACCAAGGGCAGGTATGAAGCAGCTTATGTTGAAGAAATGAAAACTCAATCACAAAAGGGAAAGGATAATCCCATCAGTGCGGAAGACCTTTACAAGACCCTCGATAAGCTGCCTTATAAAATGAAAGAAGCCATGATTCTTGTACATGCAGAGGGCCTTAACCATAAAGAAGCCGCTCTTGCCCTTGGTTGCGCCGAAACAACCGTTTCCTGGCGTCTCTTTCAGGCAAGACGAAAACTCAAATCACTCCTTAAAAGGGAGGTATGAAAATGGACAAAGATAAGCTGGAAAACAAATTAAAAAACCTTAATATCCCTGCGCCAGATGAGTCGAAGAAAAAGGCAGCTATGATGGCGGCAACAGCTCAATTTGAAAGACACAGGGAAGAGGCGAAAAAAAATATCAAAGGATCTGAAAGTGGCGAACGTCTAACTGGTAAAAACTGGTTAAAAGGAGGATTCGCTATGAACAGACCGATTATAGCAACGGCAAGCGTTGCGGCACTGGCACTGCTGATTTCAATCAGCATTATTCCCGTAACAATGAAAAAAGGAAAGGTGGAGGTAGATATTTCCCGGACCCTGATTAAGCCTCAGCACCAGCCAAAGATGCTGGACGAAACAAGTTCAGTGCCTGAAAAGACAATTGTCACGGCAAAGGCGGAATTGGCAGAAAGTTCAAAAGACCTCAAAAAGATCGGTGTCAGGGAAAATGAAATTGGATCCGCAAATGCAGGCAGAGGGCAGGAAGTCAAAAGGGCGGCTATAAAAAGGGAAGCTTTCAAGGCTAAGCCTCTTCCTACCGAGGAGAGAGTCATGGAAGCCAAGGCAGTTGCTGACGCTACCATGCCTGAGCCTATGGCGGAACCTGAACCGATAGTTGAATCTTTTTATATCCCATCAACATCCGCACCACTGGCAAAAAAGGCTGCAAAAATAAAATCTGCCCTTAAGGGAGAAAGATCTGCCGGGCTTGTAGCGACATCTCCCATGGCCTATTCCGATCAAATAACGATGGAAAATATGGAGAACCAGGAATATACAGGCAGAGATAAATTCGAAAGTAAAGCAATCAATCCCATCAAATTAACGGCCAAAGAACCCCTATCTACTTTCTCCATCGATGTAGATACAGCTTCCTATTCCTTTGTAAGGCGTGCCCTGCTTGCGGGACACCTGCCTCAAAAGGACGCCGTCAGGGTAGAAGAGATGATCAACTACTTTGATTACAACTATGAAGTGCCCCACAGCCGCAAAGAACCCTTCAAGGCGACAGTTGCTGTTTATCCAACGCCATGGAATAAGAAAACAAAGCTCATGCATATTGGAATAAAGGGTCATGAAATAGTAAAAGAAATGAGACCGACAGCTAACCTGGTATTTCTTGTAGATGTTTCAGGCTCCATGGGTATGCCTGACAAACTGCCACTGCTTAAGAATTCCCTCAAAATGCTTGTCGGTGAACTTGGTCCTAAAGACAAGGTTTCCATCGTCGTCTATGCCGGGGCGGCGGGAACGGTACTGGAACCGACCAGTGCTACGGAAAAAGGGAAAATCATAGCTGCACTGGACAGACTTCAGTCCGGGGGGTCGACGGCAGGCGGTGAAGGGATCAGACTGGCTTATAGCCTGGCTGAGGCCAACTTTGATAAAGATGGCGTTAATCGCATCATCCTTGCTACTGATGGTGACTTTAACGTAGGCATACGAAATCCCGAAGAATTAAAAGGTTTTGTCGAAAGAAAGCGTGAAAGCGGTGTTTTTCTATCGGTTCTCGGTTTCGGCCAGGGCAATTACAACGATACGCTTATGCAGAAACTCGCTCAGAACGGCAACGGAAATGCCGCTTATATCGATAGTCTCAGTGAAGCAAGAAAGGTTTTGGTCGATGAAGCAGGCTCAACACTCTTTACCATTGCAAAGGATGTGAAAATCCAGGTCGAGTTCAATCCTGACAGGGTGGCTGAATATCGACTCATCGGTTACGAAACACGCATGTTAAAACGTGAAGATTTTAATAACGATAAAGTCGATGCAGGGGATATTGGCGCCGGGCACAGCGTAACGGCCATTTATGAAATCACACCGGTAGGAAGTAGCGGTCGTTTAGTCGATGATCTCAGGTATAATAAGGAGAATAAAGGCAAAAAAGGTGAGAAGACAGGTGAATATGCCTTTCTCAAGATCCGCTACAAACTGCCTGAAGAAAACCAGAGCCGTCTTATAACGACACCTGTTGATTCACAATACGAACAGACAGAAATGACAAACATTCCTGAGGACATTCGTTTTGCAGCCTCGGTCTCCGCTTTTTCTCAAATATTAAAAGGGGGAACTTACACAGGAAGCTTCACTTATAAGGATGTGCTCTCCATGGCAGAAAAGACAAGAGGTAGCGACCGCTTCGGTTACAGAAGTGAATTTCTTAACCTTGTCAGACTGGCTGAAACAGCTGCAGCAATGGGTAGACGGTAATTCTGTAAAATAAAATAAAGGGAAGGTTGTTTATTAACCTTCCCTTTATTTTATTTACGAGCTCGTTGCAGAAACTTGAAAAAAAGGTTATCTTATTGCAAAAAGAAAAAAGGATATGACGTAATGCAACAATACCTCGATCTCATGCAACATGTACTCGATAAAGGTGTTTTTAAGGAAGACAGAACCGGCACGGGGACCAAAAGTGTATTTGGTTACCAGATGCGCTTTGACCTTGAAGAGGGCTTTCCGCTGGTAACAACAAAAAAACTGCATCTTCGCTCTATTCTCCATGAATTGCTCTGGTTTCTAAAAGGGGAAACAAATATTAAATACCTTAAAGATAATGGTGTGTCCATCTGGGATGAGTGGGCTGATGAAGATGGCAACCTTGGCCCCGTTTACGGCTATCAGTGGCGCTCCTGGCCTGCGGCTAATGGCCGTCACATAGACCAGATCAGCCAGATCATAGATCAGATAACTAATAATCCCGATTCAAGAAGAATCATAGTCAGTGCCTGGAACGCAGGAGAAATCGAAAATATGGCACTTCCCCCCTGCCATGCCTTTTTTCAGTTTTATGTAGCTCAAGGGAAACTTTCATGCCAGCTTTACCAACGCTCTGCCGATATATTTCTAGGTGTTCCCTTTAATATTGCCTCCTATGCCTTGCTCACCATGATGGTGGCACAGGTAACAGGTTTGAAAGCGGGTGAATTCATTCATACCTTCGGAGACGCTCACCTCTATTCGAACCATATGGAACAGGTTGAGCTCCAGCTTTCCAGACACCCCCACCCTTTACCTTCAATGAGGATTAATCCTGACGTTAACGATATATTTGATTTTAAGTTCGAGGATTTTGAGCTTGTTAATTATGTCTGTGATCCCCATATTAAAGCACCGGTGGCCATCTGATGATTATTTCTCTTATCGCCGCCATGGCTGAAAACAGGGTAATCGGAATTAATAATCAGCTACCCTGGAAGCTACCCGCCGACATGAAGTGGTTCAAAGAGAAAACCATGGGAAAGCCCATCATTATGGGACGAAAAACCTTTGAATCTTTTGGAGGCAAGGCCCTGCCGGGCAGGCAAAATATAATTATTACGAAAAACCGGGCGTATGCGGTAGAGGGTGCAACGGTTGTGCACTCCATTGATGAAGCTCTTAATGTAGCCGAGTCAAAAGAGGAAGTCATGATTATTGGTGGCGCATCTTTTTATGAACAAATGCTGCCCGCTGCCAACCGATTTTACCTCACCATCATCCATAATAACTTTGAAGGGGACACAAGCTTTCCCCCTTTTGAGATGAATGAATGGACTGAAGTCTTTCGCAGCTACCATGATGCCGATAAAAAAAACCCTCACCCTTTTACTTTTCTTATCCTCGAAAAGTAGTGCATTTATTTTTGGCTACATTTGCTTCTTTAAAAGTAAGTAGTAGACAATCCATTTAAAAAAAGATTATTTTATATGTGTAATCATAACCATTAATAAGAGGTCTACTCATGATAAAAATTGCCATACTGGTTTTTCTTATTGCTGTCCCAATCGTCATTTACTTTACCGGAAAAGAAGGAAGAAGGCTTTTTAGAGAGGCACTAAACCTGGAGAATGAAGGGAAGTATGAATCAGCCTGCTTCAAATACGCCGAAACGGCAAGAGAAGGCGCAAAAAAGAAAAAATGTCAAAGGAGAATCCAGGAATTAAACAAGGAACATGGACCCTTTGATTTTATACAAGTTGAAAGAAACAATAGAGACAGGTTTGATTGCGACAGCTGTTCCTTTGCCTACCACTCGGAAGTAGTCTATTTCATTAAAAAAACATTGGGCCAGGAAAAAAGCGCAGCCTGAAGAGCTCAGTTATAAATGAACAAAGTTTTTGGAGTCATCGTGAGAAATAAAAAGCCCTTAGTTATGCTCATTATTCTTGTTTTATTTGCAGGCTGCAGTAAAAAGCAGGAACCATCCCCCATAACGGTAAATAAGAAAGAAGATATCTATGAAAATGAATATTTTAAATTTACCATAGAAAAGCCCAGGGGCTGGTATTCCAGAAGTGTAAAAGAGAGTCTTCTTTCGCAGCACAGGAATAAAAAGGGATTATCGGGAAAAACAGATGAAAGCGAAATGGACGCCATTATTGATCAATCCATGGAAAAAACGCTGCCTCTTTTTAGCTTCTTTGAATTCCGGCACGGTTCCCAGATTAAGTTAAATCCAAGCGTACTTGCCATCGCTCAAAACACAAAAAACTTTCCTGAAGCTAAGAATTCCTGCGACTATCTGAAACATGTAATGGCTGTCCTTGAGAAAGGACAAATAAAGTATATTTTTGAACCCGATTGCAAGGAATTGACTTTAAAAGGCAAGAATTTTTCTGTAGTCAATGCCTATGCAAAGATGGGTAAGGACATTGTGTACCAGAATTATTATGCAACCATCTCAGGTAAGCACACCATTTCCATAATTACCACCTATTTTGATAATGAAACAAAAAAGGCCGTAGAAGCCGTTATCTCATCCATTGAATTTAAACCCTGATCTACCAGCCTGTACATGGAGATAAGCAACTAAATATTAATAAGCCCCGCCATCCTGCTTACCGGGAAGGTAGTATGAGGGACAAATAAAACGAAAGATGCGGGCAATTTTTTTCGCTTTATCAAGATTTTCTTCACCTTCTTCACTCATCTCTCTAAGCTTGCCATCAAAGATGAATGAATAATATTTTTTGGCAACTTCTCGTCTTTCCTCTTCCGAATGAAACTGAGTTCTTATTTTGACAAGCTCTCCATCATCTAGCCAATACCCCCCACAGGCGGGACATTCATCAACTTCAACCTCTTTATTCACACTGGCAAAATGCCTGATCATAGGCTGGTTATTACATTTGGGGCAAGTTCTCTTCTTTGATTGATCCACTTTTATGGTTGCATCTTTTTCGATATTCAGAAGTTCCTCACCGGCAGCTTCATGACTCTCATCCACCTTTTTGAGCTCAAAATTATCAAACCAGATGCCACCACACCCCTTTGAACATATATCAACCTTAATATTTTCTATGCTTTTCTCTACCAGGTCACTACTGCAGGACGGGCACTTCATACTCACTCCTTCATTTAGAGGTTTAAATCCCTTGCGAGTGCATTCCCCCCCATTTCGGGATAAAAGGGAACCTGCTTTTCGCACTTATACTCCACTGATTGCGGTGGAGTTTCTCATTAAAAAGTACTATATTTTTTATAATTTGACAAGTCTGTCAATACCCATTAAGAAATGAATCATACCACTTTTAAATTAATCTTAATAACATAGCGATAATAGAGGATGTTATGGCGTATTTTTAAATGTTTGTTAGAGTTATCAAGACAACTTAAAAGCGGCATTTATCATGGATAAAGTACGATATTGTAATCATAGGTGGAGGTGTTGGTGGCCTTGTAACTGCCAGCGGCAGCTTCTCAATTGGGTGCAAAAGTTGCTTTGGTCCATAAAGCAGACCATGGAGGGGATTGTCTTCATCAACGTTGTGTCCTATGAAAAGTCTCGTTCATTCAGCAATAATGGAGTTTGCGCAGGTTTTCTTCGTCTCGGTGCAAAGGTAACGGTTATAGAAAAACCGGGCAGTGACAATATTTCGGTTTTCAAGTTCAGCTTCAGTGATGTTGACCGGTAGGGAGAGGGGCACGGCCTCATTAAACTGGTAGTAGCCCGAAAAAATCGTCTCATCGGTGAGCACCTCCTGGGGCCTCATTCGGGAAAGCTTCTTCATGAATATGTACTGGCCATGAAAGCCAGGCTTCCCATAACCACCGTATCCCAGACGATACATGTTTACCCAACAATCTCTCAGGCAGTCAAAGGAGCTTGTGATCAGTATTATAAAGAGGAGCTTTTCCAAGGATTGCAAAAACTATAATCAATCTGGGGAGGGTGCTTAATATTTAGGGGAAACTCTGAAATAATTTCATATAAGCTGTATTTTTTACTCAATATTGAAGTAAAACAATGATCCCTCTATCTACTTTGAATTTTTGTAAATATTATGTCATTGAAAAATTCCCCTTTATTTAAAATGTGTTAGGTCCCCCCATGGGTAGAAGCAACAACAAGGTTCAAATATTGCATAATTAAAGAATGTGTGACAAAAGGTCATCTCTGTCTCAGAGCAAACCTGTGAAAACACAGGGACGCAGAGTTACGGGGCTAAAGAAGATAAACTTCCATGTCAGCCGAACCGCCAGAGTTTAAAAGCTCTGGCGGTTTTTTATTTTATCCAAAAAAAGTGAAGGAGAAAAGGTCATGACTGAAAAAGAAGAAGAGAGATATAACCTTGTAATGGATATGATCCGTCACAAACAGTACAGCATAGCAATAGAGGGCCTTGAACGAATCCTGGAAAAAGAGGATAGATCGCCTGCTGCACTTTCTTTATTAGGGGTCGCCCTTTTTAGGTCAGGTAAGGATACCAAAAGAGGGCTGGAACTTTGCAAAGAAGCGGTAAGGAAAGAGAGTAAAAACCCCTCCTTTTATTGTAACCTTGCTGACATATACAGGAGGAAGAAGGAAAAGCAAAAAGCGATAGCAACACTGAGGGCGGGTCTAAAGGTACTGCCCAACTCCAAACAGCTGATAAAAATACTGAGGCGTTTCGGGATTCGCAAAGCCCCCCTGTTCCCTTTTCTTGACAGGTCAAACCCTATTAACAAACTGGCAGGAAAGATACGTTCGTAAAAAACCTTAATTCGATGAGAGCGATTCTTTTTTGAACTTTTTGTAGAGAAGTGGAATAAAAGAAACCAGCAGGACCAAGACCAGTCCAATAATGAATTCAATAGATATTTCGCCCTTTAAGACATCAAGTAAAGAGCTGGAAAGAATGACATATGCTGCCGTACCTGGAAGCATAAAAACAAAAGAAGCAATAACATAATGACTGAATTTTACCTTTGTAAGTCCAAAACCATAGTTTAAGAGATTGAAAGGAAAGAGTGGAATGAGTCTTGTTATGGCAACAAATATCCATCCCTTTTTTTCCACACCTTCATCGATCATTTTAAGTTTGCCACTAAGTAAGGCTTCCATCTGGGATCTGGCAAAATACCTGGCGATAAGGAACGCAAGGGATGCCCCAATGGTTGCACCAATAATGGTATAAATTGTTCCGAAAAGGGGACCAAAGATAACACCTCCCGCTACGGTGAGTGGAAGGCCCGGTAAAAACAGACTCGGT
>Ga0316190_10003959_pt1 | contig 10753 bp, 9 predicted proteins | sample Eddworburrow2_MG_FD_204929 | JGI IMG/M metagenome (GOLD analysis project Ga0316190, IMG submission 204929) | Coastal sediment microbial communities from Maine, United States - Eddy worm burrow 2 | ecosystem: Environmental > Aquatic > Marine > Coastal > Sediment | place: USA: Maine | collected... | reverse complement strand
GCCCGACCTGTGCAATAATCGCCGACCCGCTTCGAGAGAGGAATCAACGTGACCGTAACGATGTTCACGCGCGTGGCGCGCACCCTCGTCCCGGCAATAGTGCTCGCAGCATGCGGCGCCGAGGCGCCGGAGGAACCGGTAGTCTCCGCAGCCGAGACGGTCAAACCGCGCCCGGAAATTTATGCCGAGTTCGAGCTGACGGCCGACCTGAGTCACCTGAGCGCCAGCCAGCGGCAGATGATCGGCGTGCTTATCGAGGCGTCCAGAATCATGGACGACCTGTTCTGGCGGCAGGCTTTCAGGGATGACTACAGCGGCTGGCTCGCGTCCATCGCGGACGGCGATGCCCGCCGTTTCGCCGATCTGAACTACGGCCCGTGGGATCGCCTGGCCAACGATGCAGCGTTCATCGAGGGGTTCGGCCCGAAGCCGCTGGGCGCGAACTTCTATCCGCCCGACATCAGCAAGGAGGAGTTCGAGGCCGCCTACCTGCCGGGCAAGAAAGGACTTTACTCGCTGGTGCGCCGCGACAATGCCGGCGAACTGGTGCTGATTCCTTACCACGTAGCGTACCGGGACGAACTGCATCGGGCGGCGGAATTGCTCCGCGATGCTGCCGGTCTCGCCGACGACCAGCAGTTCGCAACCTACCTCAAGCTGCGGGCTGCAGCCCTGATCAGCGACGAATTCCAGACCAGCGACCTGTTCTGGATGGACGTCAAGACGAACGAGATCGACGTCGTCATCGGGCCGATCGAGACCTACGAAGACAGGCTGTTCGGCTATCGCGCGGCCTACGAATCCTACGTGCTCATCAAGGACATGGAGTGGAGCGATCGGCTGAGCCGTTTTGCGCTGTTCCTTCCGGAGCTGCAGGAAGGCCTGCCGGTGCCCGACGAATACAAGTGGGAGACGCCGGGTACGGATTCCGACCTGAACGCCTATGACGTCGTCTACTATGCCGGCCACAGCAACGCCGGTTCGAAGACGATAGCGATCAACCTGCCGAACGACGAAGACGTCCAGCTCGAAAAAGGCACGCGGCGCCTGCAGCTCAAGAACGCGATGCAGGCGAAATTCGAGAAGATCCTGCTGCCGATTGCGGCAACCCTGATCGACGAGACGCAGAGAAAGCATGTCACCTTCGACGCCTTCTTCGGCAACACGATGTTTCATGAAGTCGCCCACGGCCTCGGTATCAAGAACACGATCAACGGCAGGGGCACGGTGCGCGAAGCGTTGCTCGACGTCGCGTCGAGCATGGAAGAGGGCAAGGCGGACGTACTCGGCCTCTACATGGTCACGGAACTTCTGAAGGCAGGCGAACTCGGCGACGTCGATGTCATGGACCATTACGTGACCTTCATGGCCAGCATCTTCCGCTCGATCCGTTTCGGTGCCGCAAGCGCGCACGGAAAAGCGAACATGGTGCGCTTCAACTTTTTCAAGGAGCAGGGCGCATTTGTGCGTGACCCGGAGACCGGCACCTACCGTGTCGACGCCGAGCGCATGACCGAGGCCATGACCGCGCTGTCCCGGTTACTGCTGACGCTGCAGGGCGACGGCGACTACGATGGCGCGCTCGAACTGACGAGTACCAGGGGCGTCATCGGCGACCAGCTGCAGGCGGACCTGGACCGGCTGACGCGTGCGGGTATTCCGGTCGACATTACCTTCAGGCAGGGCCTCGCCCAGTTGGGGCTCGAGTGACCAGAGCGCAGAGGGAGATTCCCATGAGATCCATGTTGTTGTGCGCCGCATTGCTGGCGCTTGCCGCCTGCGGCGCGGAAGACCAGGGCGCCGCCACGCCCGAACACCGGCAACTGCCGTGGGCGGACTTCGTAGTGACGACCATCGACGAGTATTACCGGCGCAATCCGGAACAGGCCGTCTATGCGGGATTGCACCAGTACGATGGCATGGCGAGCGACTGGAGCCTGGACTCGACGCGGGAGTATTCGGCCTGGCTTGCGGCGACGATCGACGCGGCGAAAGCTTACGCTGACCTGCAGGAGCTCGAGGCATTTGAACGCGACTACCTTGTGAACGCACTCGAGAACAGGGCGTTCTGGATCGACGACACGAATTACCCGACGAAGAATCCGCTCACGTACATCCGGGGTATCGGTATCGGGGTCTACGTCGATCGCGAGTACGCGCCGCTCGAGGAGCGGCTGAGGGCGTATACCCAGTACGTGACGGCCGTGCCGCGCATGCTCCGGCAAATGCGTGACAACCTCGAGCCGCCGTTGCCGGCACCGTACGTCACGATGGGCGAGCGCATCCTGAACGGGCTCGCCGGCTATCTTGCGGACACGGTGCCGCAGCAGTTCGCAGCCGTCGACGACGACGTGCTGCAGCAGCAGTTCGCAGCCGCCAATGCCGCCGCGGCCGAAGCCGTTCTGGAAACGGCGGACTGGCTCGGCGAATTGCAGGCAACGGCGACGCAGGACTATGCGCTCGGGGAAGAACTGTTCCTGCGTATGCTGAGCGAGACACAGGGAATCGACATACAGCTTGCCGAGCTGAAGGCGGCCGGCCAGGCGGACCTGGAGCGCAACCTGGAGACGCTCGAGGAAGCATGCGCGGAATTTGCACCGGGCGAGAGCATCGAAACCTGCGTACGAATGGTGCAGGATCGAAAACCGCCCGAGGGGGCCGTCGGCGGCGCGACCCGCCAGCTGCCGGACCTGAAGGCCTTCATCCTCGAGAACGGCATTGTCTCGATCCCGGGCACCGAAGACGCGCTCGTCGCCGAGGCCCCGCCGCATCGCCGCTTCAATTTTGCGTACATCGAGATTCCCGGCCCGTTCGAAAAAGGCCTGCCGTCTGTTTACCGGATCGCGCCGCCGGATCCTTCCTGGAGCGAGGAGGACCAGCTCGCCTACATCGCGGGCGAGACGGACCTTCTCGCAACGTCCATTCACGAAGTCTGGCCGGGACACTTCCTCCACTACCTGCACAAGAACCGCACCGAGAACAGGGTCGGCAGGCATTTCAGCACCTACTCGTTCGGCGAGGGCTGGGCACATTATACGGAGGAGATGATGCTGGACGCCGGCTACGGTGGCGGCGACCCGGAGATCCGCATCGGCCAGCTGCTGAATGCCCTGTTGCGCAACGTGCGCTACCTGTCGGCCATCGGCCTGCACACCGGCGGCATGACGGTCGAGGAAAGCCAGGCAATGTTCGAGGAAAAGGCGTTCCAGGACTTCGGCAACGCGTCGCAGCAGGCCTACCGGGGAACCTACGATCCGGGTTATCTCAATTACACGCTGGGCAAGCTACTGATCAACAAGCTGCGCGACGACTGGACCGACGGGCGCGGCGGACGGGAGGCGTGGGGCACATTCCACGACCAGTTCCTGGGCTACGGTTCGCCGCCGATACCGCTGGTGAGAAAAAAGATGCTCGGCGAGGACTACGAGGGGGATACGGCGCTACTGCCCCGTTAGCGGGGCAGCAAGGCCTTGTCGACGTAAGGCAGTTCCTGGCCGAACAGGCGCGTCAGGTAGAGGCGCTGTTCCGTCTCGCAGACCCCGGTCATGGCCGGATACGTTGCTGCCGGATCCTGCAGGCTGGATAACACGTTGCCGACGCCGTCGATCGCGATGACGTGCGACGAGGGCACGGCAGCGGGCCGCAGGAAGGCCGGTAGCCGCTGTACCACCTTGCGCAGGAACGGCTTGTCCGACAAGGCGTCGAGTTTGCCGTCACGAGGCGCCACGAGCCCGACCCAGTAGCGGCCGTCTTCGCCATTGTTGATGTTGTCTGGAAACCCCGGCAGGTTGTCGACGATTACTTCGATCGTCCCGGCATCCGGTCCTTGCAGCCAGTGGCGCAGGATCCGGTAGGAGCCGGTCTCCGCGATCAGCAGGAAGCGGCCGTCGGCGCTTATCGCAACGCCGTTGGCAAAGTTCAGTCCTTCAATAATGACGCGCGCGGCGCCGCTTCCGGGATCGAATGCGATTACCCGCCCGTGACCGCCGTGCTCGAGTATGTCCAGCAGGCTGGCTTCGTAGCTGCCCTTCCACGCGAGCGCGCCGAACTTCGTGGACGCGTCGGAAAAGTAGATGACGCCGTCGCCTGCGACTGCGAGGTCGTCCGGATAGGCCAGTGGTACACCGTCTATCGCATCCAGCAGGATGGTGACTTCGCCACTCGGCGAAACGCGCTGTATGCCGAGATACCCGTTGGCAACAAGCAACGAGCCGTCCGGACTGGATTCGATACCGAGTGGCCGGCCACCCGTACGGGCGAACTCGGAGACCTGTCCGGTATCCTGGTCGATACGCACTATCGCCCCTGAGGCGACGGACGCATACAGCGCGCCGTCACGCCCCACCGTGACGTCTTCCGGGCCCTCGTGCGCGCCGAGATCGATGGCTTTTGCGCCGGCAAGCGCATCGTTGGCCGCAAAAGCGCCGGTAAGGCCCTGATCGTCCGGCGCCTCCCACGCGACGGGATCCACCGGTACGGGCCAGGTCACGAGATAAAGGCCGGTCAGAGCCAGGCAGGCGAGCAGGAGCGCTCCGAGACGCGGCAAGACCGCCTCCGTCTAACGCTGGTTGTCGATCATGCCGAGGAACTCCGCACGTGTGCGCGCGTCCTTGCGGAACGTGCCGAGCATCTGGCTCGTCACCATGGAAACGTCCGACTTGTGTATGCCGCGCGTGGTCATGCACTGATGCGTCGCCTCGATGACCACACCGACGCCCTTCGGGTTCAGCACGTTCCAGATGCAATTCGCGATCTGTGCGGTCATTTTTTCCTGCACCTGGAAGCGCCGTGCAAACGCTTCGACCACGCGGGCCAGCTTGCTGATACCGACCACCTTGTTGTTCGGCAGGTAGCCGACATGGGCGCGGCCGATGATCGGCGCCATGTGGTGTTCGCAGTGGGACTCGAAGCCGATATCGCGAAGCACGATCATCTCGTCGTAACCGTCGACTTCCTCGAAGGTGCGCTTCATGTACGTGATCGGGTCTTCGCGGTAGCCGCTGAACCAGTCCTCGTAGGCCGTCACGACGCGCTTCGGTGTATCGACCAGGCCCTCCCGGTTCGGGTCTTCGCCGGCCCACAGGAGCAAGGTCCTGATCGCTTCTTCCGCCTGCTTGCGGCTCGGCTTGCGCGGTTTTCCGGGCTTCTTGTCTTTGCTGGCCACGGCGGGGTCCTCGTCGAATGGGGTGCCGATACTACCGGGAATGACGGGGTCGTTACAGTGCGGCCAGGCCGGTCGGGCAACTCACGCCGGTCCCGCCGATACCGCAATAGCCACCCGGGTTCTTCGCGAGATATTGCTGGTGATAATCCTCGGCGTAGTAAAACGTGTCGAGCGGCGCGATTTCGGTCGTAATCCTGCCGTAGCCCGCCCTGTCGAGTTCGCGCTGGTAGGCACGCAACGAGTCCTCTGCGGCCGGCAGTTGTGCGTCGCTGCCGGTATAGATCGCGGAACGGTATTGCGTGCCCATGTCGTTGCCCTGGCGCATGCCCTGGGTGGGGTCGTGCGTTTCCCAGAATACGGCCAGCAGGTTGTCGTAACTCACCGCCGCGGGGTCGAAGACCACGAGCACGACTTCCGTGTGCCCGGTAAGGCCGCTGCACACCTCCTCGTAAGTCGGGTTCGGCGTAATGCCGCCCGCGTAGCCGGCGGCCGTGGTGAATACGCCATCGGTTTCCCAGAAACGCCGCTCCGCACCCCAGAAACAGCCGAGACCGAACACGGCCCGTTCCAGCCCGGGCGCGAACGGGCCCTCGAGGGGATTGCCGTTTACGTAGTGCGTGGCCGGAACCGGCATGGCATCGCTGCGGCCGCGCAGGGCTTCGTCGCGATCGGGGAGGGTAGTTTTTCTGTGCTTGCCGAACATATCAGGTCGCCTGGTAGCGTGCGCCGTGACGCGGCCGCATGACCACGCCGTCCGCACTTCGAAATCGAACCGGAATTGACTGGGTGTTGCCCCACTCGGTGGCGCGGTACACCGCGAAATGCAGGTGCGGCATGGTCGTGTGGCCGGTATTGCCCGACAGCCCGATCTTCTGACCGCGCGCAACGCGGTCCCCAACCTCGACCAGCGCCCCGTGTTTCTGCAGGTGATAGTACTCGCCCGTGGTGCCGTCGTCATGGAGTATGACGATGTAGTTCGCGTACCGGCCGCAGCCGTCCTCCCAGCAGCCGATCGCGTGAGATTCCTCCACGCGGGCGACGACGCCGGCGCGCGCTGCGTGCACGGGACTGCCCTCGGGCATGTCGAAATCGACGGCGAACGCTTCGAGCCCCTTGTGGCTGAAGCTGGAGCCATAGCCCTGCAGCACCCGGTACGAACGGCCGCTGGCATACGGCAGGGCATACAGGTAGTCGTCGTCGTGCACCGCGTCCTTGTCGCCGACCGTCCACTCGAAGAAATAGCGATAGCCGCCTTCGAGGCGTTCGTCGGCCCGGTTCAGGGTCATGACGCGGGCCGATTCCTGCGGCGCGAGCGTGCGCGTCACCGTCGTCGGGCCGGCAATCTCGAAGGAGTGCGTGCGCACACGCAGCGTGTAGGTTACCGGGTAGTCCTGCAGGTTCCTTGCGCGCAGTTCCACGTTGCCGCCCTGGTCGACGGCGTTGACGCAAATCCAGTCGTCACGGCAGTCCGCGTACGCATCCTGGCAGGCGCCCAGCGCGATGGCTGCGGTTGCCAGGGTGATCGTTTTCAATGACGTCACTCGCTGCCCCGTCAGGTGTCCGCGTTGCCGGCCGCTTCCTCGCGCCGCTCCTCGAGGTCCGACAGCTTGTAATAAAACAGGTGCGTGAAGACCTGGTTGGTGGTTTTTACCGGCTCCGCATCTTCGAAGCGCGGCCTGTAAAGCCGGCCGCGAATTTCGCGATGCACGAGTTTTTGCATGTCCGTGAACTCTCCCGGAACGATTTCCACGGGCTCGATTTCGGTGACGCGGCCGCGATCGGTGACGGAGAAACTCAGGGTCACGGAACCCTGCAGGTATTCTTCCGAGGGCCTGCCGAGGGGGCTCGGTCCGGCTTCGCTCGCAAACTCTGGAATCGGCCGCTCGTTCAACGGTGCGGCCCGCCCGAATATCTGGTCGCGAAAGAGCAGCTTGCGCTCGTTACCCTCGAGCGACTCCCATAGCTGCCTGTAGAGCTTTCGCGCCCGCGAATGGTTGCCCTGCATCATGTAATAGTCGGCCAGCGACAACTGCGAATTCGCGACCGTCGCCCAGTCCGACTTCGGGCTGTCTTCCGCGATTCGCAGCGCGCGCTTGAAATAGATCTCGCCCGTCACGGGGTTGTGGTGCAGGCCCTGTTCGCCGTGCAGGTCGGTGTAAAAGTAGGATTCACCGAGCTTCGTGAGCGGTTCGATGAGGCGAATGTCTTCCTTGCTCGCACTCGTCTCGATGATGCGTATCGCACGACGGTACGTCGCCTGCTCGTCGGCGATGTAGCCCGCCCGGTGCTGCCATTCGGCACGTCGCATCAGCGACGGAATCAGCGCCAGCTGGTCGTCTTCGTAGCGGCGCCGATGCAACTGGTAGATCTTGTCGTGCATAGCCCGGGCCTCTTCTATCGAGCCCAGCCGTACGTTGGTTTCCGCCAGCGATTCGAGGATATCGATCTGGTCCATGTTGTGAGGACCTTCGTTGACGTGGGTGATATGGATGGCGCGCGTAAACGTCTGTTTCGCGAGGTCGGGGCGCCCGCCTTCGAGCTGCGCGGCGCCGAGCCCCTTCAGGGGGTTGATCAGGCGGCGGTTCAGGCGGTCTGCCTGTTCTTCGATGATGTCGATGGCGGCGGCGAAGTTCTGCTGCGCGGCGTCGAACTGCTTGTTGCGATGCTGCACAATGCCGAGATTCGTGAGCGCCTTTGCCGTCTCCGAAGAGCGTGGCCCGGTAAGCTGGATGGAGAGCGTTACGACGCGCTTGGCGACGGTATCGGCCTCGTCGTAGATGCCCTCCGACATCAGGCGCTTGTAATTGTCGAACTCGTCGAGGAGTTCTTCGCGCAGATCGGCTCTGCGCGGCCTCGATAGCGGGCCCGGCTGCGCCGCCGCCTCTGCCGCGGCATCGTCTTCGGCCACCGGGACGGTCTGGTCCATGAGACCGCCGTCGCCGCCGCCGTCATCGCCGACCGGTTCTTCCCCGGCGTAGGCGGCACCTGCGGCAAGCACGATTACGACGGCAAGCGAAGGCAATAAACCCTTGTATGTCATTGTCATATTTTGCAGTAGCACGGTGAAGTCGAATTGCTGCCCCTCGAGCGGGGGCTTCAGTTTTCGACCCATTGTCCGGGAATTGGTTCGAGTCCCAAATATACACCGCCCGCGGGGAAAAGGGTTTCGGCATTCCCGTCAGAAGAGGCCCAGCTGTTGCTGGCCCGGCGGTTCGAAGCGGCTGCAGTCGAGCCGTGTCTCGCGCCGCCCCGTCTCCAGGCCGAAGCGCCTGCAGGCGGCCCGGAAGCGTTTGCCGAGCATGTCGGCGTACGGGCCGCGCCCGGTCTGGCGGATGCCGAAACGGTTGTCATAATCCCTACCGCCACCCGCCTCGCGCACGAGCCCCATGACGCGGGCGGCGCGATCCGGGAAATGCACCTGCAGCCACTCGGTGAAAATGTCCTTCACCTCGTGCGGCAGCCGGAGAAAAATATAGGCGGCTTCACACGCGCCGGCGTTTGCCGCCGCCTCGAGTACCTGTTCGATCTCGTCGTCATTCAGCGCGGGTATCACCGGCGCGAAAAGGACGCTGACCGGAATGCCCGCGGCAGCGAGCTGCTCCATGGCCCGCAGCCGTGCGTCGGCCGAGGGCACCCGCGGTTCCATGACCCGCTTCAAATCGCGCTTCATGGTCGGCAGGCTGATCGCCACCGAACAAAGCTTGCGCCTGGCCAGTTCTCCGAGCAGGTCGAGGTCGCGCGTGATCAGTGCGCCCTTGGTAATGATGCTGACGGGATGCGAATGCTCGAGAAACAGTGCCAGTAACTCACGCGTGACGCGCGTTGTCCGTTCCGCGGGCTGGTACGGGTCGGTATTGGCGCCGATCGTGATCGGCTGGCACACGTACGAGGCCTTTTCCCACTCTTCGGCAAGCCTTGCTGCCGCGTCGGGCTTGTAGAAGATCCTGGTTTCGAAATCGAGCCCTGGCGACAGGTCGAGGTAGCTGTGGCTCGGGCGTGCGTAGCAGTAAATGCAGCCGTGTTCGCAGCCCTGGTAGGGATTGATGGACCGGTCAAACGGAACGTCGGGCGATGCGTTGGTCGCGATGATGCTGCGCGAGCGCATCGCACGCAACTGGGTTTCCGGGGCGCTCAGCGAGCGCTCGTGGGCTTCCCCGGCGTCGAACTCGACGGGCCGCGTGGCGAAACGTCCCTCGCGATCGGAGACGGCGCCGCGACCTTTGTGGTGTCGGGCAGGCATGACAACCCCCAGTACTGTATAAATACACAGTACTGGGAGATGCCGCCAATTTCAATACGGCCGGCGTGCATTTCGATCGCGATCAGTTCAGGACCCGGTAACCGCGCCCGCGCATGCAGTTCTTGAAGACCTTCTGCTTTTCGCGGTCGGCATCGAGGCCGGAGCGGGTGCCGCCGTAGATCGCGCCGACGCCCGCCGACTCGCCGACGTCGCGCCTGCTGGTGACCGCACCCGTTGCGGCGCCGACCGCGGCGCCTACTGCCGCGCCCTTGCCGATACCTTCGGCCATCACGATTTCCTCGGTATAGGCCTCACATTCGTCCCAGTCCTCGGCGAGCCGCTCCGGGTCGACACCCTTGGTGTCGATGATCGGGTCGGGATGCGCGGCGCAGCCTGCGATGAGCGCAGTCACCACGAGGAAAGCGGGATATCGCAAGGAAGTTGGCATATATCAACAATAACGCGCGGCCGCGCGCCGGGTTGACACCCGGCGCACGCCGTCAACCGATGCTCAGTCTGCCGCCACGTTGTGTATGTGCACGTCCTGCTGCGGGAACGGGATCGAAATACCGACCTCGTCGAAACGCTTCTTGATCGCCTCGGTCAGGCCGAAATAGACACCCCAGTAATCAGCGGTCTTGACCCACGGGCGCAGCACGAAATTCACGCTGCTGTCCGCAAGCTCCGAGACGGCGATCGTGACGGCCGGGTCTTCGAGGATGCGATCGTCGGCGGCGACCAGGCCTTCGAGTTCCTTGCGCACCTTGTCGAGGTCGTCGCTGTAGCTGACGCCGACAACCAGGTCGACGCGACGTGTTTCATTCGCCGAGTAGTTGGTGATCGTGGAGCCCATGATCTGGCTATTGGGGATGATGACACGCTTGTTGTCGCCCGTCTTCAGGACCGTCGTGAGGATCTGCACTTCCTCGACGGCGCCCGATACGCCGCCGCCCTCGATCCAGTCGCCGACCTTGTAGGGGCGGAACAGCACGATCAACACCCCGGCCGCGAAATTCGACAGCGAGCCCTGCAGCGCGAGGCCGACCGCGAGACCGGCGGCACCGACCAATGCGATCATGGAAGCCGTCTGCACGCCCAGCGCGTTAATGGCAGCGATGATGACAAACAGCATCAGCAGCATGCGCGCCAGGTTCCCAATAAAGCGGCGCAGCGTCGTGTCGATATCGCCCTTTTGCATGGCCTTCATCAGGCCTTTGATAACGAGCGCGACGATCCACTTACCGACGAAGAAAATGACGATGGCGGTGATGACGTTGATTCCGAAATCGACGCCGGTGGTCTGAATCATGGTCCAGACTTCGGCCCAGTCGAAGCCGAGATCGGGGAGA
>Ga0316190_10003957_pt1 | contig 10758 bp, 6 predicted proteins | sample Eddworburrow2_MG_FD_204929 | JGI IMG/M metagenome (GOLD analysis project Ga0316190, IMG submission 204929) | Coastal sediment microbial communities from Maine, United States - Eddy worm burrow 2 | ecosystem: Environmental > Aquatic > Marine > Coastal > Sediment | place: USA: Maine | collected... | reverse complement strand
CACAGCAAGGCATCATCTCAAAGGGACTGACTATAGTTGCCCAATCTATCCAATGGCTGATCTTCTCCCTGCTCTTCTCGATCATCATCGAGTGGGCAGGCATGGTGCTCTGGTGGCCAGATGAAGGGCTGGATCATAGCCGTATAATGCTTGTCAAAGAGATCCAATATCTGGATAGAGATTTTCGCCGCAGTATCATGACTTCCAATCCTGCTCGCTTCACCAAACAGGTGGCTGATAAAACTTATTACTACCTGTTTGAAGTCACAGGATTTGTGGATTTTATCCGGTGGGTCTCACGGCCATCAGCAGCAGGTGAGCAGGGTGTCCGACCCATGCTCCACAGCATCTACCAGTCCATTGCCGAGTTTATAATTGCCGCCATGCAAATAACCCAAGTGTTCTCAGTTCGGCTGGCAATCCTCACCCTGGCAATGCCTGTATTCCTGTTATTCAGCTTGGTGGCAATTGTAGACGGCTTAGTTCAGCGGGATCTACGAAGATGGGGTGGAGGGCGGGAGAGTTCCTTTGTCTACCATTATGCGAAGAAGGCGGTTATACCTCTCGTGGTGCTCTCATGGGTGGTCTATCTGGCACTTCCATTCAGTTTGCATCCATCTTTTGTTGTACTTCCTTTTGCTGGATTATTTGCACTGAGTGTTGCGGTGACTGCCAGCACCTTCAAGAAGTATCTGTAGGTGCGACACGATGTCGCTTATTTATCTTTATAAATCAGAAATATAGGAGGGTTTATGAGGAGATAGGCTAGAAGCTTTGATCGTCATTGTCAAACGCTTGTAGGCTCTTTTATCAAGCGGAGTTTGACCTGCTGTACGACCAGCAGTAGCCCAAGGGGACAGGCATTTCCGGCAACGGATTTGTCTGAAGCTCCTCTGGAATGTAGCCCACCGTAAGGTGTTCACCATTGCCGCGAGGTCGTGGTGGCGATCCTCGAAGCAGCATCGGGGTGAGGCGCTAGGCTGGCTGGTATGGGCAACACACGTGAACTGTTGATAAACGTCGTTAATTTCGGGGTGCCAAAGCTGCTGATAGGCATTGACCAAACGGTATGTGGCCGGATGCTTCTGTTTATAGTAGGGGCACGTCGTTATACAAGCCACCGGTGGATAGACAGGCCCTAACCCAGTCGTGTGACGGTCAAGGAACGTGGTAAGCCCGTATCGCTGCCCATCGGGCAGGCAACCCGCAAGGGATGCTGTTGGCGATGCGGGTATGGGATGGCGGAGGAAGCGAAGGTCCGGCTGTAATCGTCGGGATACGGATTGGAACATTATCCGGCGCGAAAGCGAGCCCACTTCCGTCTGGTCTTTTATCGCATGAAGGCTGAGCAAGCTTTTATCTTCGGAGAGGAAAGCAGCATGGTAGAGCATCAGGATCAATCGATGTCTGCGCTTTCCCACCGCCCGCAAAATTGGCACCAAGTTGATTGGTGCCGGGTGCAGCGGACGGTGAGGGCAATGCAGATTCGGATTGCGAAGGCTTGTAAAAATGGTGACTGGCGGAAGGTGAAAGCCCTCCAACGGATGCTAACGCGATCGACCTCAGCCAGACTACTGGCCGTTCGTCGCGTGACGGAAAATCGAGGGAAAAATACGGCTGGGGTGGACGGTAAATGCTGGAAGACCCCGCAGTCGAAATGGAAAGCTGCACATGATCTGGAGCGTCGGGGATATCGCGCTTCGCCGCTTCGGCGGGTGTATATTCCCAAAGCCAATGGCAAGCAACGCCCGCTGGGTATTCCGACCCTGCGGGATCGTGCCATGCAGGCGCTCTATCTGATGGCTCTGTCCCCCGTAGCCGAAACGGTTGGTGATCCCAACAGCTATGGCTTTAGGCCTGAGCGATCGACAGCGGATGCCATGGGGCAACTCTATGGCTGCCTGTGTCGGAAGCGGTCGTCGCGCTGGGTTTTGGAGGCGGACATCAGAGGTTGCTTTGATCATATCAACCACGAATGGCTACTGCGCCATATCCCCCTGGACAAGGAGGTACTGAGGAAGTGGTTGCGTGCAGGGATCGTACACAAGGGAATGTTTCAATCCACAGAGGAAGGGACGCCACAAGGGGGAGTCATCTCTCCGACGCTGGCTAATCTGACCCTGGACGGACTGGAATCGCAGCTCAAGAAACATCTGGGCATCAAGCGGTCCGCCAGGCTGAAGGTCAACGTGGTTCGTTACGCCGATGACTGTGTGCCACGAAGGCGCATAGGAGGACGCAGTCCTCCGTGCAGCCATGCTGCATAAGAGATGAGGGTAGGCCCCTCGAAACCGCCATGCAGGTGGAGGTTTCAAACCACCGTAAGCTGCGCTGGTAAAGAGCCAGGGTGGTGAGCGTTACGGAAAAGGCAGGGCATGACCCTGTCAGGTAGGATCAATGGAGACGAACGCAAGTGAACCACTGATGAAGTGTCGAAAGCGTAGGGACGAGGTCAAAACCGGGGGGTAGTCGTTACTCCGGGATAAGTCTAGCGGAAACCTGTTAACTGGCTAGTCGGTCTCCGGCATAAAGGTGGCGTGAACGTGATCCAGGCTCTTATGTGGAACGTGGGAACCTGTTGCTCCGATGATAAGGGAGAAATCCAAGTGGAGGCCCCACAAGGATCAGAGTACCGACGCGGAGCACAGGGGCGGAGTAACTCGTAGTAGCGATGAATGGCCTGTAATGGGCCTGGAGCGAAGGGGTTACATCGTCCAGCTTGAAGAGAGAAAACAACCGGAAACGGGAGGATTGGATTGACGCAAGCAAAACCGTTCAGTATTACCAAGCGACAAGTTTGGGAAGCGTATAAGCGAGTAAAGGCCAACAAAGGAGCTGCCGGAGTTGATGGTCAGACGATAGAGTTGTTGGAGAGTGACCTGGAAGGAAACCTCTACAAGCTTTGGAATCGACTGGCGTCCGGCAGTTACATGCCACCTGCTGTCCTGAGGGTAGAGATACCTAAAGACGACGGGGGGATCAGGCCGTTGGGGATACCCACAGTAGCCGATCGAATTGCCCAGATGGTAGTGAAGCAACATTGGGAACCGGAGCTAGAGAAACACTTTCACCGGGACTCGTATGGCTATCGTCATGGGAAATCGGCCCTTGATGCGGTAGGTGTCGTGCGTAAACGCTGCTGGCAAAATGACTGGGTTCTTGATTTGGATATTAAGGGCTTTTTCGACAATATAAGTCATGAGCTAATGCTGAAGGCAGTGAAAAAGCATACGGAAGAGAAATGGGTTCTCCTATACATTGAGAGGTGGTTAAAAGCACCGATCGAGACAAGAGAAGGTACCCAGATGCTTCCGGATAAAGGGACGCCCCAGGGAGGCGTAATAAGCTCACTGCTGGCGAACCTTTTTCTGCATTATGCATTTGATAAATGGATGGATAGTGCATTTCCAGAAATCCCATTTGCCAGATATGCCGATGATGCGGTGTGCCATTGCAAAAGCGAAGCGCAAGCTGAGATATTAAAGCGGGCACTGACCGCCAGGATGAAAGATGTTGGACTTGAGCTGCATCCGGAAAAGACAAAGATAGTCTACTGTCAGGATGACGACCGGAAGCAAACTTATCCCCGTACCCGTTTTGATTTTCTGGGTTACACATTCAGAGCCCGTCGATCAAAGAACCGGTATGGAAAGCACTTCATCAACTTCACTCCTGCGATCAGCAACAAAGCAGGTAAAGCGATACGGCAAGAGATCCGCCGATGGAAGCTGCACCTTCGTAGTGATAAGAGCTTGGAAGATCTGGCATGGATGTTTAACTCAAAGATCCAGGGCTGGATCAATTACTACGGACGCTACTACAAATCAGCGATGTACCCAACGTTACGTAGCCTAGATCGTCGTTTAGCCCAATGGGCAACGCGGAAATACAAACGCCTGAGAGGCCACCAGCGAAGAGCAGCACAATGGTTAGCCCGCATAGCGGGAAAACAGAGATGGCTGTTTGCACACTGGAAGCTGATGGGTGGAACGGTTGGATGATAGGAGCCGGATGAGCGGAGACGTTCACGTCCGGTTCTGTGAGAGCCTGAGGGGGCGGTTCCCTTGGGCTACTCGACTTGTCATTACAGCGGACTCTCCGGATATTCTGGAGAAGGAAGTCCGCCCGTGGGTCGAGCAGTTCCTAGCCGTTCGCGGACTGGAACTCGCTCTGGAAAAGACCCGTATCGTATCGATCGACCAAGGGTTCGACTTTCTCGGTTGGAACTTCCGCAAATATGGCGAGAAGCTTCTGATTAAGCCAAGCAAGAAAAATGTGCAAGCGTTCTATCGCAAGGTTCGGGAAATCATTCGAGGTCACCATGGTGACAGCCAGGATCATCTGATCCACCGGCTAAGGCCAGTGTTGAGGGGATGGGCACAATATCACCAGCCTGTCGTGGCTAAGGCGACGTTTCATCGTCTGGACGCGAAGATCTGGTATCTGCTGTGGCGCTGGGCACGGAGGCGTCACCAGAAGAAGGGGGCCAGATGGGTAAGGGAGCGATACTTCCACACCCTGGGCGCCCGGAACTGGGACTTCGCCTATAGAAAGGTAGATGCGGCCTCGGGCCATGTGAAATATATCAGGCTTGATCCACTATCTGCTACTTCTATCCAGCGGCATGTGAAAATCAAGGGTGGCTATAACCCCTTTGATCCAGCATGGGAGAAAGACGGTGAGGCCCTGCGAACGCGGAGGATGATGAACTCATTGCGGTACCGCCGAGAAGTGGCTCGCCTTTACCAGCAGCAGCGAGGACGGTGTATCCATTGCCATCACCCCATCACGAGGGAATCAGGATGGCGGGATCACCATCTTCTCCCCCGCATCCAGGGTGGCAAGAGTACTACGAGCAATCGCGTTCTCCTGCACCCTGAATGTCACGATCAGGTACACCATCTCGGTTTTTCCGTCAGCAAGCCGGCCCGCACTGCGGGTTTAACAAAGGCTTGAGCCGTATGCGGTGAAAGTCGCACGTACGGTTCTTAGGGGGTCCTGGGCCAGTAATGGTTCAGGACTACCCGACTAGGTGTCGCACGGTCTAGTGTCAGAAAATTTTACACTTTTTGGAACCCTGAACCCTGAACCCTGAACCCTGAACCCTGAAACCTGCGCCCATTGGCGTGCGCAACCTTTTGTTATTACAGCAGAATAAGGCGGCATGAAGGGAATTTGCATTTTAGCGATGGGGTGTCAGGAAATTTTACAGTTTGGGTTGCCAGCCAGATGGTTGAGAGTAGATGGTGTTTTTCGGCGACAAAAGTGTACTGCATCCTCTATTGAACCAGTGCGTCATGGGAGGCCGCGCTGTGCTCTAACTGATGCAAAATCCGCTGGCACTGCCGCACACTCAGCTCAACACCATAGCAGCACTCCAGATGTGTTTTCAGTAGCTTTCCATTCCACTTATGCTGCTCATGTCCCAGCTCAGAAGGATTTCTTGAGATATCGCCTTGTAGTTGTTTGAGCTGGTCATCGCGTACCTTTCTGGGCCGACCTGTTTTCTGTTCATCCTTGAGCCCCTCAAGGTCATATTTGTTAAAGCAGTGTACCCAGCGTTCTACAGTGCAAGAGTGCTCACCGAACCATTCTGCGACCTGATAACAACTGCTGCCCTGTGCCACCAGCAGCACACAATGCAAGCGGTGTAAAAAACGAGATTTATGATCGCGGCTGGTTTCTTCCCTGCAAGTAGATAGTAGAGATACCTTATTTGAAACTTCCAGTTTACGCATCGTCCTAAGTCCCTTTGGCAGCGATAACGAAAAATAATACTGGTGCTTGAAACTGACTATAGATCAGTAGATAAGAATATCAAGCTTGCTGTAAAACTTTTGTCGTCGCTGTGTAACAGCCTTGGTTGGCATTGAGCTTGCTCTGTATTTTAAAACAGTTATAGAGCTTAAAAACGTATTGTTTGTGAGGGATAAAGAGGTAATGGAGAACTGATGAGTATTATTCATCCTCATCGTTTGTGTGGAGAAAGATACATGGAAACTGGAGTATGTTTGCTGCAATGCAATAAATATTTAATAAACAGACATGACCAATAAATCTTAATTGATAAATGTAATTTTTGCTTGATTAACTTTCAGGAGTGAAATTATGTATAAAAAAATATTCCTTCGACTTACCAGCATGATACTACTTATATCATCAGTAGGTATTGCACAAGCGGTGGTCATCGTCAATGTTGTGCCATCGGCATCTAAGGTTGATATAGGTGAACAATTGGATGTTGATATTGTTGTCTCTGGAGGATTGGAGGGTAATGAGGCGCTTGGGGCCTTTGATCTGCGTTTGGTATACAACCCAAACCTTCTTGGTTTTACTGATCTTGTTTTTGGTGATCAACTTGATCTTTTTGGACTTGGCAGCATCACTGGTTTTTCAGAGGACCCAAGTCCTGCTGTTGGTGCTGTAAGCATATTTGAGGTTTCATTAGACTCAATTACTGATTTGGAAACCCTCCAAGAGGACAGTTTCACATTAGTAACACTATCATTTATAGGATTATCTCCTGGTTTAAGTCCGCTTCACCTTCCTGCATCAGATATTGTATTAAGTAATGCCCGAGGTGTTGAAATTCCAGCTGTAGCTCATTCAGCCTTGGTACATGTTCCAGAGCCTGCAACGATTGCGCTTTTTACTCTCGGCTTGATTGGTGTTGGGTTTACTAAAAGATCTAAGAGATCTTATTAATAGCATATTTAAAAATATTACTGCAGTGAGAGTTAATATAGGGTCAGAGTGCGAATGGCACTTACTTAAGCACAAGCAATAGATTCATATATAAAAGGCCGTGATCCATCTGGGATCAGAGTAATATCGTAACAGCCCTGTTTTTACTCTGATGACCCCAAACGGTTAATTTACTTACAGTGCTGTGATGGTGAGGTTGGTGAATATAATTAGCATTTGTGCATTTGCATCATTGCGGGGTGCGTTCTTGAGTTTTTGTAAATAACTTATTCACAGATATGACTCCATGCTTTTATGTCTATCTAGGAAGGTTAGCGACTAGCTAAGGGAGAACTGGAAATGAAATTTAGATTTATTGTTCTGAGTATCTTACTCTTCCTATCCGGAGCAGACGGCCTAGTGATGGCAGATGAAATCAGGCAAAAACTTCAACCTACAGTGTCTGTCGCAATTGATGCCGAAGGGTATGCGACTTTTTCAGATGAGAGCATTCAGTACCTGAACCAAGGTGGCGAACCAGCGCTTCCATACCAGGTAGTGAAACTGCTCTTGCCGCCAGATGCGGTTCTGGCCACAGCCTCGGTTTCGCTTGAGGTGCCTGGATTTGAGGAGCTAGCTGGGACTTGGGAAATCCGCCCAACTCCACCAGAAAGCACCTGGGATGGTACGAAGGTGATCACGGTGTGGCCCTCAGGAAAAACTATTCTAGATGGGCGAGATGTTGATATCTACAACGTTGATGCTCTCTTTCCAACAAGCATCTTAGGCGAAACAAGTAGCGGCCAGATGAGGCAGTGGCAGTTGCTAGAGGTTCCCGTTGCCAGCTATAAGTATAACCCGGTAAGCAAGCGGCTCTATCGCTTAGCTGAAGCTGAGTTAGTAGTCACGTTCACACGTACGGGTGAACTGCCATCTGGTTCTGTTGATCGCCTCCTTGAGGGAAATGTTAAAAGACTCACTGCCAACTTCCAAGAAGTCGCCCCCAGCTACTACGAACTCGCTCCTAGTGCTATTACCCCGTTACAAACAACCTACGCGGTCATTACTACCGAGGCGATTCAATCTGCTTCTGGCGAACTCGCCAACTTCGTTCAGAGTAAGCAGCGTCGTGGTTTCAACGTAGAAGTGATTACCGAAAATGTCTGGGGTGGTGGAGTTGGTGATATGGCCGCCGAGAATATTCGTAGCTGGTTGCAGACTAACTATTTAAGCAAGACAATCGAATATGTGTTGCTAATTGGTAATCCGGATCCAACATTGGGTGATGTGCCGATGAAGATGCTATGGCCACGCAACAACGCTACTTTTTACACCCAGTACAAAGATTCTCCGTCAGACTATTATTACGCCGACCTTACAGGCAGCTGGGATCTTGATGGTGATGGTTTCTATGGGGAATGGGGTGATGACTTCGGTGCCGGAGGGGTTGATCGGAACTGGGAGGTATTAGTCGGCCGTATCCCTTATTACGGAGATATTACCGATCTGGATAACATTCTGGCTAAATTTGTCACCTATGAAAATGCAAGCCGGAGTGATGCTTCATGGCGCAGTAATGTGCTTCTCCCAATGGAACCGAGCGATGGTTCAACACCTGGTTACCATCTTGGAGAAGAGATCAAAGATGCGATACTAGTGCCTAAAACTGGTTGGAATTATCACCGTGTCTATGATGATGACTATGGCTTGATTCCTCTCCCCGAGACTATCCCCACTACAGAAGATAATGTCACTAATGCTTGGAATGGGTCACAATTTGGGGCCGTTGTATGGTGGACACATGGCTGGGAAAGAGGCGCTGTTGGTATCATGGATCTCACACATGCGGCTACCCTGGATGACATGCATCCAGGATTTACCTTCCAAGTTTCCTGTACTAATTCAAAGCCTGAGGATACCCAAAACCTTAGCTATTCCCTGCTAAAGAACGGAGGCATTAACACAATCGGCGCAACCCGTGTTTCTTGGTATAACATAGGACAAAAATCTTTTGCTGGTACTACTAGTAACTCTGGGATGTCTTATGAGTACGCCCAACGGCTGATAACAGAAGGAAATGTAAGCAGTCTAAGTTTGAATGATTTGAAACAAGTGCTTTCGCCTGGTAGTTCTACCCTATGGATGAACTATACAGACTTTAACATCTACGGAGATCCTTCTGTTGGTCTGTTCTCTTTTAATTCGGACTTTGTCCTCACGGCCAATGAGCAAAACACAATCGAAGTTCGCTTTTCTCAAGGAGATGGAACTTTTGAGTTACCTGTTTTCATTGGCGAAAACCTAGGGATTAACTACAGTGAGTTTGCTATTGCTGACTTTACAGGTGACGGATTGCAGGACTTTATTGCGGCTACAGATGAAAACCCAGCACGACTTTATCTATTTACACGAACGGGCTTTTCCTCGTTTCAGCAAAGTTTTATTGCCACGCTGGATGCAGACTCTAGTGGCATGACTGATTATGGTTTAGGTTTCACTTCGGCAGATTTAGATAACGATGGTGATATTGATTTCCTGGAAAATATTAATGTTGAGTTTACAGAAGGTTATTGGGTTGCTAAAGGCAATGCATACCTAAACGACGGTGCTGGAAATTTTGCAAAAGTCCAAGATGCCTTTGATTTCAGTACCATATTCAACCATTGGACGTTAGCCAAGAGCAGCACATTAGCCGATGTTGACGGTGATGGTTTTCCAGATATGTTAGCTAGTGAACAATCAAGTGGAGGTACCGTTAATTCAATGGTGTACTTATTGAAAGGTAAAGGGGATGGCACATTCCAGGCACCTGTCCATGTTTTTACTACGAATCGTCTTCCAGCCACACACATGACCCTTGGAGATTTCAATAACGATGGAAAAGTAGATGCCCTTATAGGCCAGGATGATGACGGAGATCCCGGTGCAGTATATTTATTTTTTGGCAAAGGCAATGGCAGTTTTGTAGAACCTGGCAGAGAGGTATTTGATGTAGAGTTAGGCATTGAATCAGGCAGCGATCAACCAGGCGCGGGTAATTTCCAAGCCTATGATGCAAATAATGATGGAATATTGGATATTATATCGGCCTATAAAAAGAAAGGGATTGATGATTCTGATGAGAGCTCAGCACTGGTCTTTATCGAGGGTAGCGGCAACGGTTACTTCAAAGCTCCACAGTTGATCGATTCGAGTATTATTTTTAGAACTGCATTTCAAGCACCGTTAAACATGCCAACAGACACGTTTATCCTCCAAGGTGCGGATCTCAACAATGATGCCTGCGTCGATCGAACGGATTTAACTATCATCCTGAATGACATTCGGGCTTCTGCGCCCCATGACCCTTACTTTGATCTCAATCAAGATGGCATAGTAAATATTGCCGATGCTCGAAATCTTGTGCTGTTGTTCTCCGAGCCAAGAGGAGCAGCATGTCCTTGAGGAACGAGGTTGGTTTGTTGGCTGGTGTGTTTAAATTTCTGCGATTGAAGGGTTGGGGTAGGTTGTCCGCCCGACCCTTCTAGTGTGCAAATCGATTGGATCAAGGAGTAGAACTGTTTCCTAATTGTTAATCGCTATGGGTGCAATTCCTAGCCCCTTGGGGCACATAAATTACCGCAATGCGTAGTGAGCAACCGACTAATACCTCGTCCGCTTGCGACGGGGTTGTTTATTTGTAATATAACTTTGTTGCATTATCAGAGTGCGTAGGATATCTAGTGCTCATTTCCTTATAATAACTTGTGATAAAGAGTGAGGGTTTATGTCCATAATAAGTATCAGTAGTTATTTGTTGAGCAGCTTCATAATATGCATGCGAAGTTATAACGGAGACCTATGTACATGAGTTCAGTTAGCAGGTATATCCAGTTGTAGTTCATTAGTTCCCATAAACCCCGCACCATCCAGACCTGATTTTCCATATCCCTCTCTTTCGCAATGCCCCACCATGTGCGCCATGCACAACACGGGAAAGAGACCAATGCAAATCCGCTACACCCTTATCGCTGTACTGCTCGGCATCTTGCTTCCTTTTCATCAAGCTGTTGCAGATGCCGATGGTGAACGGGA
>Ga0316190_10003956_pt1 | contig 10762 bp, 7 predicted proteins | sample Eddworburrow2_MG_FD_204929 | JGI IMG/M metagenome (GOLD analysis project Ga0316190, IMG submission 204929) | Coastal sediment microbial communities from Maine, United States - Eddy worm burrow 2 | ecosystem: Environmental > Aquatic > Marine > Coastal > Sediment | place: USA: Maine | collected... | reverse complement strand
TATGCTGTTCGCTTTAACGCGCTCTAATTTACCCAGACAGCTTCCCGATCGAAACGGAATCATCCTGCAGCTTATTGAAATTGTGACCGTATCCCCTGAACACGTACCATTTTTGAGATGGCTGCTACTTACCCTTCCATGAGGACCTGAATATGGCTCTCCAGGGACTCTTCCAATGCCTTCAGGTTGTATCCTCCCTCGAGCACCGAGACGATCCTTCCTTCTGCAAAGGTTTCTGCGATTTTTTTGACCCTTCTTGTCAGCGCTTCATACCCCTTTTGATTGAGCTGTATATGGGCTAAAGGATCGGCCATGTGAGCATCGAAACCTGAGGAGATAAGTATAAATTGCGGTTTGAATTCCTCCATGGTTTGCTCAACGCGTTCCATGGCGCTGAGATACGCTTCATTGCCTGCACCAGGAGCCATGGGAAAGTTCAAAGTGTATCCTTTACCTTTACCGGTTCCAATTTCTGAGGCCCATCCTGTACCCGGATAGCAGGAGGAGGGATCCTGGTGGAAACTAATGAAAAATACAGTGGGATCTTCCTCGAAGGTATGCTGTGTTCCATTTCCGTGGTGTACGTCCCAGTCTATTATCGCAATACGTTCTAAGGCATGGTTTTTTTGAAGATGCTTTGCCGCAATGGCCACGTTATTGAAATAGCAAAATCCCATGGCCCGTGACCGCTCTGCGTGATGACCCGGTGGCCTTACTGCGCAGAAACAGTTCTTCACTCGCCCGTCCATTACGTTGTCCACCCCCTTTAATACCCCGCCAACTGCGTAAGTTGCAGCTTCAAACGTGGAAGGGCTTAACGGACATTCCGGAGTGTTCAAAAACGGCGCGGAACCCTGCACGGCACGCCTGAACGTGTCTATGTAACGGGGCTCATGACAGAGCTCCAAAATGTTCCGCTCTGCCGGTACGGCATCTATCCGGACGAGTTTATCAAAAAGTCCTTTGGCTTTCAGAGATTCAATGATGGCGGTGAGTCTTTGAGCTTTTTCAGGGTGATATGAACCGGTGTCGTGTTTTAGATATATTTCGTCGTATACGAGTCCTGTTTTAGTCATGTATATTTTCCATTAAACGGGTCTGTCAGGGATAAAGGCGTCGATGCCGCCCCGCGGTCAACATATCACTCGGAATAGGCTGCGTAATACATTCTGATGAAACCGGCATGGCTTTCAAAGGCGATTTCCGGCAATTCATCATATTTAAAGCGGGCAGCATCAACTGCATCATCGCCGGGAATAAGGGTGCCGGTATAGTTTTTGACCAAATAGCCCACCATTAATACGGTGTGGTACTGGGCGCTGGGGTTGCTGGAGACGCCAAGGAGCATATCGATCTGTCCCGACAGTCCGGTCTCTTCTTTTAGCTCTCTTAAAGCCGCTTTTTCCGGTGTTTCGCCAAGTTCCATAAACCCGCCTGGGAGGCACCAGAAACCTTTTTTGGGCGCCACACTCCGTTTTACAAGAAGTACCCTCTCATGATTGTCCACGACAACAAGGCACGTGGCCGGTATTGGATTTTCATAAAGGGGTTCCTTGCAGGGGTCACAGAAAAGGCGCAGGCTACCTTCAAATGCTTTTTTTGTGAGTCCTGCGCCGCAATAATAACAAAATTTCTTTTTTCGCATGGTTAATCGTCGAAATCCCCCTCCGGGCCTTTATCGGAAGTAATCAAAGCCGCCCTTTGGGCAATTTTTCCCGGCGTCCATTCATCGGGGTCTTCTATGCGGCGTGCTTTGGGGCCCGGATCGAATGTTCCAGCCTCAAGGATGGCATTGATGGCAAGGGATGCAGTGTCTTTTGCATTTAAGACGTTTACAAGCATATTATAAACAAATTCTTCAACACGCATAATCATCCTGTCCCTGACGGCTTTGGTCTGTCCCATCAACTTATTTTCGAACGGCAGGTTGAGTTTCTTGTAATTCCCACCTTTAAGTCCTTTGGATTCAGCATGGGCGGTCATTTCTTTCCACATTTCTTCGGTGACTCCCTGATCCATAATCTTAATAAAATTGCCGTCTTCGTCGAGTAAGGCATTGCCGTAGTCGTTGACCTCGAGGCCCCAGGAGATCATTTGCAGAGCGGTGGCCACATTTGCTTTGGTTGTCCGGGTTTTAGCCGCTATTTCCCGCAACCTGTCAGAGCTGTTTCCGGATGTTCCGTGCTGGGCGCCGGAAATTTGATATTTTGCCAGAGCTTGGTGAATTTCTGCTGTTAAATCGACCTGTATTCCCTGACCGCTGGCCTCGATACCGTGGGTTGTTCCGTTATTTAAAGCGATCCAATCCGGGAAAATATCGTGTGCGTTCAAGCCCTGTATCAGAAACAAAGCTTCTTCCACGGTTGAAAGTCCCTCTTTTCCTTTAATTTCGCCGACTTCGGTTTCAAGACCGGCCCAAACAGGAACAAAGGGGTTCAGTTCCAGATTCGCCATCAGATTCTGATCATCGGGCAGATGGGATGCGTCGATGGCAATGGAGGTCATCCCTGCCTCAAACAGCGTTGGAATCTCAATTTGGGCATCACCGATATCCTGTTCGTTTTTGATTCCATAATGGTCTGCGTGAATGGCCACCGGGACCTTGATGCCCAGTTCGTTGCAGACGGCGTCCACCTGCCGGGCAATGTTCCAGTAATTGACTGCACAATATGCACCCGCGCCGCCTTCGGATCTGGCGATTTCAATGATGATGGCGGCATTTGCATTCTGGGCGGCCTGGAGAGCGCCTCGAATAACAAAGTTGTTTCGACCGTTGGCAGCCATTGCGATGGCCTTGCCCTTTTGGAGCATTGCACGATCAATAAACTTTCCGCTGACGATCAAAGCCTTTGAATTGGGGAAAAGTTTTGCCACGTTAGGCGGGCGGCCGATTTTTAATGCTTCTTCAAAATCCTTTGAAGGAACAGTTTGGTTTCCAGACATGGCTTAACCTCCTTTTGATAAGCGTTCACGGCGAGTATAATCGGTTATTCTTGATGGCGTCGTAAAAAGTCCCATCTACTGGGTTGTAGTATTTTTTCAGACATTCGGCATACTACATGTATGGCCTCGTTCCTGAAAAAATACTATGCCTTGTATATGAACCTTTTTACTTAGCCATCTATAGTTGAATTCATGACTTTTTACGAGATCATCATTCTTGATGGTCGAAAATTTTTGATCTAATGTCGTTCAATATTTCAAGGATTTTCTCTTTGTTCGAAAGGGGTGCAAAGAGTGCGCCCCAGCCCATTTGGAATTGAAACAACCCATCATACGCCGTATCATGAAATGATCGTATCCGATGGGGGATTTCGTGTTCGTCCAGGATGGAAGTAATGAGTTGCGCCTCTATGACATTCTCCAGAATAGCGATATTGATAAAATCCTGTTCGTCTCTTTCAATCATAGCGTGAATTTTACTGATTCTGTCTAAAATTAGCAGAAGACCACGGGCGTAAGCCCGTTAGGAGCTACTATTCTTACCGGAATTTGGAATTTAGTCAATTATAAAAAACCAGGTTGATTTTCGGATCTGAAAATAGGTATGAAATAAATTGCATAGTTTTTATGAACTTTTTTGCCCATTCCCCGAAAGCATTCTTGGGATAAATTTATAACTAACTGTAATTTAAATATTATCAAGCGTTGATGCTTCGGCATGGCTTTTGCTTATAAAGAAGCGATGGAGACATCGGCGGGCACCACCAGATTGCCATGAATCTTGATTCACAGATGGATATTTTCCCATGGATTGACCGAGCTATAATACTATATATTGTTGCTTGCTAATTCTTGACACACAACATTTGGTTTGTTAAAATCAATCATCAAAAAGCCAATAATCAGTGTTGCAACTGCACCCTGGACAACCCGAATTGAGTATGTCGGAATAATTCGTGTATACGTAGGTTTGTAAAAAAGATCGTACAGGTTTCACCCAGCTAACACCCGACTATATCAGGATTATGGATCACGAAAGCAAAATCATTAAAATAAATTCTAAAAGTACGGAAGGCGAACGCTTTATAAAAGGAAAAGACGTCCATAAAAAACATATTATCAACAAACTGAATTACATTAATTTCCAAGACGGTACCATTTTTGTAAATTTTATACACGCAAAATACGGGTATACTTTTTCTCACCGAGCCAAACCGCTGCCTTGTTTAGGAGACGAGTTAAGGTGTCTTTGGTCCGAAACCGATAAAATCGATCGACAGTTAAGATCCTATAAATTCCAAGACATTCTCATTCCCGACGGCCCAAACGTATTGTTATTAAAATCGAATGAGATCAGCATTGACCATGAGGGGATCCGCCTTATTCTTCCGGAGACGTGTCGGGAGGGCAGACCCCGGAAACTGAAACGGCATGCCTGCAAAGGCATCAAGGTCCAGCTAATCCAGAACAGCGCTCTTTTTGATGGTGTTCTCATGGATTTCAGCACGGCCGCTTTCCGTGTTGAAGTCACTGCAAAACCTCCCCAGACATTTCAATGGATCGATCCTGAATCCCCAGTAAACCTCAATTTTTCAGATGAAAATGAGATGCTCTATTCAGGGGAATGCAGAGTGATCAAGCACTCCGATGCCCATAAAACGAGAAGCTATATTCTCGAACCGTTGAACTATCAGATTCGAAGGTTTAAACCCAAGGAATTCAGAAGCCATCGCCTTAAACTGGTTCCATCTCCAAACATCATCTTCAGACATCGATTTACAGAAAAGATGAATAATCTGAAGGTGATTGATTTGTCCGGTTCCGGTTTTTCGGTGGAAGAAGACATAAACAATGCCGTGTTGTTACCCGGTATGGTCATTCCAGAGCTGGAACTGAGTTTTGCAAACATTTTCAACATTAAATGTAAAGCCCAGGCTGTTTATCGAAAAATTATGGAAGAAGAAAAGGGCAGTTGGGTGAAATGCGGTCTGGCCATCCTGGATATGGATATTCAAGACCACGGCAGGCTATTGGCATTACTTCATCAGGCCAAAGACAGTCATTCTTATATCTGCAACCGGGTCAATATGGACGACCTCTGGGATTTCTTTTTTGAATCCGGTTTTATCTATCCGAAAAAATATGCTTTTATTGAGGCCAACAAGGAAAAAATCAAACAGACCTACGAAAAACTGTATACCCGGAATCCGAAGATTGCCCGACATTTCATTTGTCAGGACAAGGGACGGATTCAGGGCCATGTGGCCATGGTTCGTTTTTATGAAAATGCATGGTTGATTCATCATCATGCCGCACGCAGCCCGGGCATAAAAAGGAGCGGCGTCGCTGTGCTGGACCAGATCGGTCGTTTTTCCAACGCGTCCCATGGTCTCTATTCTCTTCACATGGATTATCTTTTTTGCTATTTCAGGCCCGAAAACAAATTTCCCAGCCATGTCTTTGGCGGTGTGGCAAGAGAAACTAAGGATCCAAAAGTTTCGTCTCTGGATACGTTTACCTATTCTCATTTTCAGAAAGTATCCAATAGCGAATTGCGTTTTCCTGAACCGTGGGGACTTGTTAAAACCGAACCCGAAGATTTAGTTGAGTTAGAGAAATTTTATGAACATGCGTCTGGAGGTCTCATGCTGGATGCCCTGGACATAAAGCCCGGCACGGTTGACGGTGAGGATCTGTTCAAAGAGTTTCAAAAGTTTGGCTTTAAAAGGGAAAAGTATCTATTTTCACTGAAATATGACGTCAATCTCAAGGCCGTATTCATGATAAATATCTCAGATGTGGGTTTGAACATGTCGGATCTCACCAACTGTATCAAAGTTTTTATCCTGGACGCCAATGGCCTGTCAAAGGACATTCTTTACTTGGCGCTTTCTCATCTTTCCGCAAAATTCGAGCAGCGTGAGATACCCGTACTTATTTATCCGGAAAGCTTTGCGGAAACCCAATCCATACCGTATGAAAAACTGTATCAAATGTGGGTGTTAAATACGCAGTACGGAGATCACTATTTCAGGTGTCTAAAAACCTTGTTTAGAGATATCAGTTCTTGAACTTCAACGGAGAGTGGCTTTTAATCCTGTTGGCAAGTCAGGTTTTGGGCTTATTCCCCCTGCAGCATATTACCGGGGTATAGGTGAACCGCCTGGGATCGGAAAAAAAACGCATAAATTCCTCAGAAAACTCTTCATACCCCCCTTTGTATTCTTTAAACTCATATCCTAATTTTTTCACGGCAACTTGCAGTTTTTTTGTCCAGTTAAAGCCGTCTATTTCATTCAATTCTCCAAAAATCAGGTGATGAGGGGCCATGGTCACATCGATATCCTGGTAGTCGAGGTCATAAAGAAAGGAATATAGTTTTATTCCCACATAGGGGTCGAAGTCGGTATTTTTTTCCAAAGCTTTGGTTAATCCGTAAAATGTTCTTTCAAGCCTTTCAGAGAGCCCGAAATGGTTCAGACAGTTGTAATCCAGATCGATGAGGCAGAGAATTCCTCCGGGTTTCAGAATGCGGGATATGTTTTTGACGATGTCGAAACTTTTAGATTTGTGATATTCAAGAACGAAGCGGACCCAAATAAAATCAAACAGTCCCAGATCTTCTAAAGGTTCGCTTATATCTCTGCATATGTATTCGATTCCGTCTCTATGGTAGTGCTTTTTAGCGTATTTGATTCTGTCTTCAGCAATATCTACACCGACGACTTCACCCTTCGGTTGAACGAGTTTTTGCAGATAAATGGTGGTTTTCCCGGAACCAAACCCTAAATCGGCGACACGCATGCCCGGTTTGATACCGGCCCACAAGGCCTGATCCTCAACCTTCTTGCCGTCTGTTTTCAAGTCTAAACGAAAGGTTTCTTCATCGTTTTCCATCAAATATTCGTTACGAGGCATACATAAGTCCTCTTATCACAGTATGGGTTAAAAGAAATTAAATAAGAAAACGATGTCTACCATAAAATTATTATCTGTTCAATAGTGTATTTAACCAATAAAAAAGGGTTGGTTCAACCCGATAAAATGGATATTTTATGATGGCGCTTAGCCTTAGATACAACGAAAAAATCTGCCGTAACCGCATGAATAAAGGTCTTGGCGAGTCATAAAAAACTAATTCTCTATGGGATGCAATCCGTTATTTAATTTTTTCAAAAAATATAAATTTGATTTTAAAGGAACAAGGATTGAATTTACACCCCCTTTTAATTTTGCCAAGGTTACGAGACGTTTGAATATAGACTTATAAGAATAGAATTTTTTATTCAGTTCCCAATAATAATCCTGGAGTTCTTCAACTTGAAAGAATCTTGGCTGGAAGGTCACCAGTGTTCCGTTCTGATGATCCCAATTATCATCAATTATTCGATTTTCCCTAATGAATTGTTCTCTCACTTGAGTCCCTGGAAGCAACTGCAATAAAAAAAACTGAGCGTAACTGACCCTAAGATGGATTAGCCGTTGGAGCATATCATCCAGGGTTTCTCTGGTGTCGCCGTCCAGGCCGATGATCATGCTCGCCGTTACCCGAATTTTATATTTGTCCAACAGCGCGAATAACGTTTCGTAATCTGCCATTTTGTTGAATTTTTTGTTAATATCTTCCAGATTTTCCTCTGAAAAAGTTTCGATGCCCATATATACTGCTGAACATCCTGCTTTGCTCATCTCAACGATCAAATCTTCATGCCGGTAAATATTTGTGCTCACTTGGCAAATCCAGGAAAAATCATGTTTTTTCAATAGGTCAAGGAGATTCTTGGTATAACTTATGTCGGCTATAAAATTGTCGTCAGTAAAAAATAATCTATTTGTACCAAGCGATTTAATTTGTAAAAGTTCTTTTTCAACATTTTCTAATGGTTTTGTCCGGATTTTTGGACCCCAGAATTTTGTGACACTGCAAAATTTACAGTTGAACGGGCACCCTCGTGATGCCTGTATTGGAAGCCGGGGCATATTTGTTCCGGTGGATCTTCGATATCTTTCGAGTTTCAGCAGGTCATGTCTGGGGATTACGAGTTTTTTAAAGTCTGTATATGCATTGGCTGTATATTCTTTTTTCAGGCGATTGTTTCGAAAATCCTCGATAATTGATTCCCACAGATCTTCTGCTTCACCGATCAGAATACTGTCTGCATGATCTTTTGCCTCATCTGGCATCGCAGAAACATGAATGCCCCCCATGACCACCTTTTTCCCTTTTTTTCGGAAGGCATCTGCGATTTCATAGCCCCGGTTGATCTGATTGCTAATCCCCGTGATTCCGATGAGATCTGCGCCTGTATCGAAATCCACCGCATCGACATTTTCATCGCAGAGTTCTATATCAATACCTTTCGGTGTGAGGCCTGCGAGGACCGGCAGGGTCAGCGGAGGAATGTACGCCTTGATCCTACCTGTGTAATTATACTTGTCTCGTCGTTTTGGATGGATCAATAAAATTTTCATAATCTTGCTTTACAAAAAAATGATACGAAACAAACGCTTATGATGATTGGAGAATCATCGTATGAGAAGGATGACCAGATTACTATTTGTCGAGTTCTGTCCGTACGACTTTCCCGATTTTTTCCAACAGGTATGGCTTTTTTACGTACGATGTTGCCCCCAATCTCTGGGTCTCTTTTACCCGTTGTGTTTCAGAATACCCGCTTGTAATGATAGCTTTCTGACGGGGATGTATTTCGAGTATTTTTTTGTAGGTGTCGAGTCCGTCCATACCGGGCTCCATAATCATATCGAGCACCAGCAAGTCAGCCGAATGATTTTTCATGTAATCGACGGCATCTTCTCCGCTTGAAACAGACACAACAGAATATCCCAACTTTGTTAACATTTGAGAGGCGATTTCTCTCTGCGCTTCCACATCATCCACCACTAAAACGGTTTCTCCCTTACCCATGATATCTTGAATGGAGAAAACGGGTTTGTCGTCGGGGAGTTCTTGTCTCACCACCGGAAAATAGAGGGTGAATGTGGTCCCTTTCCCTTCAACACTTCTGACATCGATGTACCCTTTATGATCTTTTACGGTGCCCCAAACCACGGCCATGCCCAGACCGGTACCGCTTTTCCCCATGACTTTTTTGGTGTAAAACGGTTCGAATATTCTTTCCAAATCTTTAGAAGGGATGCCGATGCCCGTATCACTGACTCTGAGGGTGACATAATCTCCTTGTTGGATCTTGTCGTAACCGTTCAGGGATTTGTCGACATGCCGGTTTTCTGTGGAAATGATTATTTCTCCACCATCGGTAATCGCTTCGGCAGCATTGGTGACCAGGTTCATGATGGTTTTGGATAGATGAATCGGGGATCCCAACATATTCATCAGATTTGTGTTTAAGCTGGATTTTACTTGAACGTCAGGATGGTGTGTTTTTAGGTTCTCATATTCCGGACTTTTTAGATATTCAGCGATAACGGAGTTTAAATTTATAACTTTGGTGGTGACAACGCCTCTTCTTGCCAGGGTTAACAGATCCTGTACTATGGCGGCAGCCCTTTCCCCGGCCTTTTGTATGGTCAAGATCGGCTTTCGTTGAGGACTGTCCGGCGGAATATCCATTAATAACAGCTCAGGGTAGCTTACAATCCCGGATAGGATGTTGTTTAGATCGTGGGCTACACCGCCTGCAAGGGTCCCGATGGCCTCCATTTTCTGTGCTCTCTGGAGTCTGGCCTCCAAATCCCTTTTATCTTGTTCCGCACGTTTGAGTTCTGTAATATCCGTACCGATGCAAAGAATTTCTTTGAAGTTTCCATCACCGTCGAAAATGGGCCTGTACGTCCATGCGATCATAACATTTTTGCCACTTCTGAGCACACTTTCGTTTTCGGTAATAATTGGCTGATCAATTTTTTGCGTAAGAAGCTTTAAGAGTCTTGCCAAATGATTTCTGGTTGTTTCTGTATCCGGGAAAATGGTGCCTTCCAAACTTTTTCCGAGTATCTCATTTTCCGAATACCCGAAGAATTTTTGTGCGAATTCGTTAAAAAAAGTGATGTTTCCATCGATATCTCTTCGCATGATGATGCTGTTGGCATTCTCGACAAGTTCACGGTACTTTTTTTCGCTTTCTTGAATTTTTTGAAATGAGCTGGCATTGATGATGCCGACGGCTGTTTGTGAGGCGACGCCCATTAGAAAATTCATGTCGCTTTTGGTCAGAGACCTTTTCGACTTGACATTATCAACGGCGAGTATGCCCAGAGATTCATTTTCATAGACGATGGGTACGCATATTAGAGAATGAACACCGATCTTTTTAGCAAATACCAGACTCCTTTTTGAAAGTTTATTTTCAATTTCAGCGATGTCATTGACCAAAAACGGTTTCTGATTTCGAAAAGCCACCACGAACACCCCTTTGGATTCAGGATTGTCGAGATGAAACTCGGCGTGTTCCAAAATCCCCGCTGTCTGCTTATCGTATCCGTATCCTGTGGTGTAAGAAAGCCGGGTTTTATCATTATCGGCAAGCATGATCATTCCCCGGTCAAAGTCGGTGTGCATCTCCATAATACGCACCACAGCCTCGAGGAGACCGTCGGTATTTAAAATCGAAGCGGTGGCCTGGCCGATTTCCTGAATCAACAATGCATTGTTTTGGCGAATCGCCATCTCATCGAGCAGATCTTTGGCTGCATCGCCTTGGGTTTTTATGGTTTCGGACAGCTCGTTTTTTTCGAGTTGGTTGGAAAAAAGTGAAAAAATCATGGTGATAACCGAACAGAGCAGTACAATCGCACCCCAAGGCTTGAGGGGTAATACAAAGAAGAGGCCCAGACTGAC
>Ga0316190_10003955_pt1 | contig 10764 bp, 9 predicted proteins | sample Eddworburrow2_MG_FD_204929 | JGI IMG/M metagenome (GOLD analysis project Ga0316190, IMG submission 204929) | Coastal sediment microbial communities from Maine, United States - Eddy worm burrow 2 | ecosystem: Environmental > Aquatic > Marine > Coastal > Sediment | place: USA: Maine | collected... | reverse complement strand
GCCTTCGGGCCGGGAAGGCGATCGGCCAACAGCGGCGAGATCATCAAGATGCCGGCCGACGCCGCCACCGAGAGCTGGAAGCCGACCGAGTGCACCAGAAACGGATCAATGATGATCAGGGCGGTGGTGGCCAGACCAAGCAGCCGGACACCGCTCTGACGGTGGCCGCCAACCAGGGCCCAGCTCGCCAGCCCGGCGGTGACGGTAGCCCGCAGCACCGACGGTTCGAACCGGGTAGCGGCGGCAAAAACCGCCAGGATGACGACTGTGGCCAGCAATCGTCCCCGGCGGGGCAGCATCATCACCCCCGGGCGGACCACGGCCAGCACAAAGGCCACGTTCTGACCGGAGACGGCCAGGAGATGGGTGAGCCCTGCCGCCCGGAACCGGGCTCGTTGGGCCAGTGTCTGAGCCCGGTCATCGCCCAGCACCAGGCCGAGATACAGCGCTCGCTGATCAGGCGACAACGAGGTGGCCCCGGAGCCAACCGCAGCGCGGAAACCCTCCACCACCCGACGAGGTCCGCCGCCGGGCACGACGTCGCCGACCTCGTCAACTGCCAGTCGCCCAACCAGGTGACGGGATCGGAACCAGGCCCCACCGTTGATCCCCCGCAGCCTCCCGGCGACCACGACCCGATCTCCCGCCGACACCGGGGCCAGGGCCGCTCCGACGGAGCCGAAGCCCGACGCCTCGACCCGACGCCCGTCATCCAGGGCAACCTCGACCCGCTGTCCGGGGCCGAAGGAGCGGGCATCGGTGACGGCGGTTACCTCACCCTCAAATTCGCCACCGTCGATCGGCTGGTATGCCTGGTCGGCCTGTTGGCCCGTTGCGGCGGCCACTAGGGCGACACCAACGATCAAGGCCCAACGGCTGCGGACCACCAGACTCCAAACAACAACGGTGGCGGCACCCAGTAGGGGCACCGCGGGAGCGATCATGGCACCCACCCACGAGGCGATGGCCATGATCGTGATCTGCTCATCGGACAACAATCGATAGGCCACCGGTACGGGCACCGGCCCATCGCCCGGGAGCCGACCATCCGGGCCGACGCCGGGTGCCGGGGCCCGGTCCGGGCCGGTGCCCGTACCGGTGCCGGTGCCGGTGGCTCCATCCCCCACGGCCCAGCTCCAGGTCATGTGGTGGCGTGGTCGGCCAGGGTGGCCAACTTGGCCGGGCCGATGCCGGGGACATCAAGCAGGTCGTCGACGACAACGAACGGGCCATGGGTCTCGCGCCAGTCGACGATCGCAGCGGCCAGCGACGGTCCGATGCCGGGCAGACCTTCCAGGGCAGCGACCGACGCCCGGTTGACATCGATCGGCCCCGCAGGGCCACCACTGGCTCCTGAACCAGCCCCGGATTCCGCATCCGAACCCCCCGAGCCCGTTGGGCCGGCTGCCACCGTCCCCATCGGAGCTTGGGCCACCTCCCCCTCGAGAGGGACCCTGATCTGCATACCGTCGGCCACCGGAGCGGCCAGGTTCAGCTGATGCAGATCAGCCCCCTCGCTCGGCCCACCTGCCGCTTCGACGGCGTCGGCGATACGCGAACCAGCTTCCAGTTCGACGATGCCGGGCGCGGCGACGGCACCGGCCACGTGCACCAGCAACAACCCAGGCTCGTCCAAGGGACCTTCGGCACCGTCACCATCACCGTCACCGCGGCCGGTTGTGTCACTTTCGGGGCCAACGACCAGTGCTTCTGCCGGTGGCGGGGCACCAGGCGGGGTCGACTGCGCCAATGCCGCCGGCGGGGTCAGGGGGATTCTCGCTTCCACCGGAACAACCCCGGCCGGGCGCCCGACCCACCACGCGCCGGCCGCGATCACGGCTAGAAAGGCGGCCAGAGCCAAGGCCAGGGTCGGCTGTTGGCGAACCCGATCGAGGTTGATCAGGGCATCGTCGAGGCGGTCGACCAGGGTCGAGCGGGGCAGCCGGATGTGCTGAGGCTCACCCTCGGAATCGGGGTGGTGGTAACTGGTGACGGTCGGATCCCCGATGGGGTCCACAGGCGATGCCATGGCCTCTCCCTGAACACGAAATTGAAGAGGGGGAAGCCGGTCCGCCGACGGTATTGGCCGTCTACGAGGGTAACACGACCATCAGAACAAACGGCTTGACAGCTTCTTGCGCCACTCGGTCACGCTCTGCGGATCGCCGACGCTCAACTCATCCAGGAGGCCGACGAACTCGTGGCGGGCGTCCTCGTCGGCCTTGACCGAGTCGAGCAGGGTCGACAGTTTGGCCTCGATCCGGTCCCGGTCGCCAGTGGGCAGGGCCCCGGCCCGGGCCGTGTCGATGGCCTGCTGGACCTCGTCGTCGATGGGCAAGGCCGCAAGGACCGCAACCGCATCGTTGGCCTGGCCATCGGCCAACAGCAGCTCAGCCAGGGCCATACCGGCAGGCTTGTGGGTCTTGTCGAGGGCCAGGGCCTGTCGCAGCGAGGTTTCGTCGCCAACGGCAACCAGCGCCGCCAATTCGGCTTCGATCTCGCCGGTGATGAGGCCGGCGACGAACTCGCGGATCTTCTCCTCCGGTTGTGCACCGACGAACGTGTCGGCGATCTCACCATTGACCAGGGCGAAGACGGCCGGAATCGACTGGACCCGGAACGCGGCCGAAGCCTGCGGGTTTTCATCAACATTGATCTTGGCCAGTACGACCTTGCCGTTGGTCTCGTCGACCACCTTCTCGATGATCGGCCCCAGCGTTTTACACGGGCCGCACCAAGGCGCCCACAGATCGACGACAACAGGAGTTGTCATGGATCGCTGGAGGATCTCCGCTTCAAAGGTGGCATCGGTTACGTCGATCATCACCGATATGACGGTACCGGCTGGGACCATCGGGGAGACCCAGCTACCGTCGGTGAACGACGAAGGAGACACGATGAAGGTAGATGGTGGATTCATGGGCGGCAACCTGGGAGCGGTCGCCGCCGCAGCCCAGGAACATGAGGCCGCAGGCTACGACGGCTTCTGGACGGCGGAGACCAGCCACGATCCGTTCCTGCCGTTGCTCCTGGCGGCCGAGCACACCGAGTCCATTGAACTCGGCACCTCAATCGCGGTGGCCTTTGCCCGCAACCCAATGACGTTGGCCAACACCGCTTATGACCTGCAGGCCTACTCCGGTCGGTTCGTACTGGGGCTCGGTTCGCAGATCAAACCCCATATCACCAAGCGGTTCTCCATGGAGTGGTCGAAGCCCGCAGCCCGGATGCGGGAGATGGTGCTGGCTATCCGGGCTATCTGGGACTCCTGGAACAATGGCTCCAAGCTCGATTTCCGGGGCGATTTCTATCAGCACACCCTGATGACCCCGTTCTTCAATCCCGGCCCCAACCCCAACGGCGACCCCAAGATCTTCCTGGCCGGGGTCGGGCCCCTCATGACCGAAGTGGCGGGCGAGGTGTGCGACGGTTTCATCTGCCATGGGTTCACCACCGAGAAGTTCCTCCGCGAGGTGACCATCCCCGCCCTGGAGCGGGGCCGGGCCAAGGTGGGCAAGACCATGGAGGGATTCGAGATCGTGGGGCCGTCGTTTGTGGTCACCGGCAACAACGACGACGAGATCGAGGCCGCAGCCAAGGCGACCAAGCAGCAGATCTCGTTCTACGGCTCGACGCCCGCCTACCGGCCGGTACTCGACATCCACGGTTGGGGTGGTCTCCAGGAAGAACTGAACGCCATGTCCAAGCAGGGCCAGTGGGAGCAGATGGGGACCATCATCGACGACGAGGTGCTCAACACCTTCGCCGTTGTCGGCCAACCCGAGCAGATCGGCCCCGAGCTGCACCATCGCTACGGCGACGTCATCGAACGCATCAGTTTCTACGCCCCCTACAAGGGCGATCCCGAACGCTGGCAACAGGTAATGGCCGACCTGAAGGAAGCCTGATACTCCAACCGAGGTCCCGGAACTGGGTGCTGTTGGCGGCCACCGGACTCACGGTGGTCGCCTACGGCGGACTGGTCACCCTCGACCAGGTGACCGGAACCCTGCGCGACGGTTACGTGCCGCAAACGGTGGCCTGGTATTGGCTGGCCTGGCTCGGGTTCGGCTTGGCCCTGTGGTCGAGCGAGCGACGCTCCATCCCCACCGCCGTGTTCTGGCTGGTTCCCCTGGTGGCCAGGGTTGTGCTGTGGTCGACCGAGCCCACCCTCAGCGATGACGTGTACCGCTACCTGTGGGACGGTCATCTGCTGACCAGTGGGGTGAATCCCTATGACCAGATCGTGGCCTCGCCCCAGCTCGACGCCTACCACATCCCCATCCGCGACCTCGTCAACAATCCGGTCATGAGCACGCCGTACCTTCCAGCCACCCAGGGGGTGTTCGCCCTGGCCGCCGCCGTCGGACCACCACGACCGCTCGTCATCCAGGTGGTGATGTCGCTGTTCGACATGGCAACGGCGGGCCTCATCGTCGTGCTGCTGAGCGCCGCCCGACTACCGGCCAGACGGGTGCTGCTCTACTGGTGGAACCCCCTCGTCATCGTCGAAACGGCCCATGGGGCCCATCTCGATGCGTTCATGGTCTTTGCCGCCCTGGCCGCCGTTGTCACCCTCCGCCTGCACCGCGCCTGCCCGGATCGGGCCCTGGACCAGGTTCATGCTCCTGGCTGGGTTCAGGCTCTCGACCGGGTTCGGACTCTGGGCCGAGGCATGGCGTGGACTCTCAGTCCCCTGCTGATGGCGGCGGCCACCCTGACCAGAGGTTTGCCCGCGCTGTTCGCCGTGGTGCTGTGGTGGCGTTGGACCTGGCCCCAGCGAATCCTCTACGGCCTCGGCTCAGCCGTCCCCATTGCGGCCTTCGCCGTCGGACCCGGGCTTGGTCTGGGCCAGCCCCTGGCCGGGGTTGGCGTGTTCGGGGCGTCGCGCCTCTACGCCGAGCAATGGCAGTTCAACAGCCAGTTCTTCCACCTGCTGTCCGGCATCGCCCGGCGGGCCGGAGCCCTCGACCCCGGCGCCACCTCCCGCCTGGTCGCGGTGTTGGCCATGGCCAGTGCCGCCGCCGGATTCTGGTGGCGAAGCCGACCATCAGCAGGCGCAACCACCGGGGCCGCGACAACGGCCGCTGCCAACACCGCGGCGGCGCTGGCCAATGGCAATCGCCAGCTGCTACGAATCATGTCGTTGCTGATGATGATCTACGTGGTGCTGACACCGACCCTGCACCCCTGGTATCTGATCGCGCCGGCCGCTCTCGCCCCCTTCGTCGCCCCTGGGGCCGACGAGGCCGGGGAACGCTGGTGGTTGTTGGCCCCCTGGGCCTTCCTGGGGTTCGCCGTGATCCTGTCGTATCTGACCTATCTCGATCCCGCCGCCCATGCCGAGCTGGCCTGGGTGCGTCGGGTCGAATGGTTCCCGACCTTCGCCCTGCTGGCCGGCGTGGCCCTCTGGTTCCGGACCCGAGCCCCGATCGCTTCGAGACGACCGACCCCACAAGGGTGAGGGCCGCTGGGCGGTAGGCGGTGGGCCAACTACAGTGGTTGCCGATGGCCAAGATCCTGCTCGTTCATCCCCTGTTCCTGGCCGAGAGCCCGGCCGAGCAGGCGTCGGCCAGCCCCTACTTCCCGCTCGGCATCCTTTATCTCGCCGCCTATGTCCGTGAACACGGCCACGATGTGAGCATCTTCGACGCCACCTTCGCCCGCGACCGGGCAGCGTTCGACACCGCCCTCGCCGAGGCCGAGGCCGATCTGGTTGGCATCTCCTGTCTCGGCCCCACCCGATCGACGGCACTGGAACTGGCCGAGCGCGCCTCGGCAACCGGGGCCCTGGTCGTGGCCGGAGGTCCCGACCCGACCGCTGATCCCCTCCCCTACCTCAACGGCCCAGCCGTCGACGTCGTCGTCCACCAGGAGGGTGAGCAAACCATCCTGGCCATCCTCGACCACCTCGACCGCGGCCTCGACGACGTCGCCGCCCTTCGTGATGAGCCCGGTATCGCCTTACGCCTCGACGGCCAGGTGGTCGTCAATCAGCCCCGACCCCCCATCGACAACCTCGACGCCCTGCCCCTACCGGCCCGGGACCTGATTGACATGGACCGCTACCTCGACCATTGGGACGCCACCAACGGCTACCGGTCGCTGACCATCTCCACCTCGCGGGGCTGCCCCTATCATTGCCGCTGGTGCGTCGACGCCGTCCACGGCAGCGACTTCCGTCAGCGGTCACCGGCCAATGTGGCGGCCGAGGTCAAGGCGCTGACGGCCACCTACGACGTGGGCCGCCTGCGCATGGTCGACGATGTCGACGGCATTGAGCGGTCGTGGTTCGAGCAATGGGCGGCCTCAGCCGACGACCTGGGAGCGGCGCTGCCCTTCGAGGCCCTCAACGACCTTGAGCGTCAGGACCTCCCACTACTCGATGTTCGGGACAGCTTGTGAAGCAAGCGCAACGTATTCTTCCCCACCGTGAGTGAGGATCTGCACGCACCACCCCGCTCCTAGAGCGAACCCGGCCCACAACCGCCCAGGCCTGCGAGCCCGGCAGACTGTTGGTCGTTACCTACCGCGCCACCAACTGGCAACGACAACGGCCAAAGCAAGCTCAGAAGGCCTGAGAGGACACACGATGCAAGCACTGTCCAGCAACGAGCAGTCAGGGTCACTGGCGGTGTCCCTGCTCAGGATCACGCTGGGCTTGATCGTGCTGGCCACCTGGGTCAGCAACGTGTCCAAGGGGTTGTACGGAGCGGAGGAGTTCAAAGGCTTCCTCGGCTGGTTGGCCTCGCCCGATGGCAATGCCGGTTCGCTGGGCTTCTTCCATTCACTGCTCGATGCCGTGGTGGTTCCTGGGGCCTCGTTTTTTGGCCCCCTTCAGCTGGTGGTCGAACTCGTCATCGGGATCGGCCTCACCTTGGGTCTGCTCACCCGCTTCTTCACCCTGCTCGCCGGAGGCTTCTTCCTCACCCTGTTCCTGGCCTACTTCGGGGGCCACGAATGGCTCGGTACCTACATCCTGCTGTTCATGGCGGCGGTGACGGTGTTCCTGGGCTACGGCGGACGTCGATTTGGCCTGGACGAGTTCCTCACCCAGTCACGGCGCGACTCCCCAGCCGGCAATCTGCTGTGGTAACGACGCAACGGCTGGTCCCGAGGGCCGACCTCGGAGGTCGCGAACCGTGGTTGTGAGTTCGCTGGTCGATCTTTCCTGGTCGTCGATACTGTCGGTGGCGTTGGGCGCGGTCCTGCTGGCCTACCTCCTGGCGTCGCTGGCCCTGTTCGTCTTCGGGGCCAACCTGACGTGGTTCTCGCTGCTGTCGTGGCGCAACCGCAACCGGCAGGTCGAGGCCCCACCGCCCCCAGCCGAGTGGCCGGTCGTGACGGTGCAGCTCCCCATCTACAACGAGCTCTATGTGGCCCGTCGTGTCATCGAGGCCGCCTGCCGACTCGATTACCCCTGCCACAAACTGCAGATCCATGTCCTGGACGACTCCGACGACGAGACCTCCGATGTCGTGGCGGCGGCGGTGGCCAAGGGCCGTGAAGCCGGGATCGACATGCACCATCTACGACGCGACAACCGGACCGGATTCAAAGCCGGAGCCCTGTCGGCCTCGCTGGCCGAAGCCCGCGGCTCGCTGCTGGCGGTGTTCGACGCTGATTTTGTGCCCCCGGCCGATTTCCTGATCCGGACCGTTCCCCACTTCGCCGACGACTCGGTCGGTTTCGTTCAGGCCCGCTGGGGCCATCTCAACAGCGACTACTCCTGGCTGACCCGCCTGCAGGTCCCGGCCATCGACGGCCACTTCCTGGTTGAACAACGAGCCCGGGGCCTGCGGGGCCACTGGTTCAACTTCAACGGGACGGCCGGGGTGTGGCGAGCGGCCGCCATCCACGAGGCCGGAGGGTGGCACCATGACACCCTGACCGAAGACCTCGACCTTTCCTACCGGGCCCATCTGCGGGGCTGGCGGGGCGTCTACCTGCCCGACGTGGTGGTTCCCGGCGAACTGCCACCCCAGTTGTCGGGATTCCGCCGCCAGCAGCACCGCTGGGCCCGTGGTTCGCTCGAATGTGCCCGCAAACTCCTGGGGTCGGTGTGGCGGTCTCCGGTCCCGACCGCAACCAAACTCCAGGCCTCGTTCCACCTGCTGGCCTACGGCGTGCACCTCCTGCTGCTCGGGGTGGTCATCGCCTACCCGGCCATCATCCTGGCCGTCTCCCGCTTCGAGCTGGCCGATGCCTGGCGCCCGCTCGGCTACCTGCTGGCGCCCGCTTCGCTTGCCCCCGCGGTCTTCCTCATCAGCGGACAGGCCGTGCAACTCGGCCGCGACCGTCGAGCCACAGCCCGCCGCCTGCCCGCCATCGCCGGGCTCATCGTGTTCGGATCGGGCCTCATGATAAACACGGCCCGCGCCGCGCTGAGCATCGCCACCTCGCCCGACCCGGTATTCGAGCGGACAGCCAAGTTCGGACTGGAGGTCGGTGATGGCGCCGCCCTCTCCCCCGCCCCGATCCCGGACCGGGCCGAGACCGCGGTGGGGGCCGTTCGCAGCTGGAGGACAAGGCGCTACCAGTCGAGCCTTGATCGCATCGTCTTCTTCGAAGCAGTGCTCGGTCTCTACGCCTTGGCCACGGCGGTCTTTGCCGTCCGACACACGATGTGGGGCGTTGCGGTCTTTGCCGCCCTGTTCGGTACCGGGCTGTTGAGCGTGGCCACGGCATCGCTCGGTCAGGCTGTTGGCCTGTGGCGGGCCCGGCGACGGTGGTCGGCTCAGGGTTCTGGGCCCAAGGCCGACCGGGCCAAGCCCGGACCGGTCGACACGCCCGACCCCATCGGGCCGGGATCGGCGCCTCCACCACGCCAGGAGACCCCGGTGGCGGAGCACCAGGCGTGAGCGGGGAACGACGCCACGATCGGGCCCTGGTGATCATGGCCAAGCGGCCCCAGCCCGGGTCGACCAAGACCCGGTTGCAGCCCGCCCTGGGGGCGGACAAGGCAGCCCAGCTCTATAAGTGCCTGTTACTCGACACCCTTGATCTGGCCCGCCGGGTGCAGTCCACCGACCCCGTGGTTGCGGTCCACCCCGTGGAGGCCATGGCCTACTTCGAGACCATCGCTGCCGACATGAGCCTCATCCCCCAGCACGGATCCGGTTTGGGTCAACGACTCGACCACGTAATGGGGGCCTGCCTCGACCGGGGTTACCAGCAGGTGGCGGCCATTGGGTCCGACAGCCCAACTCTGCCGGTGTCATTTATCGAGCAGGCCTTCGAGCTGCTCGACGATGACCACGTCGACGCCGTGCTTGGCCCGGCCGATGACGGTGGCTACTATCTCGTCGGGGTCAAGGCCCGACCCGGTCCACTGGTGACCACGGTGGAGATGTCAACCCCCACCGTGCTGGCCGACACCCTGGCGGTGGCGGCCAAGCAGCAGCTCAACACCAAACTGCTGGCCTCCTGGTACGACATCGACGACAACACCGACCTGCAGCGACTGGCCGCAGAGCCGGCCCAGGGCCCGACTTCGGGCCGTTCGCAATCCAATGCCGTTCGCACCAGGGCGCTCATCGCCCACCTGACCGGGGACGGTCCTGCCGCCCCGTCGCCTCCCACTCCCGGTGCCTGAACCACGGCCCGACACCTGGTCCGACTCAGGGGCGCCGACGGCGTCGACAATCGCCGTGGTCATACCAGCCCTGGATGAGGCGAGCACCATTGCCGAGGTGGTACGCCGGGCTCTGACCCAACCGGTCGAGTGGGTGATCGTGGCCGATAACGGCTCGACCGACGACACTGCCCGGGTGGCGACCGCAGCGGGAGCGATCGTCGTGGCCGAACCAGTGGCGGGCTACGGCCGAGCGTGTACCCGCGGTTCGCTCGAAGCCCAGAAGTTGGGCGCCACCGTCATCGTCTACCTCGACGGTGACGGCAGCTCTCGACCTGAGGAGCTGCCCCTACTGGTGGCACCCATCACCGCCGACGAGGCCGACCTGGTACTCGGGTCGCGCACCCTGGGCCACATCGCCCGAGGGTCGATGGGGCCCCACCAACGCTTCGGCAACCTACTCTCAGCAGCGCTGATGCGCATGCTTTACGACGTCCAGGTGACCGACCTCGGCCCCTACCGGGCCATCCGCACCGAACTGTTGACGCGCCTCGACATGGAGGAGATGACGTTCGGTTGGCCAACGGAAATGATGGTCAAGAGCGCCAATGGTGGGGCTCGTATCGTCGAGATCGCCGTGGCCTGGGATCACCGGGCCGGAGGTCGGTCCAAGGTGAGCGGAACGCTCAGGGGTTCAGTGCTTGCCGCCCGCCACATTCTTGGCGTCACCCTGCGCCACGCCAAGTGGCGTCAGCGCCGACGGAGCGGCGACGCTCCCAGGCCGAACAATGGCGACAGCATGCAAAGGTAACGCTGGTATCCATCCTGCTCTGCCTGCAATAGGGTGTTGCTCGGGGTAGGTCTGGAGTTCGCCCGTGGTACAAAGCAAGGCATGGTTCGCCGGATCGTTCGGCGCGCTGATGTTGGTCGCGGTTGGATGTGGTGGAGGCGGGGCCGAAACTGTTGGCGACGCCCAGGCAGAATTGGCCTTGGTGGTTGTTGATTCAACGACCACATCACTTGATTCAACCCCATCCCCGTCGACGGTCGTGGCTGCAACGTCTGCCGCCGCGCCCCCAAACGTCGGCCAACACCGGACCAACCAACCCATCGGCGGCACAGCTGGCCGAGTCGGCTGAAGCGGCCGAGTCAGCAGCAACGCTCCAGCTCCAGCCGCTACGGTCCAGCCC
>Ga0316190_10003954_pt1 | contig 10764 bp, 10 predicted proteins | sample Eddworburrow2_MG_FD_204929 | JGI IMG/M metagenome (GOLD analysis project Ga0316190, IMG submission 204929) | Coastal sediment microbial communities from Maine, United States - Eddy worm burrow 2 | ecosystem: Environmental > Aquatic > Marine > Coastal > Sediment | place: USA: Maine | collected... | reverse complement strand
CTTCGACGCCGTCAATGCGTCTCGTGTATTGCTCGAAACGAATCATTGCATCGTCAATCTTGTAGTCGTAAATCTTCTTTCTCACGGCAAGCCGGCTGCTTGCTGTTTTGTGGCGTGCCAGAAGAGCCTTCTGCCGTGTCTTCGCGTCTTCGAGTTTGGCCTCGAGCCTTGCAATATCTTCGTTCAGCTTGCTCAGCCCTTCATCGACGGCAAGGTAATCCTGCTTTAGCACCTCGGCGGCAGTCGTGACGCGAGACTTCTCGACCAGCGCGGCTTTGGCGAGGTCCTCACGGCCCTTGCGAATCGCAAGCTCAGCTTTGTCTTCCCAGTCGCGCTGCTCCCGGTCGACCGACTCGAGTTTGCGATTCAGGTCTTTCTTGTCGGCAATAGACCTGGCGGCCGCGGAGCGAACTTCGACCAGCGTGTCTTCCATCTCCTGAATCATCAAACGTACGATTTTTTCGGGGTCTTCGGCTTTATCGAGAATCGCGTTGATATTGGAGTTCACGATGTCACTGAATCTCGTGAAAATACCCATGGATGTGTCCTCATTTTGGATGAAACCTACCCTAAGTGTTGCAGCATTCGTGCCAACTCCTCGCCTTTAGCTCAAGTTATTGTATTGAAAGAGTTTTACTTGATTATTGGCACATTGAGCAGGGATCACGGATGGCTTATTTGACTAATTTTTCGCCTTTTACGTCATTTTCTGGTCAAATTGACCAATGTCTGTCCACAGACCCGATCAACACATCATTGGTGAGGCGCCCGCCTTTCTCGAAATGCTCGAGCATGTGTCGCGTGCGGCGCCCCTGGACAAGCCCGTGCTCGTTGTCGGCGAGCGCGGCACAGGTAAAGAGCTCATTGCCTCGAGGCTCCACTTCCTGTCAGACCGCTGGGAGCAGAACGTGGTGAAGGTCAATTGCGCCGCGTTAACCGAGTCGATACTCGAATCCGAGCTGTTCGGTCATGAAGCCGGCGCTTTTACGGGAGCGGTTAAAACGCACATCGGCCACTTCGAGCGTGCGGACGGCGGCACGATGATTCTCGACGAGCTCGCCACCATAACGTTGCGCATGCAAGAGAAGATCCTGCGTGTCATTGAATACGGCGAGATACAGCGTGTCGGTGGTAGCGGAACACTGCACGTCGACGTCCGCATTGTCGGTTCAACGAATTCCGATCTGCAGGCTCTGGCCGCTTCGGGCCAGTTCCGTAAGGATCTTCTTGACCGGCTCGCGTTTGACGTCGTGACAATTCCGCCCTTACGCGAACGTCTCGAGGATGTGATGACCCTCGCGCACGCATTCGCCGTGAATATGGCCAGCGAACTGAAACATTCCTATTTCCCGGGATTTGCGCCGCGCGCCGCATCGGCGCTGCTCAAACACAGCTGGCCGGGTAATGTCAGGGAACTGAAAAACACGATCGAACGATCAGTTTATCGCGCAGATGATCCTGAGCGGCCGATCTCGAGTATCGCGTTTGATCCCTTCGATTCACCGTTCAAGCTGGCGAGTGCGCCGGATACTTCCGGGCCCGGTAGGCAACAACGCCGCGCCCCGTTGCTTCCAGCTGACCTGACGCAACGCCTGGTCGACACGGAAAGGGACCTGCTGCTGGCCGCGCTGGACAAGGCTCGATTCAACCAGCGATTGGCCGCAGATCTTCTAAGCCTCAGCTACCACCAGTTTCGCGGCAAATTAAAGAAGCACGGTATCCCGGGCCGACCGATAAACAGCTAGGTATCGTCGCGATAGCGCCTGACGTATATGGCCGCCGTGATGAACAAACCGGCAACGATGACACCCGCCCACATTTGCGGGCTTGTCAGGAACTTACCGATATCGATGAAGCCAAGCAGGCTGACTGCGTCAGCTTCGGCAATGAATCGCTCTTCATTGAAGAACAGCTCCGGGTCGATGCCTTTAAATATCGGCAGGTGATCGAAGCGAGTTTTTATGGCATCAAAGATCAGGTGCGTGCGCAATACCCAGTATTCAAGCGTCGGCAGCAGGACCAACGGCAAGAATGCCATGAGCAGCGGCGAACGCTTGGTCCAGGCCGACACAAACAGGAACCAGCCGATGAAGGGCGAAAACCAGACAGGCAGCAATAGCGTGATAATAAGAATCGCCGCCCATACGTCGAATATCGGCGCCGATTTCCAGACCAGGAACATGGAACTGCCACCCTCGATGCCGACGAAGATGCTCGTTATCAGGAGAATGACCAGGTGCGCGATTACGATGACTGCAAAGGCAATCAAGGGAATTGCGATTGCCGCTGTCAGGAATTTGGAAACCACGGTTTCCGCGTCGGTGATGGGCAATGATCGCCAGAACAGGATGCTCTTGCTCTTGCGTTCGGCATACAGCGAATCGAGACAATAAAAAGTAGTCAGAATCGCGCCCGCAAAAAGGAAGGGCATAGTGTTGCCGATCAACAACGCCATGAGTGCTGCCCGACGTTCTGCATCGCCAGCAAGATTCTGGGCGCCGACAATACCGATGTCGACGATCTCCTGATAACCGGAGGCGAATACGAATGCGGTTAATATTGCCAGAATCATTACCAGGGCGACGACCGCGGGTGTGACGTATAGCGATCGGTGCTCCCAAAGCTCGCGACGTACCAGTGCCAGTTGATTCGCAATCATGCTGCTGCCCCCTTGACCTTGGCTACGAACAGATCCGCGACTGACGGTGTATGTGATTCGCCGAGACCCTCAAGTTGTTTCTTGCTGACACCCTCGAAGGTCATGGCCTTCTTGCCAAAGACATCGCGCTCATAGATGGGTCCCAGCTGCCGGGCCTTATCGGCATTCTCACCCGACGTCATGAGTTCTGTGTAAGTGTCGGGCAATGTGTCCATGCTCGAGTCGAGCAGTATGCGGCCATCGTGAATAAACATGATGTCGGTCATCAGGTGCTCGATTTCCTCGACCTGGTGCGTGGTAATCAGAATCGTGCGCTCGCCGTCAAAGTAGTCACTCAACAGGTTGCTGTAGAACTCTTTACGGAAAATGATATCGAGCCCGAGTGTGGGTTCATCGAGAACGAGGAGTTTTGCATCGATTGCCGCGATGATCGACAAATGTAGCTGCGTGACCATGCCTTTCGACAATTCGCGAACCTTGGCGTTTTTACGCACTTTGGTTCGAGACAGAAGTTCTTCGGAGCGCGAACGTGTGAAATTGGGGTGCGTCGCCTCCATGAAGTCGAGAAGCTGCGACACTTTAATCCATCGCGGCAGCACGGCTACGTCAGCGATGAAACAGATGTTCTGCATCAGTTCCTTGCGCTGCTTAAATGGATCCAGGCCCAGTACGGAAAGCTGACCTTCACAATCTGTCAGCCCAAGCACCGCCTTTAGCAAGGTTGTCTTTCCGGCGCCGTTCGGACCGAACAGCCCCATGATTTTTCCCTTCTCGATTTCGAAGCTGACATTGTCAACGGCGCGCACGTCGCCGTAGCGCTTCGATACGTTGGTGGCAGTGACCAGGCTAGTCATTCTTGTCTCCGGCGTCGTCTATCTTTTTGACCTCATCGAGAAGTGTGGTGGGATCCAGGCCGAGGCGTTCTATTGTTGCGACAACATTGGGCCATTCCTTATCGAGGAATCGCTGCCGCTCGTCTTTCAGTAGCTGTATGCGCGCACCGTCTGTGACGAACATGCCGCGGCCGCGCTTTTTCTCCACGAGCTCTTCATCAACGAGCTCCTGATAGCCCTTCAGGACGGTCAGGGGATTGAGCCGGTACTCCGCAGCAACATTACGTACCGACGGCAGCGCATCGCCATCGCCAAGGACGCCCTCCAGGATCATCGCGACAACGCGATCCCGGAGTTGCCGGTAGATCGGCAGATCTTCACTCCATTTAGGGTCCATTCGAGATGCCCTGTAAAAAGGCGCCGGCCACGTTCTCGGGCCGGCGCAACAACTCCGTCGCTACTTTACTCGCCGTTGTGACGGAAACTGGATAATCAGTGTTCAGCTCAAATTCCCCTTCAATCTGCTCAGTCTGCGATCGTGAGCCGGATTTCGATGACATCTCGGACCTCATCGACAGCAGCTTTTTGAAGATGTGCATCTGCCTGGCCAGCGACGAGCGCCAACGTCATCAGGGCCATAATGGTCAGGCCGACAATTTCGTTGAGGTATCGTGCAAATAAAGCCTTCATCGCTGTTACTCCAAGTGGTGCTGCTGTGCTCGGTGAGCTAGTGTTATAGTTGACTATAACACTAAAAATAGTGATTGCAAGCTTTTTCCACCGGTTTCTAGACCGATTCCCCGGTGCCGCACGTTTATTGAAAGTATGGCAACAAACGCACAGGCGATCAGGGGCGGACAACTGGCGCTTTCGCACACGGCGGAGCTCGCCTATGCTCGTCCTATGGACAATGTGCCCGAAGACAGCGCCCTGATGCTTCGCTACCGTGACGGCGACCTCGCGGCCTTTGAGGTTCTCTATCGGCGACATAATGATGCCGTTTTTCGCTACCTGTTGCGCCTGTGCCAGCATCGCGATACCGCCGAGGATGTGTTCCAGGACGCCTGGGGCAAGATCGTCAAGGCACGAGACAGCTACCGTCCGACCGCTAAATTCTCGACCTTCCTGTATCGCGTCGCACACAACTGCTTCATCGATCACATCCGGCGAAATAAGCGCCACACACAGACCGTGGCGGTAGAGCCTGACAGCCAACCGGACCAGGCCGACCTGCCGGAGGTTGAAACCGAACGCAGCCTTGCCCGGCGCCGTCTCGAAGCGGCACTGCAGGAATTACCGGAGGAACAGCGGGATGTGTTCCTGTTGAGTGAGGAAGCCGGGCTCAGCCTCGACCAGATCGCCTTCGTTACCGACAGCAACCGCGAAACAGCAAAAAGTCGATTGCGCTACGCCGTGAACAAGTTGCGGGCAGCAATCGACGAGCCAGTGAGGACATCATGACCGAAGAGCGAACCCAATCCGACGCGAGAGCAGACACGCTCGTGAGTCAGGCTTATCGCGATCTCGCGAATGAACGGACGCCCGAACATCTCGACCGGACAGTACTCAGGGCCGCCGCAAAAGAAGCGCGCCCGCGTTATTCACGATTTATTGCCTGGACACGTCCGATGGCCTGGGCCGCAACCGTAATGCTCTCGGTTGCGCTCGTTCTTGAGGTGACGAATGCACCATCGCCTGGCGTCGTGCCGATTGATGATGCGATCAGCACATTCGAAGTCCAGTCGCCCGAGGCAGACGCAGAGGACGACAGACCGGTCGATTCGCTCGAGGAGTCTGTGGTGCCCGCCAGCGAACGCGCGAAAAAGCAACGCAACGACATGCGCCAGAAGGCCACGGCCTTTGCAGAGCAGGAAATTGAACCGCAGCGGCCGGCAGGCCCCGCTGTCACGGAACCGGAATTCCCGGCTGGTCGATCACTTGCAGCGGCTGCCGCATTCAGCGCCCCCGTCGCGGATTGCGATGAGGACGCCGTCGCGACACCGCAGACCTGGATTGAGTGCATCGTCGCGCTGGAAAACGCTGGCAGGGATGAAGCGGCCCGAGAACAGAGGGCTTTGCTCGCAGAGGCCTTCCCGGACTTCGATCCCCGCTGAGTTTCGGTATCTCACGAGTGATGCCCGGCGCAGGCGGTGCTAAAATCGCCGCCCGCCAATAACGCTTATTCAACGCACACTCAGGACACCACGATGAAGTCACCTGTACGAGTCACAATTACCGGCGCAGCCGGACAAATCGGTTATCAACTTGCCTTTCGTATCGCATCCGGACAGATGCTTGGATCGGATCAGCCGGTCATTTTGCAATTGCTGGAAATCCCCCCGGCCCTGCCCGCGCTGAACGGCGTTGTCATGGAGCTGGACGACTGCGCATTTGCAACGCTTGCGGGCATTGTCGCGACAGACGACCCGGACGTTGCCTTCAAAGACAGTGACTACGCATTGCTGGTCGGTGCACGGCCGCGCGGACCTGGCATGGAGCGTAAGGACTTGCTGGAGGCGAATGCGGCAATCTTCTCGGTCCAGGGAAAATCGATCAATGAGCATGCGAGCCGCGACATTCGCGTCCTCGTTGTGGGCAACCCGGCAAACACGAATGCCCTGATCACGCAGAGCAATGCACCCGACATCAATCCGGCACATTTCACGGCCATGACGCGTCTCGATCACAATCGCGCAATGGCGCAGCTGGCCCACAAGACAGGCAACCATGTCAGTGATGTTCACAACATGACGATCTGGGGAAATCATTCAGCCACGCAGTATCCGGATATCCATCACGCCAATGTGAAAGGGCAGGCCGCGAGCGAACTCGTTGACCAGGCATGGCTGACCGACGAATTCATACCGCTTGTTCAGCAACGTGGCGCAGCGATCATTGCCGCGCGTGGCGCCTCATCGGCTGCTTCGGCGGCTTCGGCGGCAATCGACCACATGCACACGTGGGCGCTGGGTACGCCGGTTGACGACTGGGTGAGCATGGGCATCCCCGCCGATGGCAGCTACGGCATCGAGCCCGGCATTATTTACTCCTACCCCGTGCGTTGCAGGGGTGGCAATTATGAGATCGTGCAGGGCCTCGAGATCAGCGACTTCAGTCGTGAACGCATGAGTGCTACCGAGGCCGAACTTCGGGAAGAGCGCGCGGCGATCGAGAAATTGCTTTGATGTGATGTCAAACATGGCAGGCCCTGCGCCCCGGTGATAGGGTTTGCCATGGCAGTCGCATGGCCCTGAGGTAGCATTTTGTCCAGTTTCCTAATTAGCTTTTCGTGGTTGCTGCTGTTTGTCGGCGGCGGCATTTTTCTCGCCTACCAACGTATAGACCTGCGGACGTCGACGATCGCGACGGGCCTGGCCCTGCTCGCCTACACGATTTTCGGCAATGGCTGGTGGCTGTGGCTGTTGCTGCTGTGGGCGCTGTTCGGCTTGATGATCATTCCGAACCTCGTGGAACTGCGGCGTGAGAAAATTACACGACCGCTGCTGGACATCTACCGCAAGATGTTGCCGTCGATGTCCGACACAGAACGCGAAGCGCTCGAGGCCGGCAACGTCTGGTGGGACGGCGAGCTGTTTTCGGGAATGCCCGATTGGGAACAGCTCATGAAATTCCCGGCACCGGAGCTGTCCGAGGAAGAGCAGGCCTTCATCGACGGCCCGTGCGAAGAACTCTGTCGCATGATTGACGATTGGCAGATCTGCCACGAACTCGCCGACATACCAAAGAACGTCTGGGAGTACATCATCGAGCATCGCTTCTTCGCGATGATCATCCCGAAAAAATACGGCGGACTTGAGTTCTCGCCCTACGCCAGCGCGATGGTGCTGACCAAGTTAGGCGGTCGCAGCGCCACCGTCGGGTCGACGGTCGGCGTGCCGAACTCTCTCGGTCCTGCCGAATTGCTGCTGCACTACGGCACCGATGAACAGAAGGACCACTACCTCCCAGGTCTCGCCGCCGGCACCGAGATTCCGTGTTTCGCGTTGACTTCGACCGAGGCAGGCTCCGATGCTGCCGCACTGATTGATAACGGCGTGGTTTGCAAGGGCAAATGGAATGGCAAGACCATTACCGGCATCAAGCTCAACTGGGACAAGCGTTACATTACGCTCGCGCCAGTCGCGACCGTGCTCGGACTCGCCTTCAAGCTTCGTGACCCTGATCGCCTGATTGGCGACACGGAAGACTGCGGCATCACAGCGGCACTGATTCCGACCGATACTCCCGGCGTAACGATCGGCCGCCGACACAATCCACTGTCGATTCCATTCCAAAATGGCCCGACGTCGGGCGAAGACGTATTCGTACCACTCGACTACATCATCGGTGGCCAGGAGATGGCCGGCAAGGGCTGGAGAATGCTCGTCGAGCTGCTGTCGGTCGGGCGTGCGATATCGCTGCCAGCTGCATCATGCGGCGGTGGCCAAACCGCAAGTTACGCGTCCGGTGCCTACACGCGTATTCGCAAGCAGTTCAACACCTCGATCGCGAACTTCGAGGGCGTTGGCGAAGCGCTGGCCCGAATCGGTGGCAACACCTACATCATCAACGCTGCGTTGTCCGTGACATCAGCAGCGATCGGCCAGGGCGAAAAACCGGCCGTGCCGTCAGCCATTCTCAAGTACCACTGCACCGAGCTCGGCCGCAAGATCGCGAACGACTGCATGGACGTCCATGGTGGCAAAGCCATCATGATGGGCCCGAACAATTACGCTGGCCGCCCCTACATGGCGACGCCAATCTCGATCACTGTTGAGGGCGCGAATATTCTGACTCGCAGCCTCATCATTTACGGTCAGGGCGCCATTCGTTGTCATCCGTTCGTGCTGCCCGAGATGCAGGCAGCCAGCGACGAAGACACCGACCGCGGGCTGATCAGGTTCGACAAGGCGTTGTTTGGGCATATTGGCTATGCCATCAGTAACCTCGCGCGGTCATTTTTCCTTGCGCTGACGCACGCGAAGTTCAGTCGCGTGCCTTTAAACACGCCGACACGCCGTTATTATCAAAACATCAACCGCTACAGTGCGGCCTTTGCACTCGCATCCGACTTCGCGATGCTGACGCTCGGCGGTGCACTGAAAAAACGCGAGCTCTTGTCGGCCCGGCTCGGCGACGTGCTCAGCTCGATGTACCTGGCCTCAACGGTGCTCAAGCATTTCGAAGACCAGGGCCGCCGTGCGACAGACCTGCCGCTGGTCGAATGGTCGGTTCGCACCCTGATGTACCAGGCCCAGGAATCACTGCATGCCTTCCTGCGCAATTTCCCGAACCGCTGGGTAGCTGCATTTCTGCGTGTGTTTATTTTTCCGCGTGGCAGGACGTATTCCGCACCGTCCGATGAGTTGTCTCACAAGGTCGTCGAATTAATGACACGCAGCGGCGAAGCGCGCGAGCGCCTGAGCAGTAGCGTGTATACGACCCTCGAGCCCGGCAACCCGCTCGGGCTGCTGCAGGAGGCGCTCGAACTGTCGGAGGCGTTCGCGCCAATGGAGCGTCGCCTCAAGCAGGCGCAGCGAGAGGGCCTGATCAAGTCCGACTACCTGGGCGACCAGATCGACGAAGCCGGGCGGGCCGGTGTCGTCAGCAAGAAAGAAGCGGCCGAATTGCGTGATTACCATGATAAGGTGAGGGCGCTTCTCGCGGTGGACGATTTCGCACCCGGGGAGCTTGGCCGACCGACGGGCCAGCAAGCGCCGCCACCGGACGTGCCACAGGAAACGGCACCTCTTGAGAAAGCATCGAAGAAGAAGGTTCAGCGCAAAAAAGCGTCGAAAAAAACACGAAAAAAAACCAACTAGCCTATGACAAGCCATTCCGGACCCATCTATGAAGTCACTTTCTTCGTAGCGCCGGATGTTGCTGATGAATGCGAGCACCGGATCGAAGAACACGCGCGACGCGTGCTGCTCGACCCCGCCGTCACCGACTGCACGGTATTCGCCAAGGACAACGACGGCCAGGGTCGCGTGCGCCGTGTTTGCCTCCACAGCCTGACCGGCGACGACGTCCTTGATGACTTCATTGACGGTCCCGGCAGTGAGCTGGAGGCCCAGCTGGGCGCCGAATTTGGCGAGCTGGTGGAGATCAAGTCCCGAATCCTGCGGGAGGACCAGCTGACCGAACTGTTGCCGGAGGAATCGCCGAATTGCCTCAATTGCGGCGCAAAACTCAGGGGACAATATTGCGGCATCTGCGGCCAGCGCTCGCGTAGCCGCCTGATCAGCCTCTGGGAGCTGATTTCGGACGCGTTTGGCGACCTGTTCGAAATTGACTCGCGGCTCTGGCAAACCCTGGTTCCGCTCCTGATTCGACCGGGCCGTCTCACACACGATTATTTGCAGGGGCGCCGCGCCAGGTATATGCCCCCATTTCGCATGTACCTTGTGCTCAGCCTGCTGTTTTTTGTCGTCGCCTTCTTCGATCCGCGCGAAGAACTGGGCCTGCTGTTCGAGCCCGAGCCTGTAGTGACGCAGGAGGCGGCCGAAGAAACCGATGCAGCAGAGCAAGCTCAGGAGGCTATTGACGCGGCACAGCAGGTTCAGGAGGTCATCGACGAACTCGCAGAGCAGGGCGTGGTCATTGACGATGACCCGTCCGCAAACCTGCAAATCGACGAGAACGGCTTCCGTTTCACATTCGACGAGGATGATGTCGACAAGGATGACGACTGCGATGTCACCGCATCCGACCTCGAAGAACTGCCAGGCTGGCTGGCGCGGCGGCTGACTGTGGAGCGCCTGCAGCGCGTGTGCGAGCGCACACGACTCGACGATGGCCGCGCGCTGGTCGATAACCTGGTCGACAATATCCCGGCCGCGCTGATCGTACTGCTGCCACTGATGGCCTTTGTGCTCAAGGCGCTGTACCCGCTATCCAAACGTTACTACGTGGAGCATCTGCTGTTCTTCGTACATTTCCACGCTTTCTTCTTCCTGATGCTGACCCTGCAAATTCTCTTCATGCGTCTGACCGCCCGGCTCGGCATCCCGGAAGCATTAGCCATACTTACAGTGGTCGTTACGTCGTTCTACATAGCGATATACCTGTTCGTTGCGATGCGGCGCGTCTACGGCCAGGGGCGCATCATTACGTTCCTGAAATACATTGCACTTGTAACGGCTTACACAATGGGCTTTGCGCTGACGATGCTCGGCGCTATGGCGATCGCCGCGTTCTCCATATAGGCTAGGCGTTAGCGCTACAAAAGGGGCCGCTCAATGACAACAAGAGATTATTTCCCGCTAGCCG
>Ga0316190_10003953_pt1 | contig 10766 bp, 7 predicted proteins | sample Eddworburrow2_MG_FD_204929 | JGI IMG/M metagenome (GOLD analysis project Ga0316190, IMG submission 204929) | Coastal sediment microbial communities from Maine, United States - Eddy worm burrow 2 | ecosystem: Environmental > Aquatic > Marine > Coastal > Sediment | place: USA: Maine | collected... | reverse complement strand
CTGAAAACTCCAATCTGGAAATTGGATCGGGTCAATTTATACCTGGTTTTGAAGAGGGTATGGTTGGTATGCAAAAAGGTGAGAGTGGTGAAGTTAAGGCAACCTTTCCAGAAGATTACCATGTCAAGGAGATGGCAGGTAAGGAAGCTCTTTTTAAGGTTGCCATTAAGGAGGTCAAGAAGGCTGACTTGCCTGAACTTGATGATGAGTTTGCAAGGGATGTCGGTGATTATGATAGCCTTGAAGCGCTTAAGGAAAGAATTGCTTCTGATATGCGAGCTTCTAAAGAAGAAACCTCTAAGAGAAAAATGCAAGAGGCCCTTGTTGACGCTATAATTAAGGAAAATGCTATTGAAGCCCCTCAATCGATGGTTCAAAGGCAGGCCCAGTACAAGGCAGATGAGACGAGAAAGCAGATGACTTCTTATGGTATGCCCAAGGAAGAGGTTGAACGTAACCTTTCTTCCATGTCTGAATCCATTTTGAATGATGCTGAAAGACAGGTGAAAAGCGGTCTTCTTCTTGAGGCAATTGCTGAAAAAGAAGGGGTCACTGTTGAAGAGGAAGATATAGAAAAGTATTTTGCTGATATGTCTGAAAAGAGTGGGCGTCCCATTGATGAAATAAAAAAGTACTTTGGAGATAAGAGAGATTATTTAGTGAGTAATATACTGGACGAGAAGATTCTTGATTATCTTCTGGATAAAGCAAAAATTAATTAAGGAGCGCGAGTTATGAATCTGGTTCCTATGGTAGTTGAACAGACAAGCCGTGGTGAAAGGGCTTATGATATATATTCCAGACTCCTTAAAGACAGGATCGTCTTTATAGGAACCGCAATTGATGATAATGTGGCAAACCTGGTTGTTGCCCAATTACTTTTTTTGGAATCGGAAGATCCTGAAAAAGACATTTACCTTTATGTGAATTCTCCTGGAGGTGTTGTAACGGCGGGTCTTGCAATCTACGATACCATGCAATATATAAGACCAAAGGTAGCGACTGTCTGTATTGGTCAGGCAGCTTCTATGGGAGCTCTTCTTCTTGCAGCAGGGGAGGCGGGTAAAAGGTACTCTCTTCCTAATTCAAGGATACTTATTCATCAGCCTCTTGGCGGTGCTCAGGGGCAGGCTACGGATATTGATATCCAGGCCAGGGAAATCCTCCGGATGAGGGAGATGCTTAATGGCATTCTTTCGAGACATACGGGACAGAAGATGGAAAAGATCTCAAGTGATACGGATAGAGATTTTTACATGTCTGGCGAAGAAGCAAGGAAATATGGAATTGTTGACCATGTGATAGAAAAAAATGAGCAGCTTGCTGCTATTAAGTAGAGTTTGCTATCAGGGTTTATGTTTATGAAAAAAGAAAATAGAGAACAAGAAATATTTCTGCAAAGGAGATTGATATGACGGCATCTAACCTTGTCTGCTCTTTTTGTGGAAAGAAGCAGGAAGAAGTAAAGAAACTTATTGCCGGACCCACCGTATATATATGTGACGAATGTATTGAACTATGTAATGATATAATGGCGGAGGAGCTTGAACAGGAAGAAAAGACACAGGTAAGTTCTTCTGTTCCCAAGCCCAAGGAGCTCTACGAAGCGCTTCAGCAGCATGTAATCGGCCAGGACAGGGCAAAGAGGATCCTTTCAGTGGCCGTCCATAATCATTACAAAAGAGTCAGCTCAAAGCTGGATATGAATGGGGTGGAAATCCAAAAGAGTAATATTCTTCTTCTTGGGCCTACCGGTTCAGGAAAAACACTTTTGGCAAAGACTCTTGCTAATATTCTCAATGTGCCTTTTACGATAGCCGACGCAACAACTTTAACGGAAGCCGGCTATGTGGGTGAGGACGTGGAAAATATAATCTTGAGTCTTCTACAGGCGGCTGATTATGATGTTGAAAAAGCATCAAGAGGAATTGTTTATATCGATGAGATTGACAAAATTTCAAGGAAGTCTGACAATCCGTCTATTACAAGGGATGTTTCAGGTGAAGGTGTTCAGCAAGCACTTCTTAAACTTATAGAGGGAACCGTTGCCAGTGTACCTCCCAAAGGTGGAAGAAAGCACCCTCAGCAGGAGTTCCTCCAGATAGATACAACGAATATTCTTTTTATATGCGGTGGGGCTTTTCTCGGTGTTGAGGATATTGTGGAAAGAAGGATCGGTAAGAAAGGGATCGGTTTTGGTGCCGAAATGGAGAAGAAGGAAAAGAAAAAGCTTGGTGAGCTCCTTGCCAGGGTTCTTCCCGAAGATCTTCTGAAGTTTGGTTTGATCCCTGAATTTATAGGCAGACTTCCTGTTATTGCCACCCTTGATGAACTTAATGAAGAAGCACTTGTAGAAATTCTCATCAAGCCTAAAAATGCCATTGTCAAACAGTATGCAAAACTTTTTGAAATGGAAGATGTGCTGCTTAAGTTTACCGATAGTGCCTTATCTGCTGTCGCTAAAGAAGCTATGAAAAGAAAGGCCGGAGCCAGGGGGCTCAGGGCAATTCTTGAAAACGTAATGCTCGATCTTATGTATGAAATACCTTCTCAGGATAATGTTGCAGAAGTGGTTATCAGTGAAGATGTTATCCTTGGTGAAGGAGAGCCTATCATGGTTTATTCTAAATCTATGGAAAAAGCGCAGGCTGAAGGGTAGATAATGCTTTTAGGTGATGATAATGGTGAAATGGATGATGACGTAGTGGAAAGTTCAATTCCTCTTCTTCCGCTCAGGGATATCGTTGTTTTTCCCCACATGGTCGTTCCTCTTTTTGTTGGACGTGAAATGTCTATCACGGCTCTTGAAAAAGCAATGAGTGAAGGCAATGATATCATGCTTGTAACTCAAAAGGATGCCAAGGTCAATGAACCCCTGCGTGAAGACCTATATGATATTGGTACTATTGCGACGATAATGCAGCTTCTTAGATTGCCCGATGGAACGGTCAAGGTTCTTGTCGAAGGGAAGCATAGAGCTAATATTGTCGATTTTATAGTCGATGATTGTTTTCTTGCTACTTTTTCTATCCTTGGTGAAGAAGGTGATGAAGAATCATTAGATGATACAGGTGCTTTAATCAGAAGTGTAACTTCTGTTTTTGGCGCCTATATTAAACTTAATAAAAAAATCCCACCTGAAATGCTGGTTTCTGTCTCCTCTATTGAGGATCCTTCAAGACTTGCCGATACCATTGTGTCTCATTTGAATTTAAGAATTGAAGAAAAGCAGGAAATCCTTGAAATTATAGCTCCTCTTGATAGGCTGGAGAGGGTCTATGCCTATATGCAGGGTGAGATAGAGGTCTTGCAGGTAGAAAAGAAGATTAAGGGCCGGGTCAAAAACCAGATGGAAAAGACCCAAAAAGAGTATTACCTCAATGAGCAGATGAAGGCTATCCAGAAAGAGCTTGGTGAGAAAGACGAATTCAAGGGTGAAATAAAAGAGCTTGAAGAAAAAGCCAAGAAAAAAGAGATGTCTAAAGAAGCGGCAGAAAAAGTCGATAAGGAAATCAAGAAGCTTAAAATGATGTCTCCTATGTCGGCAGAGGCCGCTGTTGTGAGGAATTATATCGATTGGATACTTGCTCTCCCATGGAATGAAACAACGGAAGACAATGTTGAGCTGGAAGAGGCAGAAGCTATCCTTGAAGAAGATCATTATGCCCTTGATAAGGTAAAAGAACGCGTTGTCGAGTATCTGGCTGTGAGGAAACTGGCCGATAAAATGAAAAGCCCTATTCTTTGTCTTTCAGGACCTCCGGGGGTGGGTAAAACGTCGCTTGCCAAGTCTGTTGCAAGAGCTACAGGCAGAAAATTTGTAAAACAATCTCTTGGTGGGGTTAGAGATGAAGCAGAAATCAGGGGGCACAGGAGGACATATATCGGTGCTCTGCCGGGGAAGATCATTCAGTCCCTTAAAAAAGCAGGATCAAATAATCCTGTCTTTTTGCTTGATGAAATTGACAAAATGAGTACTGATTTTAGAGGTGATCCGGCTTCTGCTCTTCTTGAAGTTCTTGATCCGGAACAGAATCATATCTTTAATGATCATTTTCTCGATATGGATTATGATCTGTCTAATGTTATGTTTCTTGCCACGGCAAATAATCATTTTAAGATACCGGGACCTTTAAGAGACAGGCTGGAGATTATTCACCTTTCTGGTTATACAGAGATAGAAAAACTTCAAATTGCCGTCAATTATCTTGTGCCGAAACAGATTGGCCAGCATGGTCTAAAGGAAGATCATGTTACTTTTTCTGAAGGGGCATTGACGAAAATTATAAGAAACTATACAAAAGAAGCTGGTGTACGTAGTCTTGAACGCGAAATCGCATCTGTATGCAGAAAAATCGCTAAAGATGTGGTGAAAAAGGGAGACAGCTTTAAGATTAAAGTAACTGCCGGAGGAATACCGGGATTTCTAGGTGTTGAGAAGTTCAGATATGGTAAAAAAGCAGAAATGGATTCTGTCGGTCTTACCAATGGGCTTGCCTGGACTGAAACAGGTGGTGAGATGCTTGTTACGGAAGTAACCGTTGTTCCCGGAAAGGGTACCCTGCTGATTACTGGTAAGCTCGGTGATGTAATGAAAGAATCTGCTCAGGCAGCAATGAGTTATGTGAGGTCAAGAGCTGATGAACTGGGCCTGGAAAAGGACTTCTACCAGAAATTGGACCTTCATATACATGTGCCTGAAGGAGCTATTCCCAAGGATGGCCCATCTGCCGGTATAACTATGGCAATATCTGTTATTTCTGCCTTAACAGGCCGTCCTGTAAGAGGTGATTTGGCCATGACCGGTGAAATTACACTAAGGGGGAGAGTATTGCCCATCGGCGGTCTGAAAGAGAAACTTCTTGCCGCCCATAGGAACGGAATAAAAAAAGTACTTATTCCTCTCGAAAACAGGAAAGACTTAAAGGAAGTTCCGGAAAAAATCCTAAGGACAGTTAATGTTGTAACTGTAAATCATATGGATGAAGTCGTTGGAGAAGCTCTACTGGAAAAGGTGGAAATATCAAAGGATGAAGAACGTGAGGAATCCTTTGATAGTGAAAACCGGGATGCAGTAATCACTCACTGACTTTACGAATGTAGCTCAAGTAATTTTTAACTTGGAGAGCTAAAATTTACTTGACACTCCGGGGGTAAGCTGGTAGATTTACCTCCGTTTCGTTTCAATTGTAGTGGGCAAGAAAACACTAATAAATTATGAATAAATTAACTCAGGAGGTGTTGTTGTGACAAAAGGGGATTTAGTAAGCAAGATAGCGGCAGATGCGGATATTTCAAAGGCTGCTGCTGAGAAAACAGTAAAGGCTTTTGTTGATGGGATTACGGGTGCTCTCAAGAAAGGCGACAAGGTAAGTCTTGTAGGCTTCGGTACATTTGATATATCAAATAGAGCTGCCAGAAAGGGTAGAAATCCTCAAACTGGTCAGGAAATAGAAATTAAGGCATCAAGGGTTCCCAGATTTAAAGCTGGTAAATCGCTTAAAGATGCAGTAAAATAACTAGCCTCTTTTAGACTTAACGGGCGGATAGCTCAGCTGGGAGAGCATCGGCCTTACAAGCCGAGGGTCACAGGTTCGAACCCTGTTCCGCCCACCAAAAATGAATTTCTGGGGCCGTAGTTAAGTTGGTTATAACGCCGGCCTGTCACGCCGGAGGGCGCGGGTTCGAGTCCCGTCGGCCCCGCCAGAAATTGAAAAAGCCCCCCTATCAAGGGGGGCTTTTTTTTATTGTTCCAATCTTTCGTAAATAATCAAAAATGCTTGACATTATTAGTGTAATTTAGTAGCGTTCACACTAGGATTGAATGTCCCCAAAGTGAAAATGAGCAGGTATGCCTTCAGAAAAAGACCTCATTTTAATTTTTTCCATTGATGGATGTAAGTTTTCCATAGGTATTGAGGATCTTATAGAAGTTACGGAAAATTTAGAGCTTTCATCAAATTACCATTCTGAAGAATGTCTGGGAAAAGTTGAATTTAGAGGTAGTGAAATACCTTTAGTCGATATAAAAAAAAGACTTTCTTTACCTGAAGAAGGGCAAAGAATTTGTGAAACTGCAGCTATTGTCAAGGTGTGGGATGCAGTAATTGCTCTCCCCATTGATTCAGTTGAGGGTGTTTTTGTTGCTGGTAGTGGTGTTTTTCCCTTCCCCCGCATAATGCTTATGGAAGAAGATGCCTATACATTTATTTATCGCTGGAATGAAGAATTTGTGCTTTTTATGAACTTACCGGGCATTTACAATAAAGATGCCATCAATAAAATTTCAAATGATGGTCAAAGTACTTTATGAATAGTGAACATACTTTAGATCAGCAATACTTGATCTTCAGGATAGACGATAAACTGATTGGTACTAATATATCCTTAGTTAAAAGAATATTGCATTACGACTCAGTACAAAAAGTGCCTTTGGCTAAGGACAGCTTTGAAGGACTGGTTGATTTTGATGAGAAGCCTGTCCCTTTTTTTAACCTGTCTCTCGCCATGGGGATTGAGGAACATAACTTACCTGCTGAGAACCTGATTGCTGTCCATCATGTGCACGGTACTGATATTGCTTTTAAAATAGGTAATGTTGTGACTGTTACAAGAATTGACCGATCTACTCTGAATGAAAATACTGAGGGTATTAACGGCGTCGATGAAAAGGCAACATGGAATGGCAAAGAGATCTATATTCTTAATGCAGAAAAAATTGTACAATAGTTTGTATTAAGTGTTTTAATGGAAATTGCCAGCTAGAATTTAATTATTGTTACCCGGAGGTTATTAATGGCAAGAAAACTTCTACTTGCAGATGACAGCATTACTATACAAAAGGTTATCGGTATTACCTTTGCTAACGAAGATTATGAATTAACAGTCGTAGACAATGGTGCCGATGCCGTAAATAAGGCTAAAGAAATAAAACCTGACCTTATTCTTGCAGATGTTGTCATGCCTGAAAAGGATGGATATCAGGTTTGTCAGGAGATTAAATCTGATCCAGCTCTTTCATCAATTCCGGTAATATTACTGACGGGAACCTTTGAACCTTTTGATGAAGCCAAAAGTAAAGAGGTTGGTGCCGATGATAGCATTACCAAGCCATTTGAATCTCAAACATTGATTGATAAAGTAAGAGATCACCTTGAAAAGGCAGCTTCCGCTCCTGTACAGGCTCCTGCCCCGGAGGTTCAGACTGCACCTGAAGTTGCCCCGCCAGTTCCACCCGCTGTCGAAGCTCCTGTTCCTCCTTTTGAGGAAGGGATTGTCGATCTTGGTGAAGAAGAACTCTGGGATATGTCTGAGGAAGTAACTGCTGAAGAAGCGTCGGCACCTGCAGTTGAATCAGCTGCCGCTCAGGAAACAGCCGGGGAAGAAGAGATCTGGAGTGATGATGAGTTTGCAGATTTTGGTGGTGTATCTGAAGAAATAGAGACTGAGGCTGAGCCTGTTCTTGAAACCGTAGCAGAGCCAGTGGCTGAGGCTGCTCTCGAAGAGGAAACAGTGTCAGATGAAGAGTTGTGGGGAGGAATCGATTTTAATGAAGAACCTGCTGCACCTCCTGCGCCTGAGCCAGCACCGGAACCTGCCCCTGCTGCGCCGCCTGTTGTGGAAGAAACGTCTCCAACTGATGAAGATGAATTCGCCGACTTTGGTTTTGAGGAAGAGGCGGTTCCTGTTGAAGAAGTAGCCGCAACGGCAGAAGCACCGGAAGAGGCGGTTGAAGAGGCTGCACCGGTTTCGGAAGAAATGTTTGATTTTGAGGAGGAGGTTGAAGCTCTGCCTCAAGTTGAAGAGCCCGCGCCGGTAGAAGTCCCTGTAGAAGAGGCAGCGCCTGAAACAACAGTTGCCGAGCCACAGGTTGAAACGGTATCATCCGATGTGCCAGTGGCAGCTGCAGTTGGTACTGCACAGCTTTCTGAAGCACAGATGAATGAACTTGTTTCCAGAGTTGCAAAGGAAATAATAGAAAAGGTTGCCTGGGAAGTTGTGCCCGAACTTGCAGAGACACTGATTAAGGAAGAGATTAAGCGCCTGAAGGGCGATTAATTTAACTTAAAATTAATTGGACGAATTAAAGGGAGATTATCCTAATAATCTCCCTTTTTCAATTTAGATATTTTTATAATTATTTGGAGAAAACTTTAATGTGGGATAAAGAGCTTGCAAAGGCTTATGAGCCTGAAGAGATAGAGGAAAAGTGGTATAAGCACTGGATTGAAAATCAGGACTTCAGGGCCGATGAAAATAGTGATAAAGAAGGCTATTCAATTGTAATTCCACCGCCAAATGTTACGGGCTCACTCCATATGGGGCATGCTCTTAATAATACCCTACAGGACATAATGGCAAGGATCAAAAGAATGCAGGGATATAACGTTCTCTGGCTCCCCGGCACGGACCATGCCGGTATTGCCACGCAAAATGTTGTTGAAAAGCAGCTTGCCCTGCAGGAGACGGTTAAAGAATCCTTGGGGAGGGAACTGTTTGTCAAGCGGGTTTGGGAGTGGAAAGAAGAGTATGGCGGCGTTATTGTGAACCAGCTCAAACGGCTTGGAGCCTCCTGCGATTGGAGCAGGGAACGCTTTACTATGGATGAAGGTCTTTCCAAAGCTGTGAGGCAGGTTTTTGTAAAACTCTATGATGAAGGCCTTATCTATAAAGGGGATTATATCATTAACTGGTGCCCCAGGTGTACAACGGCTCTCTCTGACCTTGAAGTTGAGCATGAAGACCATAAGGGACATCTATATCATATAAAATACCCCTTTAAGGATGGCAGTGGAGAGCTTATTGTAGCTACTACAAGGCCGGAGACCATGCTCGGTGATACGGCTGTTGCCGTGAATCCTGAAGATGAGCGTTTTAAAGATATTATAGGTAAAGAAGTCCTGCTACCGCTAACGGACAGATCTATTCCGGTTATAGGCGACAGTCATGTCGATATGAATTTTGGAACGGGATCACTGAAAATTACACCGGGACATGATTTTAATGATTTTGAAATTGGACTTAGACATTCTCTTGAAATTATCTCTGTTATGGACAGGGAAGGGAAAATGAGTGAACTTGCCGGCAAATATAATGGTATGGACCGATATAAATGTCGGGAGGCTGTCATTGAGGATCTCAAGGCCGGTGGATACTTTGTTGATATCGATGATCATGATCATAGTGTGGGGCATTGTTATCGTTGCAGTACCACAGTTGAACCTATGATCTCCAAACAGTGGTTTGTTAAGGTAAAAACCCTTGCTGAACCGGCCATGGAGGCCGTGAGAGAGGGAAAAACCAGGATCGTTCCCAAACAGTGGGAGAAGACCTATTTTGAATGGATGGAAAATATAAAGGACTGGTGTATATCGAGGCAGATCTGGTGGGGTCACAGGATACCGGCATGGTATTGTGAATGCGGTGAAACTGTCGTTGCCATTGATACGCCGGAGTGCTGCCCTGCTTGCGGAAAAAAGGAACTGGAGCAGGACTTCGACGTTCTCGATACATGGTTTTCATCATCACTTTGGCCCTTTACCACAATGGGATGGCCCGATGAGACCAAGGAACTCAAACTTTTTTATCCCACCTCTGTCCTTGTAACCGGTTTTGATATCCTTTTTTTCTGGGTAGCAAGGATGATGATGATGGGCCTCAAATTTATGAATGATGTCCCCTTTAGAGATGTTTATATTCACGCTCTTGTACGTGATGCCCAGGGCCAGAAAATGAGTAAATCCAAGGGAAATGTTATCGACCCTCTTCTCATGATCGATAAATTCGGTACTGATGCCTTTAGATTTACGCTGGCGGCCTTTGCAGCCCAGGGGAGGGATGTGAGACTCTCCGAGGACAGGATAGAAGGCTACCGAAACTTTGTAAACAAGATCTGGAATGCATCAAGATTTGCTCTCATGAATATGAAGGGTTATGAGGGGAATGGACAGCAATTACCTCCCGTAGAAAAACTGGGACTGCCTGACAGGTGGATATTGTCAAGACTCAACAGGACTGTTGAAGCAGTCACCAGGAACATCGATAGCTATCGTTTCAATGATGCAGCCAGTAATATTTACCAGTTTGTCTGGCATGAACTCTGTGACTGGTATATAGAGCTTATTAAACCGGCCCTCTATGATAAGGAAGGTGAGGAAAGGAAAAAAGTCGTTCAGGCGGTTCTTGCAAGAGTTATGGCCAATTCTTACCAGGTTCTTCATCCCTTTATGCCATTTCTTACTGAAGAACTTTATAGCTATATCACAGGCAAAGAAGAAACGATTATGAAAAGCAACTTCCCTGTCGTCGATTCATCTCTCGTTAATGAAAAACTGGAGGCTGATATGGAACTTGTTATGGACGTCATCAAGGGAGTAAGAAACATCAAGGGAGAGATGGGTGTTGCCCCGGGAACCATGGTGGAACTCATTGTAAGGGGTGGCAGCAGCGAATCGATAGGAACTGTCAAGGCTAATTTAAGTCTTATCGAAGGTCTTGCAAGGTTATCCTCATCATCTTTTACTGATGGTGATGCCCCGCAGGGTGCAGCCATGTCCGTTGTTGGTGATATGGAAGTCTATGTACCTCTTAAGGGACTGGTCGATTTTGAGGAGGAGGAAAAACGCCTGGAAAAAGAGATTGCCAAGGTAGAGAAAGACATTACCTTCCTTGCTAAAAAACTTGCCAATAAGGATTTTATTGCGAGAGCGCCGGCCCAGGTAGTAGAAAAAGATAAAGGACGATTTGAAGAGATGAATGAAGCCAAA
>Ga0316190_10003952_pt1 | contig 10767 bp, 14 predicted proteins | sample Eddworburrow2_MG_FD_204929 | JGI IMG/M metagenome (GOLD analysis project Ga0316190, IMG submission 204929) | Coastal sediment microbial communities from Maine, United States - Eddy worm burrow 2 | ecosystem: Environmental > Aquatic > Marine > Coastal > Sediment | place: USA: Maine | collected... | reverse complement strand
GTCGATGAGAACCGTCGAGTCCAGCAGGAGCCGGCTCATGGTCAGCGGTCGGTATCGGGCAGAGGTTCAGTTCGAAAATTCACTTTCGAAGTGAACCACTCAGCCCGCACGGCGGGTGTCACTCGTACGCTGTCGTTGGACCCAAGCCGCCGGATCGTCATCCCAGTCGTGACTGTCGTCGGTGATCTGGCCGAGCGCCGCCTCGATGTCGTCCCAGCGTCGCTCGTCATCGAGGCCGCGTCGGATGAGCTCGGCGATAAACGTGCTCCGCCTGCGAGCGCCTGCTCGGCGATCAAGCTCTGCTACCAGCTCGTCATCCAGCGCTATGTGCAACCTCATGTGTGTAAGTTAGCACACAGCAGAGCGGATTCTCCTGGACCGAGCTCAGACCAGTCGATCAACGAGTTCGACCCCTTGCTGGCGCGGGCGAGAGTGATGAAGTGGTTGACCACGAACAGGGGGCTGTCGATCGTCCCGCGGTTCGGCTCGCAGGAGAACTCCTCGGCCGAGGCGAAACTGAACGGGGTCTCCTGACTGAACTCGAAAGCCGGGTGGAGCCAGTCGACGCCCGACCCATCCTTTTCGACCATCACGAACACTCGCCGGCCGGTCGTGATCATCTCGCCCAAGGTGGGGAACGGATCATCGAGGGGTTGGGTGAGAACGAGGTGGCCCAGGCCCGCTCGCTCGAAGGCCGCGGCGGTGTCCTCGGTGCTGTTCCGTCCTGCACCACAAAGACCAGAACCTCGCGGGGATGGTCGTCGAGCCAGGTCCGTATGGCCCGAAGCTCCTCGACGGCGTTGACCGCGCCGATCTCACAGAACTCGTGGCACAGGTACACCTCCTCGTCCCCGAGGTCGGCGATCGCTCGTCCGCGCACCGCCTCGGCTGCGGCCAGCGCCCCTGCGTCGAGGCTGTCGACGTCGACGTCGACGTCGACGACATGGCGTTGTGGGCGGCGGCAAGGGTCACCTCGTCCAGCCGGCGGTCGCACAGCTCGACATGACCGTTGCAGGCGTCGGGATCGACGATGACCGATGCCTGGTCGTTCGCCAGCAGCACGATTCCGACCACGCCGAGCCCGGCCATGACGAGCACGGGTACGGCCGCTCGGGACGCCACAGCACCGACCGGGAGTGAAGATCGGCCGGAATCGCCCCGCCCAGCTCGGGGTCCACCGCGGTCAACGCCTGATCGATCGAGACGACCAGAGCGGACGACCTGACCAGCCGCCACCTATTGGCGGACGACCTGACCAGCCGCCACCTATTGGCGGACGACCTGACCAGCCGCCACCTATTGTCAGATGACATGACAGAGCGACTCTCCGAGTCCGGATTCGATCTCGACCATGTCGACCGGCTCCTCACCACCACCCGCGCCGTTCGAAAACGGCTCGATCTCGACCGGCCGGTCAGCGACGAGGTGATCTTCGAGTGCATCGACCTCGCCGAGCAGGCGCCCACCGGCGGCAACGATGCCAGCCGGCGGTGGATGGTGATCCGCGACCAGGAGCTCAAGAACGAGCTTGGCCGCCTCTACGCAGAGGTCGGGACATTGTTCGTCGACGCCCGCGGCCGACTGCAAGGCACCGGTCATGCCAAGGAGAAGGTGGTCGACTCCAGCGCCTACCTGGTGGAGAACTACGCCAAGGTGCCCGTGCTCGTCATGTGCGCCATATGGGGCATTCACGACAACAGCGGCAAGCCGGGCCTGTTCGACAGCGGTATCCAGTCAGCGTGGAGCTTCAACCTGGCGCTGAGGTCGCGCGGTCTCGGTTCGGTGTACGCCACCATGTTGAACGAGAAGCGCGATGAGGTGGCCGAGCTGCTCGGCATCCCACCGGGGATCACCACCCTCGTCACCTTCCCTGTGGCCTACACCAAGGGCCAAGACTTCTCGCCTGCCCCTCGCCGCTCGGCGTCGGACATCACCTATTTCGATCAATGGGGTTTCACCCGAGAACGCCCGAGCGACGACGGTACGGCGCGGGTCGCCGACGGCCAGGGCGTGGTGGTGGAGATCGACACCGCGGCCCGACCGAAGGCGGTTTGGCCGATCATCACCGACATCAACCTGGCGGCCCAGTTCTCCGACGAGTTCCTGGGCGCGGAGTGGACCAGCACCGGAACACCGGTTGTCGGCTCCACCTTCCGGGGCCGGAACTCCATTCCCGACGTGTTCGACTGGGAGGTCGACTGCATCGTCACCGAGTGGAAAGAGCGAGAGGCGTTCGAGTGGCGGGTGACCGACACCGACAATCCCGGTGCGATCTGGCGCTTCGACCTCGCGGAGCAGGGAGCGGGGAGTCGACTCCGGTTTTCGATGGTCATCGGCCAACAGAACAACGGAACCGTGGCCGCCGCCCTGAAGGACACAACCAAAGAGGAGCGGGTACTCAACCGGCGACGCCAGACCCTGAAGGCCAACATGACACGCACGGTCGAAGGAGTGAAGGCCCTGGTCGACGGCGACTGACCCGACCGGGTCCGCCATGACCTCCAGTGGCCCTGGCTTGTTGACGACGGTAGCGGTCGAGGGTACGCATACGTCCGTGACAGACACTGTTGGTGAGTCGACGACGCCGCGCCCGGAGCGCCCTGACGCTGAGGCGGTGCTCGCCGCCGCCGAGGCACTGGTTCCCGAGCTGATCGAACGGAGCAACGAGATCGATCACCTCCGTCAGCTCCCACAGGACCTCGCCGAGAAGATGGCCGCGGCGGGCCTCTACCGTATGTGCGCGCCCACCAGGGTCGGAGGCCTCAACCTGGGTGTCCGGGCCCTGTGCGAGTCGGTTGAGGCCCTCGCCACCGGCAATGGCTCTGCGGCCTGGTGTGCCTTCATCTCATCGAGCAGCCATCTGAACATGGCGGGTGCGACCGACACCTTCCGGGCCGCTATCGAGGATCAGCGGGGACTGATCCTGGCCGGCGTCTTCTCCTCGAGCGGTACCGCCGTGGCGACCGAGCGCGATGGGGTGCCCGGCTATGTGGTCAACGGTCATTGGCGGTGGGGTTCGGGTTGCCACAACGCCCGGTGGATCTCAGGCGCGTTGACCGAGATCGACCACGACGGCGAGCCCGTCGCAGATTCGACACTCACCCGTGTGTTCCTCCACCCCGACGAGATCGACATCCTCGACAACTGGCACGTCTCGGGGCTGCGGGGAACTGGATCGAGCGACTTCGTCGCGGAGGACCGGTGGGTGCCGGCCGACCGAGCCATCGCCGGCGCCGCTCAGCGGGGGTTCGGGGAAGACCCGATCTTCCGGTTTCCCCTCTTCGGCGTGCTGGGCTCACCGACCGGTGCCATCGCGATGGGAATGGCCCAGGCCTGTCTCGACGAGGTGGCCACCATCGCCCAGACCAAGGTACCGAACAGCAGCCGACGCACGCTGGCCATGCGCCCCCAGCTGCACCTCGACTTCGCCCGTAGCCAGACCGAGCTGAGAGCGGCCCGCGCTCTGTTCTACTCCTCGATCGACGAGGTCTGGTCCAAGGCGTTGACCGGGCCGGCCGGCCTCGACGACCGGGTCGCGGTACGCACCGCCAACTCCCACGCCATGGCTACCTCGGTCCGGGTGATCGACCGCATGTACTCGATCGCGGGCGGCACTTCGGTGTACGAGACATCTCCACTCCAGCGTCACTTCCGTGATGTACACACCGCGTCACAGCACATGATGGTGGCCGACTCGGTCATGGAGCTCGCCGGCCGGGTGATGCTGGGCATCGACACCGAGGGCATCGGCCTCTGACCCGAAGGCGCCCGCCGTGACCTCAGCTACGGTCCCGGGCCGCGGCCAGCAGGTTCTCGATCAGCTCGTCGCCTCGGGCCCTCGCTTCGGCGGAGTAGAAGAGGTGGGCGGCAATCCGGTTGGTCTTCGACGATGCCAGATAGTTGCGCTCGTAAAGCTCGTTTCGGCTGCCCATGCTCGTACCGACGAAATCCCACGCCAAGCGGTAGATGGCGGATCGCTCCTCGGCATCGTGGCCTTCGGCTCCGGACAGGAACTCCTCGATCAGCGGTCGAAGGCGGGCGTCATCGAGCTGGCCGCGGCTGGCGACGGCCAACAGGTTGTGGCTTCCCAGCGTCTTGAGGATGTCGTTCACCCGGGTGAACCACACCGGCAGAATCGACCTCATCGGGTGCAGGGCCCGAGCCTCGGGGTACACGCCCCCGTCGGGCCAGGTCTTGGCGTTCTGCTCGGCGATGAGCACCGCGTTGCGGGTGGCTTCGACATAGCTGAGAATCTCGCCGAGCAGCTCTTGGGTTCGGGGGGTGCGGTCGTTGACGATCTCGGCCATGTGGGTCGCCAACCCGTAGGCGAACTCCAGCTTGGTCAAGGCCCGGATGGTGGTCTGTTGCATGATGTTGGGCCACCAAGAGCTGGGCATCATGACCGAGTTGTAGATGTCCAGGTGGCCGTCGATCCACACGTTCTCGCGAGGCACCTCGACATCGTCGAAGATGACGTACGCGTCCTGTTCGTCGAACCGGGTCGAGAATGGGGCGTCGAAGGGATGTGCATCCGGGCGGGCGACACTGTCCCGGCAAAGGAAGATCAGACCGGGTGCGTCCATGGGCACGGTGAACGACACCGCGTACTCCTTCGGGGCGCCCGCCGGCAGCGGATGGCCGGGGTAGACCGTCTGCTCCTCGGCGAACGGTGCGAGGGTGGCCAGCAGGCGTGCGCCGCGCACCACGATGGAGTCGGTGGTCTCCCCCACCTTGTGCAGGGGGACCGGGTTTCTTTCGAAGTGGGCGTCGGTCTCCTTGTCCACCACCGGATGCACGATGGTGTGGGTGAGCGACAGGTCGTGACGACGCAGCCGTTTCTGGAACTCGATGAGGTTCTGGCAGCCCTCCTCGTTGGAGCCGTCGCGGCCCCGCCAATCGGTCGGATTGTCGGCGAACCCCGCGAACGTCACGTTCATATAGTCGGGGGTTCGGCCCATCGTGCCGACGCTCATCTCGGCCATGCGTCGCAACCCGACATGGCGACGCCGGAGATCTTCCTTGGACCTTGGCTGCATATGGCTGATGTTGATGCGCTCGCCGGTCTCGGGATCGGGAATCAACAACTCGTCTGGGAACTCGAATTGGCGGTCATACCACTCGGCGATGGCCTGAGCCCCTTGCGCGAGCTGAGGATGGGTCGCCACGTCAGCGACCCTTTCGGCGCCAAGCCACAGCTCCCGGTTCGTGCCGCCCAGCGCAGCGAGATAGTCGGCTCCGGTTCGTGCTCCCATGGCTCCCCCTGCCGGGCTCGACCGCCCGACCCGAACAATCTGGCTGCGTCAATCTGGCTTTGTCACCGTCGCCGTCGCCGGGCCCTGATGGCCCTATCCAGGCCAACAAGCCCTGTCCGGCATGGCGAGCATAAGTTATCGTCCCCACCGAACAGGAGGAGGAGAACGATGACTGTGCGGAGCTTTACCGACCTCGTGCAATGCGAACACCCGCTCCAGTTGGCGGCCATGGGTGGGGCGGCGAGCACCGTGCTCGCGGTCGCCGTGGCCGATGCCGGCGGCCTGGGAATGATCGCCGGAGCCGACCGCTGGCCCCTCGGACTGGGCGACACCCTTCGCCACCTGGCGACCCAGGCGGCAGGCCCGGTCGGAGTCAACTTCCTGGTGCCCTTCCTGCAGATGACCGATGTGGAGCTCGCGGCCGCCCGCGCCCCGGTCGTCGAGTTTTTTTGGGGACCCCCTGACACCCACCTCATCGAGACCGTGCACGGTGGTGGCGCCCTCGCCGGCTGGCAGATCGGTTCGGTGGCCGACGCGCGCGCCGCCGAGGCCGCAGGGTGTGACTATGTGATCCTTCAGGGGATGGAAGCTGGCGGTCATGTCGCCGGTCGGCGAACGCTCCAGAAACTGCTCGAAGATGGGCGAGCGGTGATCGACATACCGATCGTCGCGGCCGGCGGTCTCGGATCCGCGGCCACGGTCGCTGCCGCGTTCGCGGCCGGAGCCGACGCGGTTCGCGTCGGGACCAGGCTCCTCGCCGCCCACGAAACACCGGCGCACCCCGACTATGTCGACGCCATCATCGAGGCCAGCGCGGCCGACACCGTCCTGACCACCGTATTCGGGACGGGCTGGCCCGATGCCCGCCATCGGGTCCTGCGCTCGGCGGTCGAAGCCGTCGAGACCCACGACGACGACCCGGTCGGGGAGATACACATCGACGGCCGGGCCGTCCCGGTCCCCCGCGCCGCGCCGGTGTGGCCCGACAGCCGATTCATCGGCCACACCGGCGCCACCGCGCTGTACGCGGGCCACTCGGTCGACGGGGTCACGACCCGCCAATCAGCCGCCGAGATCATCGCCGAACTCCTCGAGGACACGCCTCAGCGCCCGGACGCCGAGATGAACTAATACCGTCCGATCTTCTGTGGCCAACTCACGGGTTGTGCAGTTCGAGGGCCAGCACGCCACGGGCGCCGCCAATGGCCAGAAGACGATTACGGAGCGCCACACGCCGCACCCCGTCGATGGGTATCGATTCGACAGGAATGCCGGGGTCAGACAATCGAGCAGCGAACAAACCGCCGAACCAGCCGAGATCGAGTGCATCGACACCAGCCGCCTTCAACAGGAAATGCTGCCGGTCATCCACATCGAGCCGGTTGTGCATGTCACCTATGTCCTGACACAGAGGTTCGTCCATGAAAGCCCGATCCCGAGACTGAAGACCTCACCTGCCCCCACGGCCGATGAGGATCTCACACCGCGGCGCCCGGACCTGGGGTATTGCCGAAGGCTGAACCCGGATCCGATCTCCGCAGCGACGCTCGACTCTGGAGCGGCCGATCACTCGCCGCCGATGTCGACGTTGTAGGCGTTGAAGACCAGGTCGGCGCCGGCGTGACGATGTCGGGAAATCGCGGTCAGTAGCTCGACTGCTGCATCACGAATTGCCGGCTGGTTGCCTTCGTCGCCCCCGCGTACCAAGGCCTCGGTCTGTTCGACCATCCGACCTATCTCGACATGCTCGTCGTACAGGTGCGCGATGCCATGGGCGAGACGCGGGGCATCGGCCGACAGCTGCACCAACAGACCGTCGTCGCCCTCCACCTCGGACACATGAGCGTCGAAGGCGCCGCGTACCTGCCCCAGCGCGTCGCCTACCCGCTCGATCCACGCCGGATCGGCGGCGGGCCGAGCGATGAACTCCTCGAGCTGGTCGGCCGCATCGCCGAGCGCCTCTCGACGGGCCTTCGCCTCGCTGAGCCCACCGGGATTGTCCTCGGGATTGTCTGGCGATCGAAGAAAACTACTCACCACCATCAAACTGCCTCCTTCTCCCAACCTGCCTGTCGGTGGCCAAAAGCGATAGAGCCGAAGGTCCCCCACCACCGCGTGGTGCCACCGCGGCGATGGCCATGCCCCCGTCGGAGGCGTCGGTGATCCACCAGATCCGATGCACCACTCCCGGGTTGATGAACCTGGCGAGGGGGGGATCCGGCCGGCTGAGGACAAACGAACAGGGGGCATCGGGTTGGCACGTGGCCTCGGGATCCACCCCTAGGTCGAAGCGCACGGCGGGCTGACCACCAATCTCCGCGTCGGTGTCGACGTTTGATACCAGAAGCGAGCGCGGAGGGTCGGCCAGGAAGGCGTCGCGCTCGCCGGGCCCCGCCTGGAGCCGACAGGTCTGTCGCCAGTCGACAGATCTCTTGGTGCCGCTCACTATCAGCCGTACGGTTCGCTCGGGTTTGACGTCCGGTCGCTGGGTCTCGGGAACCACAACCCCGAATCGGCCCTCACCACCGTCGCCGTGGTCGTCGAAGGCCTGTGCCGGTCGCCCACAACGTGTCGGCACGGCTTGGCCAGGTCGGTCAGTAGCGGCGTGCTCCGGCGGGCGCCAGCCTCATTCGGCAAGCCTCACTGGGGCTCGCCGCTGAAGGTCTCCACAGTCGGCGCAGCCCCAGATGCGATTGAAAATCATACAGCCGAGACACAGAGCGAGCCCCGCCTCGAGCCCGGCGGCGATGACGAGCCCGATGATCAGGAGCTTCGCCATTCCGAGGGCACCGATCGACCACGCGATGGTTGCTGCCGACGTAAAGGTGAGACCGATGGCCTGGGCGAATCGCTTCGGCGGTCCGGGCACCGACTGATGGGGGCCGGGCACCAGCGGAGTGATCACTCTGGTTGCGAGCTGGCCCAGTGGACTGGCCGAGGGGCCGGTCAGGACTCTGGCCGCAAATCCATAGGTCAACGGCACCAGGACCCACCCTGACTCGACGACCAGAAACAGCACCCCTATGGCGACGACGCCCCCCGCGACGATGCGAGCCGATATCTCGTTGACGAGAGTGGGGAACGAGAACAGTTTGCGCATGCTGCGTACGCTAATCCATATAATTCCGATCAACATAGTCAGCTTTAGGGCTGAGGATCGGCATTTGCTGTTCGACCTCGCAGGGCAACGGACTGGCGCTGCCCGGCCTTTGCGGTCATCGTTGACCAACTTTTTGAGGAGGCCGTGGTGGAAACCTGAGAGATTGGCGAAGTGAGCGTCACGAAGTTCGTCGAGTCCGAAGGGCTATGGGATCCGCCCGGCTCGTGCCGATGGCGACGCCCGAGATCTTGCTCGAACAGGAGCACGAGTGGGCCATCGGCCCTTTCGTCGACGCCGAGAGCGGAAACCTCAGGGTCTCGATCCATACCTTCGGGCTCGAGATCGGCGACCAGAAGATCTGGTTGACACCTGCGGGGGCAACGACAAGGTGAGGCCGGGCTCGCCCAACTTCCATCTCCAACATCCCAAACGCCCGCTATCTCTTCGGTGAGCGAGAGTGGCAGCACTGGAGCGTGGAGCCGCAGGTCTACGGCGATGTTGCCGGTGACAGCATTCGGCCCGTCATCGACGCAGGGAAGGCGGAACGTATCGCCTCCGATTTGCGACTGAACGACCTCCTCTGGCTCGAACCGACACCGGGACACACCCCCGGTCATCACAGTGTGGGTATCTCATCTGACGGGGACGATGCGGTCATCACCGGCGACCTCATCCATTCCGCCGTGCAATTCGACCACCCCGACTGGGCGAGCGCACCGGATGTAGATCCGGTCCTGGCGGCCACAACTCGCCGGTCGTTCATGGAGCGCTACTGCGACGATCACACCCTGGTACTCGCCACCCACCTCGGCGGGCCGAGCTGCGGGCACATCCGCCAACAGGAGACCGGCTGGCGATTGGAGCCGCAGCAATGAAGCCCCCGCGATACTGCACGACTACCAGGCCCTCGCCCCGGCCCCCTCCTGGGATCGGTGCGTGCTGCATCCGACCGGCAGGTAGGCCTCGAGATCGGGGGCGTGGACCGAATGCTGTTGCACGCCTACATGCCCGGCTTGCAGGTGAGCGGTCAGGTAGTGCACTTCCCCACAGGGCATCGAGGCAATCCGGTGCCATCGCCGGCGTTGTTCTCCCAGATCCGGAACCGGTCCGCCGCGCCCCCAAGAGATCTGGGGATCCGGGCTGCAGGTCGCCGGCTTGGTTCATCAGAATTATGTCTATCGAACTTGTGTACCCCAATTATCTGTTCTATACTGCCTCTCTATGGCGGCGGACCACTCGGCGACGAACAACACAGAGACGAACAACACAGAGACGAACAGCACAGAGACGAACAGCACAGCGACCAACAACATCGTGCCCAACGTGGTGACGCGCCGTTCGGTGAGCGGCCGGGTTGAGGGTCGTTCCCGTGGGGTGGCGGGTGGCGCGGTTCGGGAGTTGGCGGGTTCGTTCGGTGCGGAGTCGCCCGAGGATATGAATCCGTTTCGGTGTGGGGCTCGGGCTGCGGAGCTGGTCGATGTGGCCCTGGCCGCGTTGGCTCAAGCGGCGCGTTGGGTCGGGCCGCTCGATTCGTCGGGGGCTCATTCGGCGCTGGGGTATCGGTCCAGTCACCGGTTTTTGGAGCTCGAAGCGGGTTGTGGCCCCGACCTGGCCCGCACCGTGGTTCGCGTTAGCCGGTTCTGCGCACGTCACCCCCTCACCGGCGAACACCTGGCATCGGGCGCTATCGGGTTCGACCGGGTCGACGTGTTGGCCCGGGCTGTGGATTCGCGCCTCGACGAGCACTACACCGAACACGAGGCCGAGCTGTTGGAGCGGGCCGAAGCGGCCCGCGATGTCAAAGCCGTGAGCGACCTCGCCCGCCGCTGGCGGGCCCGCGTCGCCCCGGAGGTCGCCGCCCAGGACTGCGCCGCCGCGTTCGAGCATCGGCAGTTGCATCTGCGCCATGACCTGTTCGGTGGGGTGTCAGGCACGTTCTCGCTCGACGCGATCGGGGGCACGATCGTGGCCAACGCCCTGGACACCCAACCCGACCCCACCACCGGACCCATCGAAGCCCGCACCGCGGCTCAACGCCGCGCCGATGCCCTCGTCGACCTCGCCGCCGGCACCACCGATACCACGGACGCTCGCGAACCGGCCGACGGACCCGCGGACCAAGAACCCACCGACCCCGATACCGCACCCGACCCAGCCCAAACCCCCGCCACGCCACCCGAGAACGCAGCCTCCAGCGCTGGTCGGCCGACGGGGCGGCGCACCACGTCGCTCACTCTCGACGCCCTGGTCGATATCGCCACCCTCGAAGACCGGTCCGGCCTCGACCTCGACGCCCTCCGCGCCGAAATCGGGGCCGGTCACCCCATCTCCCAACCCATCATCGAACAACTCATCTGCGACGCCACCCTCCGCCGCGTCCTCACCGACGGGCCATCCCAGATCCTCGACATCGGC
>Ga0316190_10003951_pt1 | contig 10770 bp, 8 predicted proteins | sample Eddworburrow2_MG_FD_204929 | JGI IMG/M metagenome (GOLD analysis project Ga0316190, IMG submission 204929) | Coastal sediment microbial communities from Maine, United States - Eddy worm burrow 2 | ecosystem: Environmental > Aquatic > Marine > Coastal > Sediment | place: USA: Maine | collected... | reverse complement strand
ACGGTCGATGAGCCACCCCGCCGCGGGCGGGCCGACGAGACCTCCCAGCCCTTGGGAGGTGTAGAACAGCCCGAGGATCGAACCCAGACCGGCGACGCCGAGCCGTTCGGCCATCACGATCGTGCTGAGCGCCACGAACCCGCCGTAGCCGACACCGAGCACCACGGCGAAGGCGAGCAGGGCCGGATAGGAGCGCCCGGCGATGAACCAGACCAGGAAGCTGCTCGCGATCAACACGAAGCTGAGCTGGTAGAGGGTGAACGAGCCGAATCGGCGCACGAGCGCTCCGAACCCAATGCGGGACACCACGCTGGAGCCGCCGAGGACCCCGACCAGCACCGCGGCCGAGACCGCGCCGACCCCCCCCTCTCCTTGGCGTATTGGCCCACGAAGACGAACGGGACGAACAGCGCCAACCCCGAACACAGCGCCGAGCTCCAGAGACGTCGGAATACCGCGGAGCGGGCGGCGAAACCGAGGCGAGAGGGTTGGCGACCCGTTTGGCCCGGTGGTCGATCGACGAGGATGGTGCTGACCATCAGCACCGCGAAGCCAACCAGTCCGAGAATCACATAGGTGTCTCGCCATCCGACTCGATCGATGAGCGCAGCCGACAACGGAGACAGCACCAGGGTTCCCGCGCCGATACCCGCGACCGCCAGACCGATAGCGGCCGCGCGATGGCGCTCGAACCAGCCGCCGACGGTGGCCACCATCGGGATGTAGCCCGTGGCTGCCGCTATGCCGACCCCGAGTCCGATGGTGAGATAGCCGGCGGCGAGGGACTGCACCCGGCTGGTGGCGAGCATGGCCACCAGATAGGCGACCGATCCGAACGCCAGAACCGGCCTCGGTCCCCACAGGTCGGTGGCCCGACCGGTGAGCAGGCTGAGCCAGAAGAAGCTGAAGGTGGTCAGCCCGAAGACCACCGCCGTCGCCCCGCGGGTGCTGTCGAATTCGTCGGCCATCGAGGTGAAGAAGGCACCGAAGCTGTAGGCCGTCCCCAACGTGATGAACGAGGAGGCGAATGTGGCCACCACCGTCAACCAGGCGCGAGGAGAATCGACCCCAGCTCGCAGCCGTGGGGTGAGCAAACTCATGGAGGGGCGACACTACCCCTCCGCCGACAGGCCCGGTACCTCTCCGGGCTGTGGCAGGGCAGCCGGGCTGTGGCAGGGCAGCCGGGCTGTGGCAGGGCAGCCGGGCTGTGGCAGGGCAGCCGGGCTGTGGCAGGGCAGCCGGGCTGTGGCAGATCAGCCGGCGGGGGTGATGTGACCGGTGCGTTCTCGCGCCGAGCGGGGCGACTCCGCCTGGTCGGTTCGTTCCAACGCATCCTTGCGGACCAACTTGACCGGCACGCCGATGGCATCACCGGGCGGTAACAGGTCCGGGGTGTAGAGGGCGATCTTCTGGCGCTTCGCCACGCGGCCGCCGTCCAGATCGAGCTCGCGGGCGTTGGTTCCCTTTTCGGGCACGACCGCTCTGTCCGCCTTCCACTCGAGGTCCCACCACCATTTCTTGATGGGATTGATCGAGCCGTTTCCCACCCTGTCATCGAGCACCGCGATCCATCGGCGGGCGGCCGGGACCTTGATCGCCGCCCACAGGAACGCCCGCTCGGACAGCACACCCTCGGCGTTGTACGGACAGGTCTTCATGCAGCGGCCGCAGGCCGCGCCCCTCAGATTTCCGAGACGGTACTTGGTGCACTTCTCGACGTCGGGCTTCCAGGTCTCGTATCCGTTGAACATGATCTTGTCGCCAAACGGAATGGCGGCACAGGGACACTCCCGGGCGCACTTCGTACACTTCGTACAGAAGTCCTGCAGACCAAAATCGATCGGCGAGTCCGGGTCCAGCGGCATATCGGTCGTCACGACAACCGACTTGAATCGGGGCCCGACAAACGGGTTCAGCACCAGCTCGCCGATCCGGCTCATCTCCCCCAACCCGGCTTGGAGCACGAGGGGAATATGAAGGACGTCGGAGTCGCGATTGGTCTGGCTGCGCGCCGCGTAGCCGAGCGAACGGATGTGTTCGGCGAGGATGCCGGCGATCTGGGCGCCCCGCATGTAGGCCCGCATCGACTGGGCGCCACTGACCCAGTCGTCGCCGCTCGCCCCCTCCATCGTCTCGTAACCCTGGTCGAGAAGGATGACGATGGCGTTGCGGTGATAGGGCTCGATCGGGGTGCCGTTCCCTTTGTGGGTGTACCAGGCGTAGGTCGGCACTCGACAGATGCCGACCATGTCGCCGCCGAGGTGATGGGCGAGGGCCTTGACCGCGTCCGCGTTGGTTCGCGGATCGTGGGCGGAAGGTTCGACCCCGCCGGCCACCTCACCGTCTTGGTGGGGCACCATGGCCCCAATCTGCTCCACATAGGTCTGGGCCTGAGGCGTCTTGAAGGCAAACACCTTCACGTCGGCCTGGAACTTTGGACCGAGGTCTCCATGAGCCGCGCGCGGGAACCCACCGGCGCGGACCGGAACCCGCTGTATCTCCTCATCGAGAATGAGGGTGGTGGGTTCGTCCACCCGCTTGATTCGCTCCATTGGATACCGCCCCATGTGGAGAGGGCGGTGATCACCGTTCAACCGATCGATCCCCGCGCGTGTGCCGCCCCACCCAAGCCACCAACGGACACCTTTCGTGGTGCGCAGCTCCTCGACAAGACCCCGCTTCGCGAGGGCGAGATCTTGAGCGACCTCCAACTCGGTGGTGACGACTGACAGGGCGTATCCCCCGGACAGAAACGGGGAGCGCAGGCGACCCTTGCGCACCTCGACCAGGCCGACCGTCTGCGCCACCCGATCGATATCGACATCGGCGCTCGTCGGGGTGTGCGCCATGGCCTCGAAACCAAGATTGCGGATGTACGCGGCGGTGATGACCGCCAGCTCCGCGGCGCGCAGGTCGGCGTTGCGCTGACGGGTACCGTCGATCCAATCGTCGCCCGGCTGGGGCCGGCGATGAGTCCGGGAGTGCCTGATCAGGGTGACCACCGCGAAGCGGTGCGCTGCAGATTTCTGCCCGAGCCAGGCATCGTCGGGCATCTGGCCGGTACCGACCATGTCCGCGTCGAGGAAGTACAGTCCGGACTTCAAATGGTTGGCGCGCGCTTCGGGCGCTTCAGGAATCGGTGCCACGGGTGCCACGTCGCCCGTCCGCTGCGAGTCGTACATCTCGAGGTAGAGACCGTACGCATCACCCGCTCCGAGTGAGCCCTCCGAGCGTCGCTCGCCGGGCCGGGCCGGGAGCACCGTCGCGGCGGCCACGCCGTCGTTGGCGCGCGGGAGTCGTTCGAGCGGATACGGGCCAAGATGGACGGGCCGCTTTCGGTTGGAGAACAGACGCATGGCAGCCCTTTCGTGCGACCCGCACAGGACGCGGATCGGACAACTCGCCTAGCGGGTTCATCCTGTCAGCATTTGTCACACTGGAGCGATGAACTCCGAGCCGACCATCGATGGCGTACCCGCGATGCTGATGCGGGGCGGGACCTCCAAAGGCCTGTTCTTTCTCGCCGAACATCTCCCGGTCGACCCGCCGGAACGCGACGAGCTGCTCTTGGCGATCATGGGCTCGCCCGACGACCGTCAGATCGACGGGCTGGGCGGCGCGCACCCGCTCACGAGCAAGGTCGCCATCGTGGCCCCCGCGGCCGACGCCGACACCGACGCCGATCTCGGCTACCTCTTCTTGCAGGTCTCGGTCGACGAGGCTCGGGTCAGCGACCGTCAGAACTGCGGCAACATGTTGGCGGGTGTCGCCCCCTTCGCGCTCGAGCGGGGCCTGATCCCCACCCCCGATGGGGAGTCGGCCCACGTCGCCATCCGCATGCTCAACACCGGGGGGATCGCCGCGGCCACCATCACCCTGGCCGGGGGGCGGGTTCGCTACGACGGCGACACGGTGATCTCCGGGGTCCCCGGTTCCGGCGCCCCGATCCGCCTCGACTTCGACGGAATCGCCGGAGCCTCATGCGGTTCGTTGCTCCCCACCGCCAACACGGTCGACACCATCGAGGGCGTTGACGTCACCCTGATCGACAACGGCATGCCGGTGGTGGTGATCGCGGCCGCGGCCATGGGTATCGACGGCTGCGAGTCACCGGCCGAGCTCGAAGCGAATGGCGGATTGAGGCAGAAGTTGGAGGCGATACGACTGAAGGCGGGGCCGATGATGAACCTCGGCGATGTGGCCGACACCACGGTGCCGAAGCTGACCATGGTGTCGCCCCCGCTAGCCGGTGGTGCGCTGAACACCCGCACCTTCATCCCCCACCGCTGCCATGACGCGATCGGTGTCCTCGGCGCCGTAAGTGTGGCCACCGCCGCCCGCCTCTCGGGCTCACCCGCGGCCGAAGTGGCCAACCCAGCCAACCCAGCCAACCCAGCCAACGATGGGTCGATGGTGGTCGAGCACCCCACCGGCTCGTTCGAGGCCGCGGTCACGCTGTCGTTCCGGGACGGGCAACCGGTCGCCGAACGCTCGGGAATCATCCGCACCGCCCGCAAGCTGATGGACGGTGTGGTCTTCCCCCGCCCCTAGATTGAGAACCCGATGGGCCTCGTCACAACTCGTCGATGTACTCCACGCCGAGGCTGAGCAGCTTGTCGCGCAGACCGTAGAAGTCGACGCCCAGCTCGCCGGCTTCGAGTCGGGATCGGGTCTCGGCCTCGTTGGCGATGCGGGCCTGTGACTTCTCCAGCGCCCAACCGGCCTCCGCCCGCGGCACGACGACCACCCCGTCGTCGTCGGCGCTGATGACGTCGCCGGGGTCGATCGTCACCCCACCGATACTGATCGGCACGTTGACCGAACCGGCGGTAGCCTTCACGGTTCCCTGGCACGACACATGGCGGGACCACACCGGAAAGCCCATCGTGTTGAGGTCGGCGAGGTCGCGCACGCCGGCGTCGATGACGAGGCCACGGACCCCGCGGCCCATCAGCGATGTGGCGAGCAGGTCCCCAAACATCCCGTGGGTCGATGGTGCGGTGTTGGCGACCACCAGGATGTCACCGGGCCGGCAGACCTCTACGGCGGCGTGGATCATCATGTTGTCCCCGGGGTGGGACAGGACGGTGACGGCGGTGCCCCCGACACGGGCCCCCGATTGGCGGGACACGATGTCGGCGCCGAGGTACCCCCGCCGCCCGATGGCTTCATGGACGGTCGCGGCGCCGGTGGCAGCGATACTGGTCGCCAGGTCGAGGTCGGCCCGTTCGATCTGGCGAACCACAACATGACGGTTCTGAGGGGCTCCGATCATGATGCCTCTCCTGGTCGGGCTGAGGATGATCCATCGAGGATGGTGTTCAAGCGGGGGTACACGCGCCGAGCATTACCTTCGAAGATCAACGCCTTGTCGGCCTCGCTGAGATCGGTGTTGTCGACATAGCGCTTGGTGTCGTCGTAGGCGTGACCGGTCTCGGGATCGGTGCCGCGAACGGCGCCGACCATCTCCGAGGCGAACAGAATGTTCTCGGCGGGGATGACCTTCGTCAGCAGGTCGATGCCAGGCTGGTGATACACACAGGTGTCGAACCAGATGTTGGCGAGCAGCTCGCCCACCGTCGCGAACGGGGCGCCCTGAGCGGCCAGCGAACCCTCGGCCTTGGCGACCGAGTCCTCGGCCATGCCCTTGAACCGCCCCCAGTGGTACGGCACCGCACCTCCCCCGTGGGGGATGATCCACCTCATCTGCGGGAACCGTCGGAAGATGCCCGAGGTCATGGCCTGCATGAACGCGGTGGTGTCCGCGCCGAGATAATGCGAGCCGGTGGCATGGAAGTTGTCGTTGCACACGGCGCTCACGTGCACCATCGCCGGCACATCCAGCTCGATCATCGCTTCGTAGAGCGGATACCAGTTCGGGTCATCGAGCGGACGACCCGTCCACCACCCGCCGGACGGGTCCGGGTTCAGGTTGCAGCCGATGAACCCCATCTCTTCGACACAGCGCCGCAGCTCGGCCACACTGTTCGCCACACTGACCTTGGGACTGGCGGCGGGTGTCTGGGGCAGTGCGCACACCGGCGCAAAGTTTCGCGGGTAGAGATCGCAGACCCGCCGGATCAGGTCGTTGGTGTGTTGGGTCCAGAACTTCGACGTGTGCTCGTTGCCGATGTGATGGCCCATCCAGCTGGCGCGGGGAGAGAAGATCGTCAGGTCGGACCCGCGTTCGCGCTGAGCCTTCAGCTGGGCCCCTTCGAGACTTTCTCGAATCTGGTCGTCGGTGATCTCGATCGTTCCGAGCTGCCCCACATGGTTCGGATCGTCAGCCAACGCCGCCACCTGTGCGTCACGATATTCGCCCACCGGCGGGGGTGTCGTCGTGTAGTGGCCATGGCAATCGATGATCACGCCGCTGAAACTACCGCGCCCTGATCTGGGAGTCATCGGAGCCGTGCGTCACGTCGAGCGGTTCGCGGTGCGATTGGTTCGGACTAACGTTCGGAACGATATCCGCCACTCAGGAGGGCCTTGCGATGACAACCCAGCTACGCCGATACGAGATCGTTGATGGTGAGATGGATGCTTTCGTCGAGTGGTTCCCGGCGATCGTTCCGGTGCGGGAGAAGTACGGCTTCCGGATCCTGTTCGCGTGCGCCGACCGGGAGAAGCACGAGTTCGTCTGGGCGGTGAGCCATGACGGCGACTACGAAGCGGCACTCGAGGAATACAACGGCTCCCCCGAGCGGGCTGCCGCCTTCGAGGGCCAACCCAGCCGCGTGTCCAAGATGCATCTGTCCATGGTCGAACCGCTCGAGCTGTAGGCCAGGCCCGCCTTCGGAGCCCATCACCTAGACCCGCTCACCGCTGAGGCATGTCCTTGTTCACCTGGATTCGTCATTGGGCAGCTCATCGGCCGAAGGCGGTGGCGGTGGCCTTCGAGGGCCGGACCATCAGCTATGGGGAGCTCGACCAGCGCATCGGCGCAACGGCCGCTGGTCTCGCCGCTCACGGTGTGGTCCAAGGTGATCGCATCGCCTACTGCGGGCTGAACCGTGTCGAGCTCCTCGAGCTGCTCTTCGCCGCGACGCGCCTCGGGGCCATCTTGATGCCAGTCAACAACCGTCTGTCGGTCGGCGAGATCGCCTATCAGCTGGGCGACGCTCGGCCGGCGGCGGTGTTCGGAACCGATGGCTTCACCGCGACGCTCGACGCGGCGGCCGACGCCGCAGGTTTGGCGGTCGGCATGGTTCGCCGCGATCTCGACTCGGATCCGTTCTCCGACGTGCCGGTCGACGCCCAGGCGTCGCTGCCCCCGGATGGAGATCGCCCCGCGCTGATGGTGTACACCTCGGGCACCACCGGCTCCCCCAAAGGGGCGGTGCTCACGGAACGTTCGTTGCTCCACACCGTGTTGAACGGGGTCACCCATCAGGATCTGCATCGCGACGACGTCATCCTGACCGCATTGCCGCTATTCCATGTGGGCGGGTTGAACATTCAGACCCTTCCCGCCCTCTACGCCGGTGCCACCGTTGTGCTCCAACGCCGGTTCGATCCCGAGAACTACCTTGAGCTCGTCTCCACTCATCGGCCCAGCCAATCTCTGCTGGTCCCCGCGGCGTTGCGCGCCGTCATCGGCCACGAGCGATTCGATCGGACCGACATGACCTCGTTGCACGGCATGAACACCGGCTCATCGGTCGTGCCCCGCGCGGTCATCGAACCATGGCTCGAACGCGGCGTGAAGGTTGGCCAGGTCTACGGCTCGACCGAGACCGGTCCGACCGCCGTCGTGCTCGACTATGCCGACGGCGCCAGCCATATCGGGTCGTGCGGGAAAGCCGCCCTTCACACCGAGCTGAGGATCGTCGACGACAACGGGAACGACGTGCACGGCGACGAGGCCGGGGAGCTCTGGCTCCGCGGCCCCAATCTCTTCTCGGAGTACTGGCGCGATCCCCAATCCACTGCACAGGCCATGGCGGCCGGGGGGTGGTATCGCAGCGGTGACGTCGGGTACCGCGACGAGCAGGCGTACGTGTTCATCTCGGACCGCAAGCATGACGTCGTCATCTCCGGAGGCGAGAACATCTACCCCGCCGAGGTGGAGAACATTCTCGCCGATCACCCCGCCATCGCAGAGGTGGCGGTCATCGGTATCCCGGACGATCGGTGGGGTGAAACCGTCGAAGCAGTCGTGGTGAGAAACGACGCCCACCCCGACCCTCTCGACCTGCGCGAGCTAAGAGCGTGGTGCGACGGCCGCCTCGCCCGCTACAAACAACCCCATGCGCTCAGGCTGATCGAGGAGCTGCCCCGCACCGCGCTGGGCAAGGTCAAAAAGCACCTACTGCGAGCGAAGCACTAGTAGGGGTTGTAGGCCAGGCGAAGCCCAGGTCGCGGCCAGAGGGTGCTGGCCAGTGTTCCCGTGGCTGAGCACGTGATGTACGCCGTGCGCATGTCGGCGCCACCAAAACAGACGTTGGTCGTGATCCGATCCCCGGTTGGGACATGCGTGAAGGAACCGTCGGGGGCGACATCGGTGATGCCACCGTTGCGGATCGTCGCCACACAGACATGGCCCTCGCTGTCGATGGCCAGCGAGTCGAAGGCGTTCTCTCCCGGATCGGCCATCAAGAAGGTGCCGCGATCGAGATCGAACGGCGAGTCGACCACGCCGGGGGCCGACAACCGCCATTGGTAGACACGACCGGTCGTCGTCATCGCCACGGACAAGGTGCGATTGTCCGGTGAAAGCCCGACCCCGTTCGGCGTCTCGAGCCCCCAGCTCATCCGCCGAATCTCCGACCCGTCGGCCTTGGCGTAGAAGAGCCCACCGATGTCCCTGTCCCGTTCCCGGGCCTTACCCGGATCGGTGAACCAGAACCCGCCATCCTCATCGAACACCAGATCGTTCGGGCCGCGCAGCTCCTGACCGTCGCATGCTTCGTACACGGTCTCGACCTCCCCGGAGACGATGTCGACCGCCTGAATGCTGCCTCCCGCATAGTCGGCGGGTTGCGGACCGGGCAGATAGCGCCCGTCCTTGATCCGCCATTCGAAGCCTCCGTTGTTGCACACATAGACCCGGCCGTCCGGTCCAAAGGCTGCCCCGTTCGGGCCCCCGCCGCATTGCCCGACGACCTCTATCGTGCCGTCGGGCGTGATGCGCGACAGGGTGCCGCGGGCGATTTCGACGAGCAACACGCTCCCGTCGGGCATCGCGATCGGTCCCTCGGGAAACATCAATCCTTCAGCGATGACGGTCATGTCCGGTGCCAGCTCAACCACGCCGAGACTGTACAACTCGCCCCGCCCGCCGTCAGCTGGGACCGCGCTCCGGGGGCGCGTCAGGCTTCACGCCCCGATTCGCCAGCCTCTAGGCCATTGGACCTAGGAACCGCTGCCTCCATCGAAGGTCGCCTTGACGAAACGCCGAATATGACAAATCGTAACACTTACGTAATCAACCAAGGCGGAAACATATGAAGCACAGTTCACACGGCGTGCGGCTCGCCGTAGTCTGACCTGGACCGAGCGACTCAGGCGGAAAAACCCAGAAATCCCGTGGCGGTACTATGACTTTCCGACATCAGCATGTCATGAACTTTTCGTCACCGTGGCTCCCGTCCACGCTCGGTCCGAATTTTGGCTGCCCATTCCTTGACTATGTCCCATATGATGTACCGACGGACGAACACGAGTGCGTGGCATGGTCAACAACTTCGACGCCATCGTCGCGAGCATTCTTGTTCGAGCGGGCGTACAAGCCCACCAATACTTCAGCGCCCCATGGCATGAGGCGAACTTCGAAGACGATATTGAGCGCCTGACGCTCATTGTCGCCGCCGGGCGGTCGCATCGCAGCTTCACGGACGACCTGGCCAGATGGGCGATTCAGTACGCCCGCCGCCCCCGCTGGGCCGGCCGGTTCAGGCCACCGGCAACGCCACCGCACGTCGCCAAGGTCGCACTCACGCTGATTGTCGAGGCCGCGCGTCTGCGCCAACTCGAGTTGGCCAGTGGCTGGTCACCAAGCCACGCCCGCCACCTCACCGCCGCCATCGAGGCGCAGGACCTGAGGGGTGCACGCCAACTGCTCCAACGCCATCTGGTCTCGTCTAGGCCCGCCCCATCGGCCGGTTCCAGACGCCCCCCCGAAAAGCGAGTGCTCAAGGCCAACATGGCGTCCCTCCTCGCGATGGCCTTGTTCACCCTGCTGGCCGACACAGGATTCGCGGCCACATTCATCCCTGATAGAACCGACCGGCCATCGCCGACCCGGGCGGCCGCGGATCGCGAGGTCCCCGCCCCCGATTCGCTCGGAGCGAGCAGCCTCGAACCCGCGCCCAGCTCGCCGCTCACCGCCGTCCTTACGCCTTCACTCCAGGAGGGGACGACACCGGCCATCGCCCAAGCTCACCCACCGACAGACTTCAGTTCACCAGGCTCCCCGACGACGACCAGCACCCCAGATCCCAGCCCGCCCACCACCAGCACGCCAGCTACGAACCCGGCCCCCACTAGCCCTGCCATCACCGCCGCGACCACCACGATCCCGGTGACCACCACGACCCCGGTGACCACCACGACCCCGGTGACCACCACGACCCCCGTGACCACCACGACCCCGGTGACCACCACGACCCCCGTGACCACCACAATCCCCGTGACCACCACGACCCCCGTGACCACCACAATCCCCGTGACCACCACAATCCCCGTGACCACCACGATCCCCGTGACCACCACGATCCCCGTGACCACCACGATCCCGGCTCCGGGTTCGGGAGCACCCGAATAGCCCGT
>Ga0316190_10003950_pt1 | contig 10771 bp, 9 predicted proteins | sample Eddworburrow2_MG_FD_204929 | JGI IMG/M metagenome (GOLD analysis project Ga0316190, IMG submission 204929) | Coastal sediment microbial communities from Maine, United States - Eddy worm burrow 2 | ecosystem: Environmental > Aquatic > Marine > Coastal > Sediment | place: USA: Maine | collected... | reverse complement strand
AAGAGGCTCGGAACATCCGTCTATTTTGCCCATCCCTATCATTCCTGGGAAAGAGGCCTGAATGAAAATACAAACGGCTTGATCAGGCAATACTTTCCTAAAGGAATGTGCTTTGATAATATAACCGACGATGATGTAAAGTTCGTCATGAACAGGCTTAATCATCGTCCAAGAAAAACACTTGGATTTTTGACTCCACATGAAGTATTTATTGAAGGAAAGTTAAAGGAAGCAGCATGAGTACAAAAGTTGCACTTCAGAGTTGAATCCGCGAAATGTTTTACAAACTGAGTCAAGGTAATATTTACATTGCTCCCTTTACATGTCTATATTTTATAAACCATTAACACTAGCTTAATCCCTATTGTGAATGAAAGTATATTTGAAAAAGTTTGATTATTTTTTTATTTCATTACTCGTTCTAGCCCTTATTGCTCCCATTTTTTATAAAGTTCATTTTATAAAAAATAATATTTCTTATCTCCTGGGATGTAAAAACTGTGTAATTTTTCCCATTCTCTCCAATGATTCGATGATTTACTCTCTTATTTTGTTCTTTGCCTATCTTTCTGTAAAGTATGAAAATATTTTTTCTCAGATAATATTCCGGTTTTTCTCACTGATTATTTTTTTCGTTTATGTAAGTGATATATTTATCCTGAAAAACTTTTATACCCATTTAACGGCGAACGATGCCATTAAGTATATTGATCAGGTTCCATCATTTATCAATCGAAATTATATAAATAATACATCTGACTACTATTGGTGGATTACCATATGGGCCATATTGGGAAGCCTTTTATCCACCATTCATTTTTTTATTAGTCCTCTCAGACCGGGAAAGCTTCATAGAAATTCATTATGGATTGTCTCTCTTTTTTTGGCAATTTTTTACCTTTCAAGCGCATCAACATTTAATATCCATAAATGGATCTATCAGAATGTTTTTGAGTATAATTTCATGCTTTCCGATCTTTCTACAAAATATAGTCCTCAACTGATGGCTAATCTGACAAGAGCTAATGAGCTTGATAAAAAGGATTGCATCCCTAAAAGTAGTGGCACCAAAAATATCATCGTCGTTGCAGTTGAATCCCTGTCAATGTATCATTCGGATTTTTTTTCTAAGCTAAATAATGTAACACCCAATATTGATTCCATTGCAAAAAATAATGTCAGTTTTAGTAATTTCTATGCAAATGGATTTATTACAGAACATGGCCTTATTGCTATCATAAGCGGATTACCTCCTATAAATGCCCCGGAGAATTACACGCTTGGAGGAGGTGTTTCATTTGCAGGCTTTTTCAACACAGTTGATTCCCTTCCAAAAGTTCTTACCAAAAGTGGCTATACTTCAGAGTTTTTAACCACAGGAAACCTCAAGTTTGACAATAAAAGGAAGTGGCTTAAAAGTGTGGGTTTTAACTATATAGAGGGATATGAACACCCCTATTATAGTCATTGGGAGCGAAATAATTTTTTCCAGGCTGCACCTGATGAAGCACTATATGACCGGGCAATGGATAGAATTTTCAATCAAAAAAGAGATAAACCATACTTAATGTTTATTGAAACTGTATCAACTCATCATCCATATATTAATCCGGAAAATAATGAACGTTCAGAGTTCGGAGCATTTAAGTATGCAGATAAAGCTCTGGGTCAATTTTACGACCATTTGAAAAAGGGAAATTTTTTTGATTCAGGAATTCTTATCATAACCAGTGACCATAGAAGCATGACACCTTTAAGAAAAGAAGAATTACATCAATATGGAAGTGTAAGAGCACCTGCAAGGATACCACTTATCATCTCTTTCGGAAAGGATGTAAGCTATATTGAAACCCAACCATTTCAACAAACAGATTTATATGCGAGCATCATCAACTATACTTCAAAGAAATCATGCACATCAAAATGGCAAGGCGATTTATTTGTTACCCCTTCAATACCACCTGAATTTATAATTCACCAACGAGGAGACAATAGAAATATTATTAGTATTTTTTGGCAGGACAGGAATCTAAGGATTAAACTAAATGGGGATAAAACTGATGTTATAAATGCGACTATTGAAAAAAAGGTACGAAAGGAATTGGTGGACAAGATCAATTATGAACGAATACTAAGGGGAAATAACAAATTCCGATAAAAATTATGATCCACTCCGTGCCCTGACAAAAGTTAGGCAGACCCTTATTAGAAAGGTCTCTTTTCTATTTAACAAAAGGTTATTAAAAATTATTTTTCTATTCTTTAATCTTCCCCGTACTGGAGCGTTTCCTTAATAAAACATAACTAACACAACTGTTCCAATACTTATTATGTAGAACATGGGGATCAGAATTAACTCTCATACAATTTATGCTATGGCAGGGTATAAAATAATCTTCTATAAGGGAGAGAAATTCCAAAAATCCAAAACTCTTTCCTGTCCGTTGATAGAGACCATTCTTTATTAAGTCTTTTTCCAAGACATTCCAGTCATGACTCGGCGCTGAAATATTCCATACCTCATCGAGAGTAACAATTAGTAAGCCCTCATCATGAAGCACTCTATGTATCTCAGCAATAGATTTATAGAGCTGGTCGATTGTCAGATGCTCCAGAACGCTAATACAATATGCGACATGAAAGGACTCTCTCTTAAATTCTAAATTAGTCATATCCATCCAGCGAAGTTCAAAGTTCTTTCCTTTTTTCTCTTCATTTCTTATTCTCTCATCTGCATCGATACCAATATAGTATTCAGGTTTGAGCTTCCTGGAAACATGCATATACCAGTTATGCTGTGAAGGAATTCCGACACCAAGATCTATAACCTGCTTACCTTTAACAGAGACTATATTTGATGCCCAAAAATACTCATAAGGGCGGCTTCCCCAATTTCCATATTTAAGATTCTCAATCCTCTTGTCATTTTCTACGAAAAAGCCTGAACTTTGAAATTGTTTAGTCCCAACGTTAAATAGTACTTTTAGAAAATTATTCATATCTATTTATAATTTTGATAATGATGCTAAAGGATAAATATCTGCTCATTAAAGTTACGAAGAAAGTTTTTCAAAAGCTTTTAAAATATTATTTATTTTGTGTGCATAGGTATGTTTCTTTACTATTTCCTGCTGCCCCCGAATCATTTCTTTTCTTTGTGAATTACTTAAAGACAAAGCATTATCAACCAACTCTTCTATAGTAGCTCCTTGAACCGACAGTTCCGGGCCAAAAAGTATATTAAATTTTTTAACATTTGATATACCTAGTTGACCATAAGAAATATTCTTAAACATTCGGCATGGGAGGTAGTTGTTTATGACCTGCCATTTTCCAGAAATAGCAGGAGCTATCCTGGAATTTCTGGTAAACAGAACATTTAGATAATCAGAAATGTGATGCAGATGAATAAACTTTATTTTTTTTCTGGCGAGGACTCTTTTAAACTCGGTTATTTCAGCTACATTCCCCTGATTTAACTCATTGTTCCATATACTGCCAACCCAAAAACAGACTTTAAACCAACTCTTGTTAACAGGCTCATAAAATTCTTCTTCAAATAAATCAGTGCCCCATGCTTGATAAAGTATTTTTTCTTTAGCATCAAAAAAAGTACTTTCATCCCACTTCACACTATTTTCTTCAGACCTGTTAGTGTAAACCTGTAAGTTGACAATTCTTGAATCAGCAAGAGAGGAAGCAAAATCATCATCAAAGTTATGCAGACAATAATAAACATCCTCCAGAGGAGGCAGGTTTTTATTGGCAACATTTACAGCTATTACAAAATCATTTTTTTGAATAACTGATTGGTTCTCTACTTCATCATCTACCCAGACAACATTAGCACCAATTTTAACAAACCCTTTATAGAAAGACTGATGGATATATGCATGCGTATGTTTCTGAGTACGCAACCCCCAGATAACAACTTTATTGTACTTCTTCAAGCTGGATTTTATTTCCGAAAGGATATTTGAAGGCATTAGTTATCCTCATTCCCTCATTGTTCCGTATTTAAGCATTTAATCCTGCCACAATAATGTCATACCAGGTAATCCGATATCCTGGGATATGGTTTTATATTTATTTGGAAAGTTATCAAGGGTCTCTATAATTGCTCTATAAGGACCCACATTATACCCGGATTCCTCGGACTGGTTAAAGGTATCATGCAGTAATATATTTGCCTGAGGTACATTTCTTATGACTTCTTCAAGCTCCTTTTTAACTGATTTATAGCTATGGTCGCCATCAATGAAAAAAAGTGGCCTTGGTTGATCATCTTTGCAATCAGATACTATTTGCAGAGCCCTTTCTAAGCCATCACCAAGATGGAGCTTTACTTTGCTTATATTTTTTACGAAGAGGCCTCTATAACCACCAGGATGTTCAATATGCTCTACATCATCGGGAAGATCAATGGAGTGTATCTCCGAGTCTATGTGAAAAGCTTCACATGTTTCATAAAAAATTCGGGCTGACTTCCCTATATTGGTCCCCCATTCTAGAATATGAGTTGGTTTTAAACGACAAACAGCAGAAACCATTAATATTTGTTCATTTACAGGAAAAGGATGTATATCAACAATTGGAACAAGATTATCTATGACAAACTTTGAAATAATCCAATTGTTTATCTCAAACTCTTTACAACCAGCGTTTAGAGATGGATCTTCATGGAGTTCCTCATTTGAGGGTTTTGGAAATAGTTTATTTAAAATATTTTTTATCATATTAGAAAAAGAAATTTGTTCTAAAATTAGATAGCTATGAGAAATTCCCCAGTTCCTTATATAGCTTTTCATATTCTAATGCAATTTTTTGCCAAGTAAACCTCTCTAACCATACCTTATGACCACTTTTCTGCATTTCCCTTCTTCTTTGAGACTTTCTATAAATACCTTCAAGCCTTCTAGCAGATTCAGCAATATCTGCTTTTACATATCCTCCGAGCTCTTTTATAGTAGGGAGAAGCTCACCTGCATTTGACCACCTAACAAGCTCTGCTGCATTTCCTACATCGGTAGACAGGAAAGGGGTTTTAGATGCCATACATTCAAACAGAACCAAAGGGGAACATTCTATATTTGAAGGGAATAAAAAGAGGTCTGCCTCATGATAAGCAGCTACAGTCTCCTTTCTTGGCAGGGAAGTTATAATTATCTTTTTATTTAAAAACTTGCCAGCCAGATTAAAGTAAAAGGCTTTACGCTTACAATCAGTCATACACCCACCATCAACATCATTAGCAATTAGAAGGAAAGTTGCGCTCCTTAAACGGTGAGCCCTGCTAAATATCTTAATTGCCTCAAGATGGCCCTTGATGCCAGTATGAGAACCAACATGCAAAACAAGAAAATGCTTTTCAGGTATATTCAATAATTTGCGGATATTAATATTCCTTTCCATCATAAACTCATTTTCCCCGGCACCATTTGGAATAAGGACCCTTTTCCTGACACCACAATCTCTGGCAAAGTTAATATCCTGATAATTCTCTGACAAAAAAACATTCATATCATATTCATGGAACCATGACTTCATTCGCTCGAAGTAATCTTTATATTCATTACTATAAAGAGCAGAAAAGCCTGTAGGAACAAAAACTTTTTTTGATTTAATTTTCCCAAGAAGAGGCAGCATAATGTCTGTTGCCCACTGTTGAGCAGCAAAGTTCGTAATTACATCATAATCAGAATTTAAGAGGAAATCCTTATATGAATCGATATCACCTTCCATTTTTCTGACCATATTCCCAGAGACATCAAATTCTTTAATAGTGACACCATTAACAAGATTATTAGTCCTTTCTTGTAGTCTGGATGTAGCAACCGTTACATCATGCCCTAAAGCGACAAGTCGCTCTGAAAGCTCCCTTACTACCTCTTGCATTCCACCGGTAGAGGGATAATAGTTCTCAACTGTATGTAAAATCTTCATAACTATTTATAAAAAAGCCAAATAGAAGATAAAGCACTCAATGACGGCACTTTAAAAAGTTTATTATCCGCTCCCAAGTATTTTCCCATGTCATTAAATTAATTTGACCATCAGACCAACTCTTAATATCGCCTTCATCAATAGTAAGATTATGCTTCTCTTTAATTCTAAGTGCAGATTTAGCCATCTCTTTGTAATCATATCGGATTTGTACTGCTTCTATATCGGATTTTTTACTAAACTTTTTATGCTCATGGATAAATTCTATATCATCTATAATCATTGCTTTTACAGGAGAGTCTGTAAGAATACCTCTAATACATAATTCATAATCCTCAAACCCAACAAACATTTTATCGTCATAAAAACCTAATCTCCTAAAGACACTGGTTCTTATTATGGATGCCCCTCCTGGAAATACATTTACAATATTATTTTGAATTTCACCCCTTCGGGCAACAACACTCTTTACTATTGTTAATGAACGGTTAATGCAGTACATATTTTCAGGAAGGGAGAACAATTTAGGAATGAAAACCTCAACATCACTATGCTGATCGACATGTTTTAAAAACTTCTCAAACCAGTCTAAAGTCTTAATTTTTATATCATTATCAAGGAAAAGGAGCCATTCCTCTCTGGCATGATTTAATAAAAAGTTCCTCCCCCCGGCAACGCCCAAATTTTTATCTGAGTCAAAAATAGTAATTGAATCATATTTTTTACAATATTTTTTCAACGCATTTACAGAAGAAGCAGTTGAACCATTATTTAATATATATATGCTGATTCCCGAAGACAATACTGATTGGATACATTCAATAGTCTGATTCAGCTTCTCATAAAAGAGAATAAAAGCAGCTACATCAGCTTTATATGCATTGTTTATTTGATCAGCTTTATTATTTTGATTCACTGTATCTAGGATAACTGACATTCCATTATTATTGATCTGGCCAAGCTATAAAAATCAAAAGATTATTTTTAGTGACTAATCACTTTAAGAAGGGCCTCTTGTCTGAAAAAAATAAATACCTTCAATCTCAGGTAGAGACGATGGACTAAAGATAAGCTCAGGTAAACTCTTTTGAGATGTGCCAGTAGTACTCTGTCAGTGGGACAATTCCTCAGGTTAGACAATATAAGATTAATATGATCACCACTCTTTGAAAAATGTTTTTCTAAAAAATTTTGTCTCACTTTATCTCTAAATACTATCTGTTCATCTCTTTTATTTATTGAAATACCACTGGTTATATTTGCTCTCCATTTATGTAGTGGCCGAGGGATATTTGCCATTTTAGTGTACATAAAAAACCTTAACCATAAATCATAGTCTTGAGCCATTATTAAAGTTTCATCATAAACTCCATACAAGTGGGAAAGCTTTGCTCTAAACATAACTGAGCTGTGAGTAAAACGGTTATCCAAAAGAAGAAGCGCTGTAATTTCATTATGCAAAACAGGATGGCCCACCTTCCCAACCTCATGACCCTCCTCATCTATTACAAGACCATCTATCCCAACAACGCCAACATCCTGGTTTTGATCTAGGAACTGGGCCTGTACTTGCAGCCTTTCAGGTTCGGAAATATCATCAGCATCCATTCTGGCTATATATTCACCCTTGGCAAGGCTCAATCCTTTATTCAGGGATTTTGTGAGCCCTTCATTTTTCTGATGTATCAGAATTATCCTGGAATCTTTTTGAGCATACCTTTCTGCAATTTCAGCACTTTTATCAGAAGAGCCATCATTAATTATTATAAACTCAAAATCATTGAATGTCTGACACAGTATACTATCAATTGCTTCAGAGAGGTATTGTTCCCCATTGAAAACAGTTAAAAGAACTGTAATTTTGGGTTGTTCCTGTCTATTCATTGTTATCGGACAGTAAGATTTTTACTCTCACAATCACACTAGCCAGCCAGTTTCTAAATTTTTTCGCAGTCTGTTTCCATTTAAACCTCATTATTGCAAATTTTCCGGCAGTATTTGGGATTTTACGAAATGGATTACCATTATAATAATTATCTACTCTTGAATTATGACCATTCAAATAAAGAACCTTATTTTCATCTTCATATTCAAAAAGTTCATTTTTTCTTACATAGTCATAGAGCTCAGAACCAGGAATGCCAACAAAAACATTTTTCCCTACATGGTCAGGTTTTATTCTGGAAATAAAGTTCTCAGTCATATCCCTTTCTTCTTCAGTCTCGGTAGGAGCCCCCACTACAAAACTGGCATAAGTCTTTATACCGACCTCTTTAGCAATATCGAAAGCATTAATAAATTGTTCAACTTTTTCATCTTTTTTAAGAAACTCCAGCATCCTCGGACTTCCACTCTCCACACCAATATAAAAAGCCTTGCAACCAGCCCTTGCCAATAGCTTCTGAAACTCCAGATCATCCAACTTATCTACCCTCGTTTCACAAAGCCAATCTATGCTAATGTTCTTCTTAAGGAGAAGCTCACAAAATTCAATCACCCTGGATTTTTTAAGCGTAAAATGATCTTCTCTAAAGTACGCAGCTCTCATACCATAATATTTTATCATGTGCTCAATATCATCAACAATTCTCTCTGCAGACATATATCTGTAGCTTCTCCCCCATATAGACTGGACAGAACAAAAGGTACAATCAAAAGGGCATCCCCTGCTTGTATTAAAAGTATATACGGGATAGGCATCTACCCAGGGGTCATTCCACATATAGGGCAAATGAATAAATTCTTCCCATGCCGGGAGGGGCAAACTATCAAGATCTTCCACTTTTTTACCATAACTGATTCTCTTAGTTTCAGCACCACTGACAATATCAAGGATTGTAATCTCCCCTTCTCCTACTACAACGTGATCTACAAATCCAGGGATACTATCTGCACCTACAGACGTATGGGGCCCGCCAACTATGATCTTCCCATTCCATTCCTTTTTCTCCCGCATTGAATGTAATTTAGAAAAAAATGAGAGCGTACTCTGATAGCATATTGTGTTTGCATAAATCGCGACAACATCAATTTTTTTCCCCTTAAGAAATACCGCGTCAGTACAATTTCCAGGCTTCAGGTAATTATCTTCAAAATACACCTTATGCCCCTCTCTTTTCAAAACAGAGATTAGAAATCCTACCCCGATGGGAGGTCGCTTTTCACTTGTTGAGAATGGCGACATTTCAGGTGCCGCCGATGTCACAAATAAAATATTCATTCTTATTTACCGGCTCTTAAAAAGAAAGCATTGTTGGCTATAGATGAATAAAAGCTCCGTATTTTATCAAAAAATGAAGGGTGTTTAATGTTTTGTGTGATTTGTGTAGCCCACCTTTTTTCATCTTTTTTAATTAGAACCTTGTTTAACTTTTGCAAATAGGCAGGAGATATTTTTTTATTATTTCCACATCTGTTTATCTTTGTACCATAAAGTTTATCAATATCCTTAAAGGTATCCTTCCATTGAAGCTTTTTCACGATAGAACTTCGTCCATTGGCACCCATTTCTTTTGCTATAGCACTATCTTTATATAGCTCAATAATTGCATTACAGGTTGCAGCGGCATCTCCAATGGGGGTAATCATACCACTGACCTTATTCTCAACAATATCTTCCACTATCCCGACGGGAGTGGTAACAACAGGTACCCCGCAACTCATCGCTTCTAATAGTGGAGCGGGGCCCCCCTCTTCTCTTGAGGTAATTAAATAAATGTCGAGGGCATTGAAAAATACGGGCATCAAACTTCTTTCTACAAAAGGAAAATAGGTAAGGTTTTTTAATTTATTCTCTTTTATCAATTCATCCCACCCAGGGCCAGTCATTACAAAATAAACTTTAGATTTAAAATAGGATGAGAGTCTGGAAAAAATATCAAGAAAAATATCAATGCCTTTGCGACCATCATGATCACTTGAAGCCTTACCTGAAAAGCCAATTATAAATCTACCATCAGGCAGTCCTAATTTTTTTCTTGCACCAGCTTGAGATTGAGGTAAAAAAAAGTCAGTATCAACACCATTACTTATCAATAGGACTTTTTCTTCAGGTATATTATTGTCAATAAGCTGCTTTAAAACTTTTCTGCATACAACCATAATCTTGTCCGCATTCAAGCAATTTTTCACATGAGAAAAGTCCACGATATGGTGAACTGATGAGATTATTGTGGCATGCTTTATTTTATTCCTATTTATAACATCATTGACATAATCAAAAGAAGAGCTGGTAAGACAGTGAACTACATCAACTTCCGGGAGGATATTGAGGAAGAGTTTTTCATTTTCCCCTATTTCATTGAAAGGAAAAATAATAAAGTCATATTTATCGGAATGTAATTCTGAAAGTTTTTTTGCCCATGTACCTAATATCCAACTAATTACATCCGGTATTAGTAACACCCTGGGTTTATTCTCAGTAAGATGGTTTTCTTTCATTTATAAATCTCTTAACTCTAAATAAATAACCATTGATTTGGGAAAACACAAATTACCCAGAGTTTCAATAATGGGAATGACAAAAGGAAACTTTCCTAATATGCCCCAAAAAGAAAATAAAAATTTTGTGATTCCATGATTTTCCAAAGGTCTGCCATTTCCATCATGTTTAGTTTTAAAAATGCAATGGACAAACCAAAAATAGGAATAAAAGAAATTATTATACTGAGAATACGTTAATTGAAATTTATGAGATTCCATTATTTCTCTTAATTGTCTGAGAGAAAAGACATTACAGTGGCCACACATATTTAACCAGGAGGGATTCAACCATTGGAAAACTTTTTCAGAAAGATCACCAGGTACGGAGATTATTAACTTCCCACCA
>Ga0316190_10003949_pt1 | contig 10771 bp, 7 predicted proteins | sample Eddworburrow2_MG_FD_204929 | JGI IMG/M metagenome (GOLD analysis project Ga0316190, IMG submission 204929) | Coastal sediment microbial communities from Maine, United States - Eddy worm burrow 2 | ecosystem: Environmental > Aquatic > Marine > Coastal > Sediment | place: USA: Maine | collected... | reverse complement strand
CGACGAGGTCGCGGATACCGGCCTCGTCGTCCACTACCAGGATTCGTTCACGCGGCACGGAGTTCATCGTAGGAGGCCTGTCATCGCCGGCACCGGAAGCGGCTCGCGTTCAACGACCTCAGTCGTCCTGCCCGCGTTCGGTCTCGCTCGACACGATCGCGTCGAAGACGGCCGGGTCGAGCCGAGTCGGTTCGTACGCCACTCCGCGGGATTCGAGTTGGGAGGTGAAGGCGCGCAGATGGTTGCGCGAGCCGCGTTCGAGGTTGGCGTAGACGATCGTGATCTCGGGGATCTCGGTGGCCGCCGAGCGAGCCTGCAGGTCGCTGATGTCGAGTTCCTCGATCGAGGCTCCGACCTTCAACGCAGCCTCGAGCGAAGCGCTGCCGTCGGCGACCAACCGGTCGTAGAGCGCCTGAATCTCCGAGTTGGTGAACGTGCCGGGCTCGTTGCCCTGTGCAGGGTCGTCGATGCCGTACCGGTCGAGCAGATCGGAGACGGCGCCGATGTGGGTGGTCTCGCTCGATGCGATGTTCTCGAAGATCCGCAGCCCCCACAGGTCACCGAGGGTGACGTACACGTCGTGGGCGAGCTGCTCTTCCTCGCGCATCCATTCGAGACCGGCGATCTCGTCGGCGGTCAGCACAGAAGTGTCGGAGGTGTCGGCGACGGAGGTGTCGGCGACGGAGCCATCGACGCCGGGGAGCGGCGTCGTCGCGGGAACCGTGGTCGAAGTCGAGCCTGCGGCCGCCGGTTGCGTGGGCGTGGGATCGTCGGCGCAGGCAGCAGATCCGATTGCCAGCAGCGTCGTGGTTGCGAGCGCGAGCACATGACGCGAGCGGCGCCGGGTTGGGGTGGTGTCCATGGTGTTCCCTTCATCGTCATGCCGTTGAACGGCGAACTGCCGGGACGATTGGTCCCGGCAGTTGGTCGGTGTCAGCCGTTTGCGGCAGTGCCCATCTCGCCCATGCGATGCATGGCGCCGACGCCGGTGCCGTCGGCGAGCTGGGCTTGATCCTGCAGGCGGGTCCGGTCCTGCACTCGGGCCTGATCGCCCGTGCAGTCGGCGTCGCAGGTGCCGTCGTTGAGGTGGAGCTGTGTCTGCAGCTGGGTGCGCACCTGATCCTGCGCTCCGAGCAGACCTTGATCTGCGCTGCGGTCGCGATCCCGATCTCGCACGGGATCGACACAGGTGGGAACCGGCTCTGCCGGTTCGGTGGTGTCGGACTGGGCCAAAGCCATGCCCGCCGGAACGGCGAGCACTCCGACTGTGGTGAGTGTGAGCAACATCTTCCTCATGACCACTCCTTTCCGAGTGTCTCGAGCCTTCGGCGTTGCCGGAACCTCTTCCCGGATCTTCCGTCGGGCCTCTTGTCCTTGCACCACCTACACAACCGACTCCCGATCAAGCACCGATCGCGATCACCATGAAGTTCCCGTGAAGCGCACCCGCGATCGGCTCGGCGAACATGGCCGCAACCTGCTCGAGGCCTCGCGAGCTCGGCGACGGTGTTCTCGAGTTCGGCGGTCCGGTCGATCGAGCAACATGCGCTTCTCACCTCCGGTGAACCCCCCGTCGGGTCACGGTCGGTCGGGCACCGAACCCGATGGGCGCTCAGAGGTAGTCGTGCTTCGTCAACCAGCGCAGCGACACGTACCCCCACAGCGGCGGGAGGTAGTAACTGACCAGGCGGTACACCAGCACCGCGGCGACCGCGACGTCGCTCTCGACGCCGATGGCGGTGAGGCCGGCGGTCATGCCCGCCTCGCTCACACCGACGCCACCGGGAATCGGCATCAGACCGGCGAACAACGAGACGGTCACGTTGATGAAGATCGCCTCGCCGAGGCTGACCGACCCGCCGACAGCCAACACGCACATGGCAAAGCCGGCGCCGTAGAGGATCTCGGTGCCCATCGCTGCCCCGAGGGCGCTGAACGCAGTCCTCGGCTCCTTGACCATCTTGAAGGCGTCGCCGATCTGCGACAGCGGTTTGCGCAGCTTGTCCTCGGTCCAGTGCCGCCACGTGGGCACCGCCAGCGCGACCAGGAGTACGACGACGAAGATGACGATCGCCATCACGAGCAGACGTATCGCACCGCCTCCACCCTGCATCTGGGAGAAGTCGATGCTTCCCGCCCCGACGAGGATCGTCAGGGCCACCAGGATCGCCTGCGCGACGAACCCGAGCAGGCCGGTGATCGCGCCAGTGGCCGTCGACGTGACCGGGCTGATGCCGAATTTCTGGAAGTATCGCGCGTTCGTCGCGACGCGCCCGGCGGCGGACGGCACAGCGATGTTGACGAACCCGATGGCGAACTGTTCGACCGTCGTCACCCCGACGGGGACCGGCTTCGGTGAGACCGCCTTCAGGCTGATCGCATCGGTCCAGTTGGTGGAGGCGGCGAGCACCAGCCCCATCACGACCAGCCCCCACCGGGCGTCGGCGAGTGTGTCGACGATCGTGTCGAAGCCGACCTCGGCGAGACCGCCGATGATGGTGTACGCAGCGAAGCTGACGAACACGACCATCAGCACGCTCTTCCAGGTGACACGCGTGAGCTGCTCGGTCACGGGGACGTCGATGCCGAGTGCGACTGCGGTCTCCTTGCGGAGATCCTTGATCTTCAGCTTGTTGTTCCTGACCCGGCTGCGCAGCGTGGCGTTGAGCGCGGCGGACTGCAGCATCGGGAGCATCGCTCCGACAACGTCATCTCCGCGTGACCGTCGTGCGGCTGCGATCGCACGATCGGCGCCGACGATCGTGGTCGTCAGAACGAGCATCGCAGCGATGTCGTCGTAGATCTGCTCGTCGATGGGGTGGATCGCAGCATCGCTGAAGCCCATCAGTGCGGGCGCGCCGGTCGAATCGAACCACACGTGGACCGCGTCGATCGATCCGTGGCTCAGCCCGGCATCGTGCAGCTTGGCGACCTGCCCCCACATGGCGTCGAGCAGGTCGTCGTCGACGTCATCGACCGAGATGTCGTTCAGCGTGCGGTCGAGATAGTCGGCAACGAGGAACGCGTCGTCGCGATCGGTCATCCCCACCGTGACGAGCCCCGGTACCGCAACACCGGCCTGGTCGGCCATCAGCATCACCAGCGCCTCGTGTTCCACCTGCTGGCGGCGGTCGGAGCCGTACTGCGCTCCCTGGTCCTGGTACCAGGCTGCCCGCCACAGACGCGTCCACCGCCGGGTGCCCCACGCGTCACGGCCCAGACCGCTGACGAACAGCGGTGCACCGTCGAGGGTGGTGCCCGTCAGGACGATTGCTCCGACCGGTTGCTCCTCGATGTAGACCAGAGTGTCGACCTGCACACCGAGGTCGGCGAGGCCGGAACGGATCCGGTTCGTCGAGGGAAGGCCGGCGGTCGTGCCGAAGATGTACCGGATGAGTGAGGCCGCGATCAGGCCGACGAGGAGGGCCCCGATCGCGTCGCTGACCGTCGTCACGCCTCCGAAGACCGAGGCGACCGTGGCTGCGAGGATGAACGTCCATCCCATCTTGCGCATCGGTGCAGTGAGGTGGGGCGAAGCGGCCGCTTGGATCGCCGCTGCTGTGGTGACGAAGAACGCGGGGAACGTGTCACGCGTCTGTTGCAGGTCGAGGAACGCGAATTCTGGCCAGCGGCCGTCGAGCCACTGGGTGAGCAGCACGACTGCGACCACCGCGACCACCGCTGCCAGCAGCATGTCCCGCAGAAGCTCCAGTCGTCCCCGCGCGACGAGGCCGACCCCGATCACCAGCCCGAATGCATACAACACGCCGACCACGTAGGCAGCCTGCGCGAGCCAGAGGAGCCACCCCGGCAGATCGCCGACGAACTCGAGCGTGTTGGTGTCGAGCGACGAACCCGTACCGGCAACCAGGATCAGGAACGCGAGGAGCGCGGTGGTGAACCCCGCCGAGATCAGATCGGTCCGCCACCGAACGCGTGGGGCGTCAGACGGGGCGGAGAAGATCTGGATCCCGTGGCTCGTGGCGTCGGCCTCGCTTGCGTCGTCGACGTCGGCGGTTCCTGCAACCGGGGGCGCGGCCGCGTGGTCGCTGGCCGGCGATGACGTGTCGACAGGCCCCGACCCGGTCGTCGATTCAGAGTCGGTCACGGGTGCTGCTCCAGGGCACTCAGCCACGAGTCACATCTGCCCATGCGCCGAATCCTAGGCCTGGTGCCCAACCACGCCTATCCAACTTCGGCAGGAAAGAACGAGGCGCCATGGTTGCGTGCCGGCACCCGGACTTCGTGCTCATCTCCATGTCCCGAACCGCCCACGAGCGAGGCGAGCGGATTGCCGGGTTGACCGTGCTGGCTCTCGAGCTCCCGGCCGAGGGCTGGACGAGCTTGCGCTGACGAGAACGCCATGATTACCTCGGAGCGTGACCGCACGCCCCTTACCTTCCTGGCGGGACACCGCCGCCCGGCGGTCGATCCTCACCTTCGTTGCGGGTGTGACCGACCCCGACCACGAGGCGTTCGTGCCGCCCGCGGAACGGGTAGCCGTCTTCGACAACGACGGAACGCTCTGGTGCGAACAGCCGTTGGTCCAGGGCGCCTTCATTCTCCAGCGCTTTGCGGCGCTCGCCCGGTCCGATCCGTCCTTGCGCCTGCGACAGCCGTGGAAGGCGGCGTTCGAGAACGACACCTCGTGGATCCAGGAGGCAGGGGCCAAGCACTACAACGGCGACGACGCGGACATGAAGCTTCTGCTCGACGCGACGCTGAAGGCGTTCCGCGACGTCGACGTCGAGGCCTTCACCAGCGACGTCGAGGCCTTCTTCGCGGCTGGACGCCACCCCGTGTATGGCTGCCCCTACCCCGACGTGGCATATCTGCCGATGGTCGAGCTTCTGGGCTTCCTCGAGGACATGGGCTTCACGACCTACATCTGCTCGGGTGGAGGGCGGGATTTCATGCGACCCGTGACCCAGGCAACCTACGGTGTCCCACCCGAACGGGTCATCGGCAGCGCGCCCGAGATGATCTTCCGGGCCGACGACGGCGGGGCTCACGTCATTCGTCAGTCGAGTATCGACATCTTCGACGAGGGCCCTGGCAAGCCGATCCAGATCTGGGACAGAGTGGGGCGACGGCCCATTCTGGCGGGCGGCAACGCCAACGGTGACATCCCGATGTTTCAGTTCACCGCCCTCCAAGAGCGGCCGTCGCTGTGCCTCCTCCTGCGTCACGACGACGACGAGCGGGAGGTCGGTTACGACACCGGCGCCGAGAGGGTACAGGCCGCCGCGGATGAGCACGGCTGGACCGTCCTCAGCATGAAGAACGATTGGGAGCGGGTCTTCGCATTCGAGGCCGAGTCGGGGTAACGAGTAGTTGACAACCAGCCACCAGCGACACGACACGAACGTATTGGGCCAGAGCAAAGGTCATGTGACCCGGTCGGTCAATCGCGCTTCATGGCGGCCATGGCCTCCATCTCCAGATCGACGTAGTGATCGCCGGAGACGTCGACGACGACCTTCTGGATCGTGCCGCCGGTGAACAGCCACGGGTGGACGCCCGGGAAGTCTTCGGTGACCGGTGCGCCGGCGCAGCGACCGACCATGAATCCTTCACCGGCGACCGAGAACGCGCCGAGCTGGGTCTTGATGTCCTGCTGGGCGACCTGCTTGTCGTTGATGTACAGCGTGGCGGTGCCCAACGTTTTCATGTTGGCCTTGTCGACGCTGGACATCTCGAAGTCGATCCCGACGATGCAGGATCCCTTCGGCAGGTCGGCGTCGGCGACGATGATCTGCTCCTCGAGCCCGATGAAGTTGTTGACGTACTTCAGCTTGCCGTCCTTGACGTACAGCGAGTGGCCACCGAATCGCGAGCCGTTGGCGAACAGCACGCCGTCGGGCTTGTCGCCGAAATCGACGAAGACCCCGAATTTGTACGAGCGGCCCCGAACGGGGACCATGTCGCTCTCCGGCAGCATCGAGGTGTTCGGGTAGTACGTGTACTGGGTCTTGGAGTGATCGACGAGCGACGGACGGGTCGTGCCGCCCACCATTTCGGCGGGGGCGCGGTCGTCGATCGGCAGCCCGTTGTAGAGACCGGCCTCGAAGAACCACATCTCGATCATCTCTTGGAGCTTCTCGGGGTAGGCCTCGGCAACGTCGTGCATCTCGCTGCGATCGACCTCGACGTTGTACAGCTCCCATTTGTCCGAGCCGAAGTCGCTCCACCCACCTGTGGCCGGGTGCACCGTGTTGGCCTTCCAGCCATCCATCCAGATCGAACGGGTGCCGAGCAGACCGTAGAACTGGCTCGTCTTGGCGGTCTTCGCCTCGCCGTCGTCGAAGACGTGCGCGAAGCTCTTGCCGTCGAGCGGGATCTGCGTATGGCCCTTCACCTCGTCGGGGAACTCGATCCCGAGCAGGTCGTAGAGGGTCGGGGTGATGTCGGACACGTGGCAGTACTGATCGCGCAGCTGGCCGTGCGCTTTCAACTTGTCGGGCCACGAGATGACCAGCGGGTCGCAGATGCCGCCGTTCCAGGTGTAGCGCTTGTACATCTTGAACGGTGCACAGAACCCCTGCGCCCAGCCGGTCGGGTAGTGGTTGTAGGTGTCGATCGAACCCAACACGTCGAGTGCAGCCAGGTTGTTCTCGATCGAGTCCGGGATGCCGTTGAAGAACAGGTTCTCGTTGATCGATCCGACGGGACTTCCCTCACCCGACGCGCCGTTGTCGGAGGTGACGACGAAGATCGTGTTGTCCAGCTCCCCGAGTTCCTCCAGGAAGTCGAGGAACCGCCCGATCTCGTGGTCGGTGAAGGACTCGAACCCTGCGAACACCTCGGCCATCCGGGTGAACACCTTCTTGTGGTCGTCGTCGAGCCCGTCCCACGGCAGCACATGGTCGGTGGCCGGCCACGCCATACCGTCGCTGTTGGTCGCGTCGACCATCGTGTTGATCGGGGCGAGGTCGGTCGACTCGGGCATGATGCCCATCTTCTTCATCCGCTCGAGGGTCTCGACGGCGTACTGCTCGTAGCCCATGTCGAACTTGCCCTTGTACTTGTCAGCCCACTCCTTGGGCACATGGTGCGGCGCATGACCCGCTCCCGGCGTGAGGTACATGAAGAACGGCTTCTGCGGTGCCACCTGCTTCGCGTTGGCGACCATGCTGATCGCCTGGTCGACGAGGTCGATGCTCAAGTGGTATCCGTCCTCGGGCGGGTACGGCTGGTCGATGATCTTGTTGTCCTCGACCAGGTCCGGATACCACTGGTTGGTCTCACCACCAAGGAAGCTGTAGTTGCGGTCGAACCCACGCTGGCTCGGCCAGTGGTCCTTCGTGGACGCGGAGTTCATCTCGTCGGGTGGTGTGAGGTGCCACTTGCCCGAGGTGAACGTGCTCCAGCCCCGCTCCTGGAGCACCTCGGAAACCATCGCCGCCGAGTGCGGGATGTGCCCGCTGAGCCCAGGGAAACCCATCGTGGCCTCCGAGATCGTGTTCATCCCGACGGTCGACGGGTTCCGGCCTGTCAGGAGTGAGGCGCGGGTCGGCGAACAGAGCGCAGTCGTGTGGAACTGAGTGAACCGGATGCCCTTGTCGACGATCCGCTTCATGTTCGGCATCTCGACGAGACCGCCGTAGAAATCCCACGTGGCGATACCGGTGTCGTCCCACAACAGGTAGACCACGTTCGGCGAGCCCTCCGGCGGTGACGTCTGGGTATACGCCCCCCAGTCCTCGGTCGAGTTGCGGACATCGGTGGCGACCGTTCCTTCGAACTTGCGTGCCATGGCTCTCTCTCTTTCTCGAATCCCTGAGTCGGTGGCGGCACCGACCATGTCGTGGTGCTGACGGTTCGATCGTGCGGGGATTCGGCTCCTGCCGATAGCCGAATTCGGCACGCCTGCCAGCACGATGAACGAGGCGAGTGCGTCGCACGGCAGAGCGGTCCTTCGGCTCTTCTCCACATCCGGCTCGCCGTGTATGTTGCAGCGGATGGTCGAGCCGTCACCGATTCGCGCAGCGGAACTGGTGAGCGCGCACATCACGATCTCCGACGAGGTCGGTGGATATGCAGCGGCACTCTCACGCGCCCATCTCGATGTCGTTCGGACGGGAGAGGGCTGCGGCCCGAACACCCTCGCCACCGAATCCTTCGACGACGCCCAGATGTTCGCGGGGCTCATCCAGTTCCCGGTCATCGGCCGCACCATCATCAACGACGGCATCATCGCCGCTGCACTGATCGTCCGGGCACCGAAGGGAACTCGCTGGTGCGAGATCGACGTCAGCCCCGGCGACCTCTTGCTCTACGGTCCGGGAGCCGAACACATCGGCGTCAGCCCGGTGGGCGTCGAGTATCGCTTCGCGCTGATCGACCTGTCGGCGGTCGGCCTGGTGGCCGAGGAACTCCAGATCCGAGCCGATCATCCCGCTCGCGGATCCATCACCCGAACCAGCCCCAGCGCGGCGGGCCGAGTACTTCGATCAGAGTTACTTTCCATCGGGAAGCCTTCCGGTCGGCTGGGGAACCCCCGGACGACCAGCGTGAGGCTGATGCGAGCGACGGCGCAGCTGTTGGCCGATACCTCGCCGTCGCCGACACGAAGGCGGGCCTGTCACGTCAGCAGCCGACGAATCGTCAACGCCAGCATCGACTACTCCGACCGTATTGAAGGCAGGCCATCGATCGCCGAACTCTGTACGGTGGCTCACGTGTCGCAGCGTCGCCTGCGTGAAGCGTTCTACGACACCTTCGACATGTCACCGATGTCATTTCTCAGGACGCGACAGTTGAGCTATGCCCGCGAAAGGTTGCTCACCGGCGAGCAGCGTGTCACCGAGGTCGCGCTCGATCTCGGCTTCGATCACCTCGGGCGGTTTGCAGCACAGTACGCCGACATCTACGGCGAGCACCCGAGCAACACGCTGGCGACCGCTCGGGCCGGGGCGCGCCCTGACGCTGCGTCGTCGGGGACTTGAGCCCGATCAACGCAGCGCGTCGTGGGTGTTTCGGCGAACGGCTCGGCCGACCGCCTGCCGGTCACTGGTGGGACATCGCTTTGCGAGTCTGGGCTTCGGCGTTCGTGACCGCGTCGCCGGAGATGTCGAACTTGACCCGCTTGACAGTGCCGGTGAACGGATATGTCGGCTTGTAGTTCTCGTGGTCGACGCTGTCGCCGTAGTCGTGGCCCACGCTGATGCCCTCGATGCTGAAGATGAACGGAACGGTGATGTCCATGTCGACCGAGCCGACCTTCTTGCCGTCGACCAGCAGCGTGCCCGTGCCGGGGTTGCCCTCGCCTTTCTGGTGGTCACCCTGTCCGGTGACCTCGAACTCGTAGACGATCGTGTGGTCACCATCGGCCAGCTTGTCGGTGGCATCGATGCGGAACATCTTGCGCGCCAGGTAGTTGTAGACGAAGTGCAGCTTGTCGTCCTTGACGAACAGCGCGTACCCGCCGGTGTGGGCGCCCGAAGCGTAGATCACGCCTTCTGCGCCTCCCTTGGGAACGGTGATCTCGGCGGTGATCGTGTGGGTGCGGTTGTACACACCTGGTTGGACGACCGACGGCACGGGTGAGCCGGGGAAGAGTTCGTATTTCGATGTCGACGAGCCGGGCATCGGGCGGGGGTAGTCGAAGCGTTGGCCCATCGTTCCCTGTAGCGGCAACACATTGTGCTTCTCGGCCTCGGTCCACCAGAGAGCGACCAGCTCCTGGAGCTTGTCGGGGTGATCCGAGGCGATGTCGTGAGCTTCCGCTGGGTCGTCCTTCAGGTTGAACAGCTGCCAACTCTTCTCCTGGTCCTCGAGGTCAGCGGCATGGATCGGATCGCCGACAGTGCGGCCCTTCTTGGCGCCCTCTGCATAGTTCGGGCCCGGCCAACCGCACTCGGCGCGCCACCCGTCCTGGTAGATCGAACGACACCCGAACATCTCGAAGTACTGCACCGTGTGCTCTTCGGCAGCCTCGGAGTCGAAAAACGACGTGGCGAGGCTGACTCCCTCCATCGGCGATTGCTTCACACCCTTGACCGAGTCTGGCGGTGTGATGCCGATCAGGTCGAGGGCGGTCGGGACCATGTCGATCGCGTGGCCGTACTGGTGGCGGAACTCGCCTCGCGCCTCGAGTTTGGCCGGCCAGGAGATGATGAACGGGTCGGTGGTGGCACCACGGTATGTCTCCTTCTTCCACCGGCGGAACGGTGTGTTGCCAGCGTGCGCCCAGCCCCAGGCGTAGTGGTTGTATGACTCGGGGCTGCCGAGCTGGTCGAGGTGCTTGAGGTTGTTCTCGAGATCCTCAGGCTTGAAGTTGAAGAAGTCGTACTCGTTGAGGCTGCCGACGGCGCCACCCTCGGGGCTGGCTCCGTTGTCGGAGATGAACAGAATCAGCGTGTTGTCGAGTTCGTCAATGCCCTCGAGGTAGTCGAGGATTCGGCCGAACTGAGCGTCGGTGTAGCTGACGAAGCCGGCGAAGACCTCCATCATCCGGACGTAGAGCTTCTTCTCGTCGTCTGACAGCGAACTCCACTCCGGTACGTCGGGGTCGCGAGGGGAGATCTCCGTGTCCTCGGGGAAGATGCCGAGCTTCTTCTGGTTGGCGAACACCGTCTCGCGGTACGCGTCCCAACCGTCGTCGAACACGCCCTTGTACTTGTCGGCCTCCTCTTTGAAGATGTGGTGCGGGGCATGACCCGCTCCGGGGCAGAAGTACATGAAGAACGGCTTGTCGGGCGAGATCATGTGGGCGTCGCCGATGAACTCGATCGCTTTGTCGGCGAGGTCTTTGGACAGGTGGTAGCCG
>Ga0316190_10003948_pt1 | contig 10771 bp, 7 predicted proteins | sample Eddworburrow2_MG_FD_204929 | JGI IMG/M metagenome (GOLD analysis project Ga0316190, IMG submission 204929) | Coastal sediment microbial communities from Maine, United States - Eddy worm burrow 2 | ecosystem: Environmental > Aquatic > Marine > Coastal > Sediment | place: USA: Maine | collected... | reverse complement strand
AAAACCAAACCATCAAGAGGTTTTCAACCTCAAAGATAAGGACTGCATCTCCACTCAAGACCCCATCTATATCAATATTATCCCACTCCATATAGCCAAAAGGCCCTGAAAAACCCATCCCTGCGTTTTTCAGAGCCTTCATTGGAGAAATCCTTCTCCCCTCATCCATGGCACTAGGCAAGGAGAACGTCCATTTTCAAGAACCAAGACTCCATGTGATGAACCAAGACTCCATGTGATAATTAAAGATTAGCTGCCAACAGAAGATAAGAGAAGAGAACTAGTTCCGCATAAAAGTGTGCAAAAAGTCACACTTTTGCACAAATAGAAGAAATAAATTACCAAGCAGGAGGAAGTGATCCATGAATGACCATGGTTTTGCCCTGAACAGAAATATATCCACCCTCTTCAAGGCTTTTTATAATGCGGGTAGTCATCTCTCGTGAAGAGCCCACCATGCTGGCCAGATCTTTTCGTGAGGGTGGCTGATCAATCACCAGCTCACCATCCTTCATTTCAGCTAACTTGAGCAAAGTGCGGGACAATCGGCCATAAACATCTAACAGGGCAAAGCCTTTCACCTCATCCGTCAGGTCACGCAAACGGGCTGTTAAATCTCGGATAAGCCTCAGCGCAATCTCCGGATGCATAGAGATACAGCGCATAAAAGCTGCTTTTGTAATGACAATAAACTGGCAGGCTTCCAGCGTTTTAACCGAAGCAGAGCGGCAGACCTGATCAAGCAGAGACAACTCACCAAAATACTCTCCAGTTGATTGGTAATTTAGAATGATCTCTCTCCCCTTATCATTCATAAGGAAAATCTTAACCTTGCCCGAGGCAATTACATAGAGTGAATCACTTTCATCACCATCATTGATAATGACACTGTTTTTTACAAAAGATCGAACCGAGGCATGATCAAACAGAGCATGTAACTCAGCATCACCAAGGCCTGAGAAAAGAGGAATACTCTTCAAAAGAGAGATTTTTTCTACAGCTACCATAATTCACTACTTCCTCTTCAGCTCTATAATCCCCTCCCACTCTTCAGCAGGAGGAGAATGTTTATGTTTATTGCACAGATCCAAATAAAAAAACGATGGACCATCTTCAGGATGTTTTTGCACAATTCTATCAAAACGACAGGAAGCCTCCTCCCATTGCCGGCATTTAAAAGCAGAAAAGGCCTGTTCATACTCTGCTAATAAATGGGCGTTGGCCTCTGCACAATCATGGCTACTCCCCAAGAGTTCAAAAAGATGTATCTCCTTAGATTTGCCTGCTAGGCGAAATAGGCCTAACTCTCTTGTCACCATATTATTGGTATCTGCCAATCCTTCATTAGATATTAGCAAACGTGTGCCAAAATATTTATTTGCACCCTCAATTCTGGTTGCCGTATTGACCACATCACCTATCGCACGATATTCATAATGCTTACCTGCCCCTACATCTCCGATACAAACCTCACCATAATGCAGCCCAATACGAGTCGGCAGCTTGTGTATAGGTTGCTGTTGGTTAAACTTCTCTACTGCTGATATCACATTTAAAGCCGCACAACAGGCCTTCATACGTTCATCTGAATGTTGTTCCGGGCTCATCCAAAGTGCCAAAACAGCATCACCTACCACATCTGATACAATTCCACCCTGATCATTAATCGCCTGAAATACAATCTCATAATAGGCATTTAAAAATAATCTTAATTCCGCGGGCTCCATCTTTTCTGATAATTGTGTGTATTGTTCGGCATCGGTAGCCAGACAGACGCTATACACTGTTTTTCCTGCTCCACCTATGCGACTCACCGATTTTGCCAGATCCTCCACTACCTGAGGGGGAAGATAGTGCCCCAGAGCATGGGCAATTTTCACTCGTTCCCCATGAGCCTCCTGATACCTCAGCATCACAATAAAAAAGAGCACAGGTACAACCTGAGCAAAAAGTGGGACCACGATAGGAAGCCATGTGGATGCAGAAGTGAAGCTTTCCAGCGCTACAATGAAATAGCCCACACCTAGCATAAAGACACAAACAACCGCTTTACCAACAGATAGCAAACGGCAAATGAAGCCGATCAAACCACCCCACAAGAGAATCAGTATAAACTCATACCCTCCTCCCAAAGGCTTCACCCAGGTTCTTTGTAGCAAATTTCCAAATGCAGTCGCCGCAATTTCCACTCCACTGATGTTGTGGCCGGTTTGACTATCTGAATACACGGTATAAAAGGTATCTTTCTGATCCCATTGAAAGGCTTCAGATACACCAACAAAAACAGCTTTACCCTCAAATTGGGCCTTCATCTCAGCATCAGTCATGCTAAGCGCCCTATGGTAAGGAATGCTATGAATAGTACGTGGGGGGCCGTAGTAATTTAGATATTGACTATGACCGCCGCCATACATGGATACCAGTGACTCCAGCAATTGAGTATTATTTTTTTCACCCACAGCTTGCATGCTGTTTTGCAGATCACCCATACCCCCTTGCTGCTCTAGAAACAGTGATCGCACACGCTTCATGTACAATGCCAAGCCCGGTGCATGAAGCATCGCAGCTGCAGTCGTTGGCAACTGGCTACTAGCTAACGGAATTAGCTTCTGAAAGGGCTCAAAAACATTCAGGGAATAGTATTGGAAGGTCATGGTGGGCAAGGTGGCCATTCCGCCAATTTCAGGCTTAAACTTCCAAAACTGACTGACCTTTACCGGAGCACCAGGCAAAGCAAAAGGTGCTAGTGCAACCGCTGCATCTGCAAATATCGGCGCTGGATCCAGTACTCTTTCTACAAAAACCGTCGATCTCTTCCCTCCATTTTCATGGAGTTGCACCGCATCTTTATGGACATAACGAAACAAAAGCACATTGCCCGCCTGCCGAATTGCATCGGCCAGGGCTTTATCCCCTGCAGCCTCACGTGACTCACGAAAAAAGACATCAAAGGAGATGACGACAGCACCCGCTGCTGAGAGCTTTTGTATCAATTGGGCATGGAGCTGGCGCGGCCATTTGCGATGCAGTCGCTCCAATCCAAGCACTTTCATGGACTCGGTATCCATCATAACCAAGGCCACTTGCTCTGGCGGTGATTGCGCTCCACGTGCCTGAAAGAGCCATCCCAATCCAAAGTTCTCTTCTAACTGAGAGGCCCAAGGCGTCAAGAGAAATAGGGCCCCAATGATGCCGTTAATCAGCGCAATAAAGAGTGGTAATTTTAAGCGCCCACGCATTAATCACTCAGATTTCAAACAGCGGTTTAATCAAGTGGATTAGCAATATGATCACCCACACGTATTATTTTTAGCGTATTGGTATGTCCTTCAATACCCGAAGCATCGCCCTTGGTAATAATGACAACATCGCCATCCTCTACTGCATTGCATTGCAAAAGTTTTTCAATGATTGATTCATTTATTGTTTGTGCATTCTTGGTCGTCACATGAAACTTAACCGGGTAGACACCACGGAACAGCGTAACCTTTCTACGGACAGAACGATGCTGTGCCATTGCATAGATAGGGATACCCGAACTTATTCGAGACATTGACTTTGTTGTTGATCCTGTCTCTGTCATGGCGGCAATAGCCTTTACACGCAGATAATGATTGGCCACATACATAGCGGCCATAGCAATCGCTTCATCCCGACGTTCAAATTCAGAGTTAACCCGGTGCCCGGATTTACGCACAGATTTATGTTTCTCCGCCTCACGACAGGTTCGATCCATAGCTGCCACAGCCTGAACAGGGTTGTTACCCATTGCCGTCTCACCCGACAGCATTACAGCATCTGTGCCATCAAACACAGCATTGGCCACATCAAAGACCTCTGCCCGAGTGGGAATTGCATTTTCAATCATGGATTCCATCATTTGGGTTGCAGTGATCGCAACTGTATTCATCTCTTGTGCTGTTTGAATCAGGCTTTTTTGCACACTGGGCAACTCAGCATCGCCAATCTCAACACCCAAATCACCTCTAGCCACCATGATGGCATCAGATACATGGATAATATCCTTGATACAATCCAGCGCCTCTGCACGTTCTATCTTTGCAACGATGCCAGCATTACAACCTGCCACCTGCAGTAGTCTTCGGGCCTCTTCAACATCAGCAGCCTCACGCACAAAAGATACAGCCAGATAGTCTGCCTCCATCTCTGCAGCAAAGCGAATATCCACAATATCTTTTTCTGACAATGCTTTGGCAGATAGCCCTCCTCCCTGACGATTAATCCCTTTACTGTCTGAAAGAGTTCCACCAACCACCACTGTACACTCTATTTTTGAACCTTGAATCTGTTTGATCTGCAAGACAATACGTCCGTCATCCAGCAACAGTACATCATCGACTACAACATCCTTGATTAACTCTGGGTAGGTCAACCCTACCCGCGCACTATCTCCCGCATCCAGTGGACAAGCCATATCAAGGCAAAAGCTCTCATCTTCAGTCAGTTCAACTGCACCCTTTGCAAAACAGCCGATACGTATCTTTGGTCCCTGCAGATCCATCAGCAGCGCTACGGGGTGCTTACTCTTTATAGCTCGTTCACGAAGCTGACGAATGCGTCGTTCATGCTCTGCATGTGATCCATGCGAGAGGTTGATTCTGGCTGCATCCATGCCAGCATCAAACAATGCTTTCAATACTACTGGATCATCGGTAGCCGGACCCAACGTGGCAATGATCTTGGTTCGGCGCTGTATAGGGACAGTTTTTTTTGGGTTGCTAGGTGGTGGACGCATTAATGATTAACCTTTGATGATTTATTCAAGACTGAGAACGTCCTTCAAGCATAGTAACTGCTGGCAACTCTTTTCCTTCAAGAAATTCCAAAAAAGCGCCACCACCAGTTGATATATAGGAGACCTGATCCGAGATACCATATTTATCCACAGCTGCCAGGGTATCGCCACCACCCGCGATAGAGAAGGCACTGGATGCGGCAATCGCCTCACCCAGCACACGGGTACCCTCACCAAACTGATCAAACTCGAACACCCCAACTGGACCATTCCAGACCACAGTGCCTGCGGTCTGCATAAGCTCAGCGTAGCGGGCCGCCGTTTCAGGGCCGATATCAAAGATCATGTCATCATCTTCCACATCTTCCACTCGTTTCACGATAGCTTCTGCAGATTCAGAGAAGGCCTTGCCGACTACAACATCCGTTGGTACAGGAATCTCTCCACCCTTGGCCTTGGCTGCCGCCATCAGACGCTTGGCCTCAGGGATCAGATCAGGTTCATAAAGAGACTTACCCACATTGTGGCCATCTGCTGCAATAAAGGTATTGGCAATGCCGCCGCCAGGGATAAGCTGATCAACCACATTGGAAAGCGCATCCAATACCGTCAGCTTGGTTGAGACCTTGGATCCGCCCACAATAGCCGCCATCGGACGAGCAGGGGTATCCAATGCTTTACCTAGCGCATCCAACTCGCCTGCCAGTAGTGGGCCGGCACAGGCAACCGGTGCATAGAGCCCTGCCCCATGGGTGGAAGCCTGCGCCCGGTGAGCCGTACCAAAAGCATCCATCACATAGATATCACACAGAGCCGCATAGGCTTTGGCCAGCGTCCCATCATTCTTCTTTTCGCCTTTATTGATGCGGACATTCTCCAGCAACACAACCTCACCATCAGCCACATCCAGCTCCTCTCCAAGATACTCTTTGATCAGACGAACCTTTTTGCCTAGCAGGCCCGAGATATGGTCTGCCACTGGTCGAAGAGAGAACTGTTCTTCATATTCACCCTCAGTAGGTCGACCAACATGGGACATCAGAATCACTTTGGCTCCAGCCTGCATAGCATGCTCAATGGTTGGCATGCTGGCACGAATACGTTTATCACTGGTAACCTTGCCATCTTTGATGGGCACATTCAGATCTTCACGGATCAAGACTCGCTTGCCTGCCAGATCAAGATCAGTCATTTTAATTATTGGCATTTCAATCCCCTAAAACGAAAAAAATTAGGTGAAGATTTATCTTCAACTAATTTTTCTCTTTTTAATGCTAAGTTGTTAGAAATCAGGCTCTGGAGTATATCCAGAGCCTGGTAACTCATGCTTAATTAACCTGCAATAACGCGAGCCAACTCCAGCACTTTATTAGAGTAGCCCCACTCATTGTCATACCAGGATACAACCTTTACAAAGGTGCCATCCAGTGCCATACCGGCTTCAGCATCAACAACAGAGGTACAGGACTCACCCACAAAGTCAGTAGAGACCACTTTATCAGTTGTGTAACCCAGCACGCCCTTCATTGGACCTTCAGAAGCTGCTTTCATAGCCGCACAAACCGCTTCATAGGTTGTCTCTTTATCCAGCTCCACCGTCAGATCTACTACAGACACATCAGAGGTAGGTACACGAAAAGCCATTCCGGTCAGTTTTTTGTCCAGCTCTGGAATCACTTTACCAACCGCTTTGGCAGCACCAGTGCTGCTAGGGATGATATTTTCCAGAATCCCGCGGCCACCACGCCAATCTTTATTCGATGGGCTATCAACCGTTTTCTGAGTTGCTGTAGCCGCATGTACAGTGGTCATCAGACCGCGCTTGAGGCCAAAGTTATCATTCAGCACTTTGGCAACCGGTGCCAAACAGTTGGTGGTGCAGGATGCGTTTGAGACAATATCCTGGCCAGCATAGCTCTCGTGGTTTACACCCATAACAAACATGGGCGTATCATCTTTCGATGGTGCAGACATCACCACTTTTTTGGCACCCGCAGCCAGATGCTTCTCAGCTGTCTCTTTGGTCAAAAACAGGCCGGTAGCTTCTACAACAACATCAGCGCCCACCTCACCCCACTTCAGCTCAGCTGGATCTCTCTCAGCAGTCAGACGAATGGTCTTGCCATTAACAATCAGATTGTTACCCTCTACAGCAACATCACCCTTAAAGCGGCCATGCACTGAGTCATACTTCAGCATATAGGCTAGGTACTCAGGATCAAGCAGATCATTAATACCTACAACCTCAATATCCGCAAAATTTTGTGCCGCTGCACGAAACACCATGCGTCCAATACGGCCAAACCCATTAATGCCGACTTTGATTGTCATTATTGCTTCTCCAAATAGTTAGTTATATAAGTAAGACAGTTCGAATCCGATCAGGCGATGATCTCTTCCACCGCCTTAACAACATTTTCTGTGGTAATGCCAAAGTAGTTATAGACTTCAGCTGCAGGTGCAGATTCACCAAAACTATCAATACCGATCACGCGGCCATTCAGGCCTACATATTTTGCCCAATAGTCAGTAACGCCAGCCTCTACTGCAATACGAGCCGTTACCGCTGCTGGCAGTACAGACTCTTTATAAGCGGCATCCTGAGCATCATAGGCATCGGTACTGGGCATAGATACAACGCGAATCTGTTTTCCAGCCTCTTTTAAGGTCTGCGCAGCCTGCGTAGCCAGCTCTACTTCAGATCCAGTGGCAATAATAATAGCATCTGGAACGCCATCGCATTGAGATAATACATAACCACCGCGATTTATCGCTGCAATCTGCTCATCTGTACGCGCCATATGCGGCAGACCCTGACGAGACAGTATCAGACTGGTTGGCCCACACTTGCGCTCAACGGCATTCTTCCAGGCTACTGCAGTTTCAACTGCATCACAGGGACGCCATACGGCCATACGTGGAATCATGCGCAGGGTAGCGGTCTGCTCGACCGGCTGATGGGTCGGACCATCCTCACCCAGACCAATGGAATCATGGGTAAAGACATGGATCGGGCTGATCTTCATCAGTGCGGCCATGCGCAGGGCATTACGAGCGTACTCTGAAAAGACCAGAAAGGTTGCACCATAGGTACGAAAACCACCATGCAGCTCAATACCGTTCATGATGGCAGCCTGACCAAACTCACGCACACCATAGTGGAGATAGTTACCAGAGGCATCAGCTGCAGTCAGCGCCTTGGAACCAGACCACATGGTCAGGTTGGAACCCGCCAGATCAGCAGAACCACCCAGCAGCTCTGGCAAAATAGGGGCATAACCCCCAATGGCATTTTGTGAGGCCTTACGGGAAGCAACCTTAGTCGCTAACGCATTGACAGATTGAATGTAGTCTTCCGCCTTATCATTCCAGTCTGCTGGCAACTCGCCGGTGGTGCGGCGTTTAAATTCTGCCGCCAATTCAGGGTGGGCCTGTTCATAGGCAGCAAAGCGTTCATTCCATGCGCCTTCTGATGCTGTTCCACTCTCTTTTGCATCCCAGGCAGAGTAGACATGATCAGGCACCTCAAACGGCGCATGTGACCAACCAATATTCTCACGCACCAGTGCAATCTCATCATCACCCAGTGGCGCACCATGGCACTCCTCTTTACCCTGTTTATTGGGAGAGCCAAAACCAATAATCGTTTTACAGCAGATCAGACTAGGTCTATCAGTAACCACCTTCGTCTCTTCAATGGCCCGCTTGATGGCATCGGCATCATGACCATCCACTCCATCAACCACATGCCAGCCGTAGGCATCAAAACGTTTGGCGGTATCATCAGTAAACCAGCCTTCTACCTCACCATCAATCGAGATTCCATTATCATCATACAGCGCTATAAGCTTGCCCAGCCCCAGAGTTCCCGCCAGAGAGCAGGCCTCATGAGAGACACCTTCCATCATGCAGCCATCACCCAGAAAGGTGTAGGTATGGTGATCGACAATCTCATGCCCCTGACGATTAAACTGTGCTGCCAGGGTTCTTTCAGCAATCGCCATGCCCACAGCATTACAGATGCCCTGACCGAGTGGCCCGGTAGTCGTCTCCACACCCGGGGTATCGTTATATTCTGGATGGCCAGGAGTCTTGGAGTGGAGTTGCCGGAAGCTCTTGATGTCATCAATGGAGAGATCATATCCAGCAAGGTGCAGTAGTGAATAGATCAGCATAGAACCATGGCCATTAGAAAGCACAAACCGATCACGATCTGCCCAATCCGGGTTGTTCGGGTTATGCTTCAGAAAGTCATTCCACAGCACTTCGGCGATATCTGCCATGCCCATTGGGGCACCTGGGTGACCTGATTTTGCTTTCTGAATTGCATCCATACTCAAGGCACGGATTGCATTGGCTAATTCACTACGTGAGGACATGCGTCCCTCCTGGTTGAAAACTATTTTCTAAAACTTGCAATAGGCACCTCTGGCAATCAACCAAGATTTATGACTAATCGACTGGCGCAATCCCCTTTGGGATAATCGGGTATTCTCGCCCAACAGGCTGATAGGAACAATAGCTGGCACCGATTATATGTAGTGATAGCCTCACTCTCTCCATTTTATTGAGCATCCCATGCTGGGGATCTGCTGCTCTGGCCCCTTTCCGGTAACAGCAACCTGCTTCATCGCTTCAAAAAGATCACGGCGAACATCTGCTGCAGCTGCTTCCTTACGACTCTCATCCAGGCGTCCACGATATTGCAACTCAAGATCACTGTTATAACCAAAGAAATCAGGCGTACAGACTGCACCAAAGGCTTTAGCCACCAGCTGAGTCTCATCCAGCAGATAAGGAAAGGAAAAACCCAATTCAGCCGAGATTCGACGCATATTATCAAAGGAGTCTTCCGGATATTCCCCGGCATCATTCGACATAATGGCAACACTATTTACACCATGACTCAGCAGTTCCTGGGTATCACGGACGATCCGATCCACTATCGACTTTACATAAGGGCAGTGGTTACAGATAAACATCACCAGCAGGCCGTTCTCTCCCCGGCACTGCTCCAATGTCCACACCTTGCCATCGACACCTGGCAGAGAAAAACCGACAGCCGGTCTACCAAAATCACACACCGGAGGTTGCAGTAACACCATAGTTTGGCTCCCAGAGATAAATATTAAACCCGCATCATAGCGATATGCTCAATAATGCCAAGCGACATACCCAATGCACAACTCAAAAATCCACTGTATAATCGCGCGTTTCATTGTGGATCATCGACACCAGCAGCCCATCTGCTGCTGACAGGCAATTAAACAAACACGGAAAAACTCATGCTGAAAGATTTCACCTTTACCTCAGAATCAGTTTCAGAAGGCCATCCAGACAAAATCGCGGATCAGATCTCTGATGCCATACTGGATGCCATCCTTGAACAAGACCCGCATGCCCGCGTAGCGTGTGAAACCATGATCAAAACCGGCGCTGCTATCGTTGCCGGCGAGATCACCACCTCTGCATGGGTGGATCTGGAGCAGGTTGTGCGCCGCACCATTATGGATATCGGTTATAACAGCTCAGATATGGGCTTTGATGGAGAGACCTGCGCCGTCATGTCTCTGATTGGCAAGCAGTCCAGTGACATCGCCATGGGCGTGGATCGTGAGGCTCCTGAGGAACAGGGCGCTGGCGATCAGGGGCTGATGTTTGGCTATGCCACCAACGAGACAGACGTATTGATGCCGGCCCCTATCACCTACGCACATCGCCTGGTGAAGCGTCAGGCAGAAATACGTAAACATGGCATTCTGCCCTGGCTACGCCCAGATGCAAAAAGTCAGGTCTCCTTCCATTACGAAAATGGCAAGCCGGTCGGTATCAGTGACATCGTGCTTTCAACACAGCACGACCCCAACATCACTCAAGAGGATCTCCGTGAAGCAGTTATGGAGAACATCATCCTGCCCATCATCCCTGAAGAGTGGCTGAGCAAAGAGACCAAGTACCACATCAACCCAACGGGCAGCTTCATTATTGGCGGACCTGTCGGCGACTGTGGACTTA
>Ga0316190_10003945_pt1 | contig 10779 bp, 10 predicted proteins | sample Eddworburrow2_MG_FD_204929 | JGI IMG/M metagenome (GOLD analysis project Ga0316190, IMG submission 204929) | Coastal sediment microbial communities from Maine, United States - Eddy worm burrow 2 | ecosystem: Environmental > Aquatic > Marine > Coastal > Sediment | place: USA: Maine | collected... | reverse complement strand
ATGCTCTCCCCGGAATCGGAATCGGAATCGGAATCGGCGGATTATACCGATTCGCCGCCTGCTGTGTCGGTCAGCTCCGCAGCCGCGTCCCGGGGGCCGCCGCCGGCTCGAGATGCGAAACAATCAACTGTGGCATGGACATACCGCGGTACCGATTCACGTCCAGGCGATAGATCACGCGCAGTTTGGCCTCTGGGCTGAGTTTGTGTTCCGGGTCGTCGCGATTGAAGGCAATCGCATCCACCACACAACCGTCCTCCGGAAAGCGAAGGCGCATTTTCAGGTGTCCTTCGCCCACCGGACGGGCCGAAACCAGCTCAAACTCATTATCGAAGCTGGGTTCGGGAAAAGCCTGTCCCCAGGGTCCGGCGATGCGCAGGCTCTCGGCGGTTTCCAGATCGAACTCGCCCGCCTCCAAAGGGCCGTCTGTAACAAGGGTGCGCTCAAGTTCACTGGCCGAGAGTCGTTTCCGGACCGCATCCTCGAACTGCATCCCAAATCGTTCGAAATGAGCTGCCGGCAGGGTCAGACCGGCTGCCATGGCATGTCCGCCAAAGCGGGTGATGAGGTCCGGCATTCGACTTGCGATGTCGGCCAGCAGGTCTCGCATATGCAGCCCCGGGATCGATCGGGCAGAGCCTTTCAGTTCCGCACCATCACCCGCGAATACGACGGCCGGTCGATGGAAGCGTTCCTTTAGGCGTGCGGCAACAATCCCCACCACGCCGGGATGCCACCCTGACCGGTGGACGCATATGCCAAGAGGCAGGGTACCGGTGGAGGCTGCAAAGGTTTCCACATACTCTTCGGCCTGTTGGCGCATATCTGCTTCCACCGTCCGTCGGGTCCGGTTTAACTCATCCAGCACTGTCGCCAGGCGTTGGGCATGACCCGGGTCATCTGTCAGCAGACATTCGATGCCGATGGACATGTCCTCCAACCGCCCGGCTGCATTGAGACGAGGTGCCAGGGCGAAACCGATATCGGCGCAGGTCAATCGGTCCAGATCGCGACCGGCTATGGTCGCCAGGGCGCGGATTCCTGCGCTGCATCGCCCGCTGCGAATCCGTCGCAGACCCTGCTCCACCAGAATTCGGTTGTTCTGGTCCAGGGGCACCAGGTCGGCCACCGTGCCCAGCGCCACCGTATCGAGCAGTTCGGCGAGGTTTGGTGTTGCCATCCCACGCGCGCGCCGTGCCGCGCGCAACGCCAGGAGCAGATAGAACATCACCCCCACACCCGCCAGGTTCTTGCTGGGAAAGGCGCAGTCCGGCAGGTTCGGATTGACAATGGCATTTGCGTCGGGCAGCTCTGTGCCTGGCAAATGATGGTCGGTGACGATCACCTTGACCCCGCGCGCTCGGGCCGCCGCAACCCCGTCGATGCTGGCGATGCCGTTGTCGACAGTGATCAGGAGTTGCGGTGAATACGCGTCCGCAACGGCGACGATTTCCGGCGTGAGCCCGTAGCCGTACTCGAACCGATTGGGCACGAGATAGTCCACCTGTCGCGCGCCCAGGTGGCGTAAACCCCGCACCGCGACCGCACAACTGGTTGCCCCGTCGGCGTCAAAGTCGCCTACCACCAGAATCCGGTGGTCTTGGCTGATGGCCTGTTCCAGCAACTCCACCGCCTCGGTAATGCCCCGCATCGCAGGTCTCAACAGGCCGGACAGCGCTGGATCCAGTTCGGCAGCCGACGTGATGCCGCGCGCGGCATAGACCCGTCTCAGCACGGCGGGCCAATGGGGCGGCAACAACCCCGGGTTTCCCGGCTTCCGTCGGACGATTCTGGGGTTCACGGTGCCGCACGCCATCTTTGCAGCGACTTAGGCCGGCGCCACAAGCGCCATGCCTGTCGCATGCCGGATCGCAAGCGCAGGCCACGCCCCGGATACAGCCATAGCGTGTGGATTTGTCGGCGTTTCAAGGCCCGCTCAATCGGGGCAAACCAATTGCGTTCGAGTTGACCGATGGCCTCCTTCCGGGCACTCGGGTCGGCTTCGGGCTCAGGCAGCACATCCGGTCCAAATAACATTGCGGCGCGCCCGGCCTTTGGGCCCTCCATCATGCTTTCGAAACCGTACGGCAATGGCCTATATGACCAGTCCGCCCAACGTGCCAGCCCGCTTAGCAGAAGATCATCGCCGTAAGCAGTGCCACGCGCCGGCACGGTCTCTGGAAGCACGCCGCCGCCCCAGGGCCAAACGCTGTTTACCGCGGGTAGCCCACGCTGTTCGCGATCCGAATTGACGGCGTGGCCGGCGAGGACCATCTGTAATTCGGTCATGTATCGATGCCAGAGTGGCCCCGCAGATCCCCGCGGCAGATCGGCGGCGATGTCCTGATCGATACAGTCCTGCGGTGACCGTGTGAACAGCTCAGGCGGATCGGGTAACTGTAGGTACCAGCGCCCCACCGCTGTGAAATCCAAAGTCAGTCCGAGTTCGGACAAGTGCGCTGCGCAAAGTGCACCCAACACCTGGTTGTGTTCCTGCCCAAGCTGCAAGTCGTCGGGATTTGTCATCAGGATTTCCCGGGCTCCGGCCTGAAGATGGACCGGATCAAGGCGCAGCCAGTAACCGTCCGAGCGTTTGCCTGTATCGATCGGTCTGGTGAGCGCCGCAACCGGCAGTGCCATTTCCTCCTCCACCAGGTCAAAACAGGCACAGACTTGAGCGATGGTGGAAGCGGGCACCAATTGCAGATCGGCTCGGGACAGCAAGCGTTCTAGGGCAGGCGCATGAACCGTTTCCTCCGCCTGCTCCCCGGTCCAACGTGTTCGGCCCAGCAGCCCCGGCAGCAGAAGATGGAAATGATTCATCCCCGCGTGTTGCGAACCCATTCGGGCGCCTGCAGGATCACGCGCTGTTCAACATCTCAAGGCGAATTCGGGTCACTGGGCCCTGGGTGGTGTCCAGTGACTCGATCCGGGCCAGCGCCTCATCCATCTGCGATTCGACCACCCGGTGGGTGAGCATGATGATGGGGACATGGGTGGTGCCGACCGTGGGCTCTTTTTGAATGATGGCTTCGATGCTGATGCCGGCATCAGCCAGGATTCGAGTCACGTCCGCCAACACCCCGGGTCGATCCACCGCCTGCAGACGAAGATAGTAGGCGGTTTCAACCGCGCTGATGGGCAGAACCGGATCATCCGACAGTGCATCTGACTGAAAGGCCAGATGCGGCACTCGGTTACCCGGGTCGGTGGTCAGAGTGCGCACCACGTCCACCAGGTCCGCCACCACTGCCGACGCCGTGGGCTCGGCTCCTGCGCCCGGGCCGTAAAACATCGTGGGGCCCAGCGCATCGGCTTTGATCAATACCGCGTTCATGACCCCTTCGACGTTGGCGATCAGCCTGCGCTGGGGCACCAGGGTGGGGTGGACTCGCAGTTCCACGCCCTGGTCGCATCGCCGAGCAATGCCCAGGTGTTTGATGCGATAGCCCAGTTCCTCGGCATAGGCCACATCCGCGCGGGTGATGTGGCTGATACCCTCGGTATACACCCGATCGAACTGCAGCGGCACGCCGAATGCGAGGGACGCCAGAATAGTCAGTTTGTGCGCCGCATCGATGCCCTCCACATCGTAGGTCGGATCGGCCTCGGCATAGCCTAGACGTTGTGCCTCCTCAAGCACGTCGCTGAAATCGCGACCCTTGTCGCGCATCTCGGTCATGATGAAGTTGCCGGTGCCGTTGATGATGCCGGCAAGCCACTCGATCCGATTGGCGGCCAAGCCTTCGCGTATCGCCTTGATGATGGGGATGCCGCCGGCGACGGCTGCCTCGAACGCCACCATGACGCCCTGCGCCTGAGCCGCGGCGAAAATCTCGTTGCCGTGCAGGGCGATCAGGGCCTTATTGGCGGTCACCACATGCTTACCGTGGGCGATGGCCTTCAGTACCAGTGTCCGGGCCGGTTCCAGGCCACCCATCAGTTCCACCACCACCGACACGTCGGCGTCGCTCACCAGACGCTCTGCGTCGTCGCTGATCTCCAGCCCCTCGAAACCGGCCGATCGGGCCCGTGCGGTGTCGCGCACCGCCACCGCACTGACCTGGATACCCCGTCCGGCCCGTCGGGTAATCTCCGCTGCATTACGACGCAGTACGGTTACCGTGCCGCGGCCGACGGTACCCAGGCCCAATAAGCCCACGTTGACAGGAATCACCCCTGGTCTCCTCCCGCTGTCGGTAATGTCTAATGCCGGAACCGTTTGCTTGGTCAACCGACGCCATCACGACGCAGCATTTGCCGGATGCCTCGCACGGCCTGCCGGGTTCTGTGTTCGTTCTCGATCAGGCCGAAGCGCACGTGATCATCGCCATACTCCCCGAAGCCGATGCCCGGTGCTACCGCCACTTTGGCCTCGTGAAGCAGTTTCTTGGAGAATTCCAAGGACCCCATTTCACGGTAAGCCACTGGAATTCTGGCCCAGGCGAACATGGTTGCCCTTGGAGGCACGATTTCCCAACCCGCCGAATTCAAGCCGTTACACAGCACGTCGCGTCGCTGAAGGTAAGTCTGGCGAATCTCTGAGACGCAGTCCTGGGGCCCTTCCAGCGCTGCGATGGCGGCCACCTGAATGGGCGTAAACATGCCGTAGTCCAGGTATGATTTCATGCGTGCCAGGGCAGCGATCAGTTTGTCGTTGCCCAGCATAAACCCGACACGCCATCCCGGCATGTTGTAGCTCTTGGACAGGGAAAACGATTCCACCGCGATCTCCCTGGCGCCAGGAACCTGAAGTATCGACGGTGCCTGATAACCGTCAAACACGATGTCGGCGTAGGCCAAATCGTGCACCAGCCAGATTCCATGCTCCCGGGCAATGGCCACCACCTGCTCGAAGAATGAAAGCTCGACGCACTGGGCGGTCGGGTTGGCGGGAAAGTTCAGCACAAGCATCTTGGGCTTCGGCCAGGAGTCACGGATCGCTTTGGATAATTCGCCAAAAAAATCACCCCCCGGCACCATGGGCACATGGCGAATGTCTGCCCCGGCGATGACAAAGCCGTAGGGATGTATCGGGTAGGCCGGGTTTGGCACCAGCACGGCATCGCCCGGTTCAACCGTGGCCAGCGCCAGGTGAGCCAGGCCCTCTTTGGAGCCGATGGTAACGATCGCCTCGGTCTCCTGATCAAGATCAACGTCATAGCGTTGCTTGTACCAGGCGCAGATGGCGCGTCGCAGCCGGGGAATGCCCCTGGACATGGAGTAGCGATGTGTGTCCGGACGTTTGGCGGCTTGGATCAGTTTGTCGACAATATGAGGCGGAGTTGGCCGGTCCGGGTTGCCCATCCCGAAATCGATAATGTCCTCCCCCCGGGCCCGAGCCGCCGCTTTCAGATCGTTTACGATGTTGAAGACATACGGTGGGAGACGTCTAATGCGTGGAAAGTCCTCGTTCACGGACAGTCACCGGTGGCTGGACATCAGGGGCGAGGCGAAGGTAAAGGGGAAACACCGGGCTGTCAACGCACCGCCGCTGTCCCGCCAGGTTGTATACTGCTTCGGTCGAAGCAACGGTGAGCGGCAAAAGATGAAACTCAGTCTTGAATCTGGGCAGGACGATTTCCAGATTCGTGGTTACGGGCGAGAGGGGATTCGGGTGGGTGAGCGAACCTTGACCCGCAGCTTCATTCTAAGCGCCCGAGGCCTAATCGAGGACTGGCCACCCGTCAACCGCCACACCCTCAGACCGGAGCACCTCCAAACTATGGTGGATTTGGCGCCGGAGGTGGTCATCATCGGCATTGGTGAGCGGCTTGAATTTCCACCGCCGGAGGTATTGCGACCGATTGTGGATCTCAATGTCGGCGTTGAGGTGATGTCCACCGACGCTGCCTGTCGAACCTACAACGTACTGCATGGGGAGGACCGGCACGTGGTGGCGGGCTTTCTGATCGAGACTTAAACTCTGCGCGCTGTGTGCCCTGGATGACTTTGCCGGTTAAGCAGCGTGTTGAAAAGACCTGATTCCGTACGACAGGGCGTTCGGAACGCCCTCAATATGCCCATTTTCGCACTGTAAACCGCGCTTCGGCCGTCTTTTCCGCCTCACTCCGAATTCTAACGAGGCTTTGTCACCAAGCTGCCGGTCAGTCGAACAACACCTCGCCGGAAAAGCCTTCTTTCTCCAGGATCTTGCGGAGTCTTTTCAAGGCGTCTATCTGAATCTGTCTGACCCGCTCCCGGGTTACGCCGATCTCGTTCCCCACCTGCTCCAAGGTCGCCCGCTCGCGACCGTTGAGGCCGAACCGTCGTTCCACAACCACTCGCTGCTTGTCGCTCAATTGACCCAGCCAGCAGCCGAGCTTGGTGTTCATGTCCTCGTCCTGAAGCGCCACCGCAGGATCCGGATGGTTATCGTCCGGAATGGCATCCAGCAAAGATCGGTCCTCGTCTTTGCCGATGGGGGTGTCCACCGATGTGACCCGCTCGTTCAAGCCCAGCAGTCGTTTGACCTCGCCGATGGGCTTGTCCATCAATCGCGCGATTTCCTCGGCGGTGGGCTCGTGATCCAAGGTTTGAGCAAGTTTGCGGGCAGCGCGAAGATAGACGTTTATCTCTTTGATTACGTGAATCGGCAACCGGATCGTCCGGGTCTGATTCATGATCGCCCGCTCGATGGTTTGTCGAATCCACCAGGTTGCATAGGTGGAGAAGCGAAAGCCACGCTCGGGATCGAATTTCTCAACCGCATGAATCAGGCCGAGATTACCTTCCTCAATCAGGTCCAACAGTGCGAGCCCGCGGTTCATATAACGTCGCGCGATCTTCACGACGAGGCGCAAATTGCTCTCGATCATACGACGCCGGCCGGCTTCGTCGCCTTGTTGTGCCAAGCGTGCGTAGTAGACCTCTTCCTGTGGTGTCAGCAATGGAGAGTATCCGATCTCGCCCAGATACATCCGGGTGGCGTCGAGTTCAGCCTCGGTGAATTCGCGGGTGCGGGGACGGCGTGACCGAGTGGTCCTACCGTCGGCGGGAACCGGGCCCGCGTTGGGGTTCACTTCCAAAGTGGCGACCGAATCGTCACCTCCGTCGCTGGACCGGGTCTCGGCCGACCCTTCACTGTCGTCGCCACCGGAAGACATTCGGACTCTCCTTCATCCTGGCGTACTGGCGAGCCAGAGGTGCATGACGTCCCGTGGACGTTGATCAGCGCGTTGACCAATCAACCTCGCCCTGGCAAATAGGACAGCGGATCCCTGGGGCGCCCATCATGCCGTATCTCAAAATGCACCACGGGCTTCGAGTATCCACCCCCAACTCCCATAAGCGCGATTTCCTGTCCGCCGCGGACAAAATCACCCTCCGCCACGTACGTCTTTCCCAGATAACCGTACGCGCTGAGCAGGGATTCTGAGTGCTTCACGATAATAAGCCGACCGTAACCGGGAAGTCCACTGCCCTGGTAAACCACTTTCCCGTCGGCTGTTGCCCGCACCTTGGCCGCCTTGGCGCTGGCGATGTCGATACCGTTTCCGCCCGGTTTTCCAGGCTGGAACTGTCGTGTCAGCGTGCCGTCGGCGGGCCACAGCCAGGCTTTAGGTATGACCAGCGCGGGCGGTGGCTTGGCGGCGGTTTTCGCGGGGGGGGCGCTCGGCGTGGTGGCTGTTGCTTGAGGCGGTTTGCTGGCTGCAGGCTTCGGTGCAGGTTCAATCGGTTTCGTCGCCACCGATGGCGTTACGGCCCGGGCCGGGGAGGCGTCGCTGGCTCTGGGTTGCGCAGCGGCCGGTGAGGCGTTGCTGACCGGGGCCTGCGCCAGTGTGGGCACTGACTTGCCTTGGACAGGAGGGCCCAGGCGCAACCTCTGGCCCGTTCTCAATACGTAAGGTGGTGGCAGGCCGTTCCAGCGCGCGAGCTCACGATAGTCGAAACCATAGCGCCAGGCGAACGAATAGAGTGTGTCGCCCGCGGTGACGACTGCGCTCGCTTGGCCCGATTCAAGCGTGGTGGCGTCCTCTACAGGCGCCAACGACGGACCGCCGCCGCAGCCATTCAGCGACAGCACTGCAACCAGGACCGTACAGCAGTTTGGAGGTCTGTATCGGCTTGACATCATGCCGGCCTTTGGGGCCATGGGTCATCAGTGCCTGACAATCAAATAGAGCACAACGGCCAAAGCGACCGTCAGCCAGCCCACCAGGTTTACGTGTTGTCGAATTCTGGCTTCCATGGACTCCCCTCCCCAGCGCATCAACCCAGCAACCAGGAAGAACCGTGCGCCCCTGCCCACCAGCGATGCCAGTAAGAAAGGTGCCAGCGCCATGGACGCGGCGCCGGCCGTGATGGTGAAGACCTTGTACGGAATGGGTGAAAATCCGGCCAGGAAAACCGCCCAAAACCCCCAGCGGTCAAACCAGTCGCGCGCTTCCAGGTAGCCGTTGTAGTGACCGCTGCGGTGCAGCAGTGGCTCCACCGCATCAAACAAGAACAGCCCTATGACATAACCCAGCAGGCCGCCCAGGACGGAGAACACCGTGGTCAAAGCCGCAAACCGCCAAGCCTTTGCCGGCTGGGCCAGCGACATGGGTGCCAGCATGACGTCCGGTGGAATCGGAAAAAACGAAGATTCGGCGAAACTCAGACCGCTGAGTAGCCATGATGCCTTCGGGTGTTTCGACCAGGTCATCACCCCCGTGTACAGACGGTCGAACATTGTGCCTACTCCAAACCGACCAGCAGGGGTACGAAACTGACTTTGCCCAAACGTCGCTCGTGAAAACCGTCTCGTCCGCGCTCAATGACGAGCAGTTCCTGGCGCTGGGCAGTTCCGATTGGTGCGACCAGACGCCCGCCCACAGTCAACTGCGCCAGCAGCATTTCCGGCACCTCACGCGGGGCTGCGGTGACGATAATGCCGTCGAACGGCGCTTTTTGCGGCCAACCCTGTTCGCCGCTGACATGCCGTGTGTAGATATTGGTCAAACCCAGTTCCTTGAACAGGACATCGGCGCGCTCACGCAGTCGTGCGATTCTTTCCAGCGTGTAGACCTGTCTGGCCAACTGGGCGAGGATCGCGGCCTGGTAGCCCGATCCAGTGCCCACTTCCAGTATCCGTTGCGGGCGGTCCGGTGTGATCAGTGCCTCGGTCATTCTCGCTACGATCAACGGTTGCGATATTGTTTGCCCGAACCCAATGGGCAACGCGGTGTCCTCGTAAGCGCGGCTGGCCAAAGCTTCTTCCACAAACAAATGCCTGGGTGTGGTCTGCATGACCTGCAATACCGATTCGTCCGCCACCCCTGATGAGCGAAGACGTTGGGTCAGCCGTTCCCGGGTCCGCTGCGAGGTCATGCCGATTCCCTGGCGGCGTTGATCCTGCTGAATCATCGCATTCCCAACCAGTCGGACACGGCCGATACCATGTCGTGGCGGGTCAGATCCACTTTGAGCGGCGTCACCGACACATAGCCTTCCCGAACTGCATGGAAATCGGTGCCCTCCCCCGCATCTTGCTCTTGCCCCACCATCCCAACCCAGTAGATTGGACGGCCCCGGGGATCGGTCTGGCGAATCACCGGTTCAGATCGATGGCGGTGGCCTAGCCGCGTCGCCCGGAATCCTTTCAGTTCGCTCCAGGGCAGATCCGGGACGTTAACATTCAGAATCGTATCCGCCGGCACTGGGGCCACCCGCAGGCGCATGACCAGTTCAGACGCCACCCGTGCCGCTGTTTCGAAGTGCGACTGCGGCCAGGACGCAAGCGACACGGCAATCGCTGGCCGGCCCAGAAAACGGCCCTCCATGGCGGCCGCCACGGTACCCGAGTAGAGCACATCATCGCCCAGATTGGGGCCGGCGTTGATACCGGAAACAACCATGTCCGGTTCAGTTTCCAGCAATCCTGTAAGCCCCAGGTGTACGCAGTCGGTAGGCGTTCCGTCAACGCTGTAACGATCGGTCCCATCCGTCTCCACCCGCAGCGGCATGTGCAGGGTCAGCGCATTGCTGGCGCCGCTACGATCGCGATCCGGCGCCACAACGGTTACCTGGTGCTCGACGCTCAGTGTGTTGGCCAGGCAGACAATACCCTGGGCCCGGTAGCCGTCGTCGTTACTGACCAGGATTTTCATTCGGTGTGGGATCCGTTTCCGGCTGAAGTCGATTGCGCTTGCAGACTCGATGCTCGCCCTGGGTGTTCAAATGTGGGATGAGCGGGATGCGACGTCGCGTTGGATAATGAGTTCATTTGGGCGGGTTTGATCAATTGATGCGAGTCGTATGTCGGTCCACAAGGGTGCCGGTTCACCCCTCTGGGATGCATGGCGTGACCATCCGGGCAGGGCGAAACTCTACTCTTGGCGCCGGGTTGCTGCAACGCCTCCCGCGTGGCTGATGGATTTGAGTCTGGCAACGGGTTGGCCGGATACCGCTTGCCGGTCATGGTTGTGTACACTCGCAGTTCTGCACGAGACTGGCTGTCCAACCGCGCCCACGGGGGATTCAACAGCATGAGTTCCAGTGACGATGTTCCGCCGGAGGACCGTGCGCTATTCAGATCTGCGGTTCGCGACTCGCGCAGGCTCGAACATGACCGGGTGGAGCATCGGTTGCAGCGCCCGCGACCCATTCCCCATTCGCGGATCAGAGATGAGGCGCAGGTGTTGCGGGACCTGGTGTCAGACGAGTTCCACCCTGCCGACTTCGAAACCGGTGAGGAACTCAGCTACCTCAAGCCTGGCACCCAGCCACTTCTGCTGAAGAAATTGCGGCGGGGGCAGTATTCGGTCGCCGAGGGTTTGGATATGCACGGCATGACGG
>Ga0316190_10003943_pt1 | contig 10781 bp, 11 predicted proteins | sample Eddworburrow2_MG_FD_204929 | JGI IMG/M metagenome (GOLD analysis project Ga0316190, IMG submission 204929) | Coastal sediment microbial communities from Maine, United States - Eddy worm burrow 2 | ecosystem: Environmental > Aquatic > Marine > Coastal > Sediment | place: USA: Maine | collected... | reverse complement strand
TGATTAGCGCCTATGATTGGCTGGCAAAAATACACAAGGCCCAAGGGGATCTGGAGGCGGCACAGGAGGTTCTCACCAAAGCGATCGATATATCACCCAAGGCCGTGTTACGCCAAAAGGCATTGGGGGAAATTGCACTCAGCAATAATGACCTGGAAACTGCGGAAAAGGCGTTTGATAAGGCGGTATCAGTCGGCAAATTCTCCGTATTCAAACACCCAGAGACCTATGCAAAACTTGCCTGCACCAAGTCCAAACGGGATGGTAACAATGACGCGCTGAAAGTTATCAAGCAAATGGAACATGAGTTTGGTAATGACAAAGAGGCCCAGCTGTTCACTCACAGCAGCAAAAGCACCATATTCACCAACATGGGCGATGAGGAGTCTGCTAAAGAGAGCCTTAAGGAAGCGGAGGCCCTATTTGATCGGATTGGGACACAGCTGGACTCCAGTGCCGCACTGGAAATGGCACGGGCCTGTGCAGATTCCGGCGATAAGCAGCGCAGCCTTGAAATCATGCAGGACATGATCCGCAACAATCACGACAGTGATGAGCTTCTCCAGGACGTGGAGGCCGCCTATAAAACCCTTGGCATTGGGGGTGATGTCAAAGATGCAATCCATGGCGTGCGCAAAGAGATCATCAAGCTCAATAACAAGGGCGTCTCCCTAACCCAGGAAGGCAAGCTTGAAGAGGCAATTGCATTGTTCGAAAAAGCGGCTGACGGCATGCGGGGGAACCGGGTTATCAACCTCAATGCCGCCAAGGTCCTCATCCTCCATATGCAGAAAAACGGGGCCAACACCGAACACCTTGGCAAAACCAGGAAATACCTCGACGTGGTACGCAAACTGGAACCGGACAACCCACGTTTAAAACAACTTCAACAAGCCTTCGTCAAAATCGCAGAATCAGGAGACTAGTGACGTGCAATTTGCTGACGTACTTGCTTCTACCATCCATGACATAAAAAACTCTCTGAGTATGGTCATGATCACTCTGGATGACCTGATGAGCGACCCAGCAAACCAGTTCGCTCATCCTGACAAGGTCATTCAGCTGCAACAGGAGGCGAAACGGGCAAACAATGATTTGATTCAGCTGCTGATGATCTATAAGCATAAAAACAGCCGCCTGGCCGTTAATGTAGCTGAACACAATGTCGAAGAATTTTTTGAGGATATCCTGGTCGAGCATCAGCCACTGCTCAGGGCCAAGGACATTGCACTGAAAGTGGAATGCGATCCTGAGCTATTCGGCTTTTTTGATGATGAACTGGTCCGTGGCGTGGTAGGAAATACCATCGATAATGCCGCCCGATACACCAAACAACAAATACATATCAGTGCAGTCGAAGAGGATGGCTATCTTGTATTTCGCATAGAGGATGACGGAGTCGGTTATCCGCAACACATGCTGGAAACCCAATCCGTCCAACAGATGGAAGACGGCTTCAGTACAGGCAATACCCACCTGGGCCTCTATTTCTCCCTGCTGGTAGCGGAAACCCATAAAAACAAAGATCGCGCAGGAAGCATTAAGCTGGAAAACAACCAATCCTTGCCCGGTGGCTGCTTCTCCTTACGGCTACCCTAAGTCCGACAGGCTCCTAGATATCCCATCAAGGCCTCTAAACCAGAATCCTGCTTCGTGATAAACTTTGCGACAGCCAAGCAAACCATCACAATAATATTGAAACCCGAATAGCAGACTGGATCCCCATATGTCGCATCTCCGTTGCTTGATATTGTTGTTATGTTTCGCTGTTATTGTCGGACCACCCACTGCTTCGGCGCAGTCAACAGACGCCAAGTGGTATGAAGTCGAGCTGATCGTGTTTGCCCGCAATGCTGGTGACCGAGGGCAAACCGAAGAGTGGCCACAAGAGCCGTTCACACCTGATTGGTCTGATGCGACCCCCATCATATCCCGGCCTACAGCCGACATCGGTGAAACGGGCGCCACGGGAGTTAGCCAGGCTCGGACCATCAGCATCGTACCAACATCGGAATATCAGCTGACAGGGGCCAAACGCCAACTGGACCGAACGGCCAACCGTCTGCAGCCGCTGCTTCATCTGGCATGGCGGCAGCCCACCACATCCCGCGACACAGCAGAGTGGCTTTATCTGCAGGCACCATTTACGAATCCAGCATCCGCATCAACCATGGGCACTGCCGGGGGCATGACTCCCAGACTGGAAGGAGCCGTCAAGGTCAGCCTCAGCCGCTATTTGCATATTGATCTTGACCTGCTCCTGAGGGAGGTTGCTCCACAAAATGAAACCACCACGGAGTACTACAACACCCTCGACTATTCCCCGTATGTTCAATATCGGATGCAGACCCATCGGCGCATGCGCAGTAAGGAGTTACACTATATCGATCATCCCCTCATGGGGGTTCTGGTGCAGATCACCCCTTATGAACCACCAGAGCCTGAACCCATAGCGGCACCGCCAACCGCAGAACACAGCACCCAGCCAAATAACGCAACATCGGCTTCTGCTCCTGATACAGATCAGCCCGCCTCTACTCAGCCAGTCAACCCAGCCGAGTAACACATCCCCCTGCCTGCCAATGGTTGCTTCAGGCGATTAAATGGCGCCCTGGCCAATCAACACAGACAAATAATTCAAACCCAGGTCACAAAAAACCAAAACTATTGGCCAATATCGGTGTCCCATTCTGTTAATAAGAACCTGGTCACAGCCGGGCATGGGCATTTTATTAAACTGTAAGTACAGCACATTATTATTACTATTAGCTGGAGGAGTCCCATGTTCATACGCCAAATCTGCGCCTTGTTGGCGCTGTTACCGGCATCTTTCTACCTGAGTGCCGGTGAAGTCACTCCAGGCTTTTCGGCAACACCTGACGCTGTCTGGGTTGAGGTAAATCAGCAAAACGGCCTGATTACCGCATTACTCACGGTTACCCCAGACAGGCTGATTCAGCAGATGGGCAGTTTGCGCTCTGACCTCCAGGGACGCAAAGCAAGGCTTTCCCACAAAGCGGAGGCCAAAAAATTCACCACCAAGGACGGCATCATCACTGCCATCCTGCCAGGAGGCCTGCTCTATGCCGCAATCAAAAAACAACAGCATTGGCAGGCTGTCTCCAAGGTGCAGGCGGTCGATGAGCAACTGGCTGAGCTGAACGAGAATCTGGATGAATTCCGTGCCTCTACGGTTGGAACATCCATAGTGGCAACCCTGCATTAATGTTAGTATTTAACTATTACTATCTCATAAGAAACAGCTGACAATTACTGTTCTATATGTGCCGTCATATATAATTAGGCACAGAGAAAAATTCAACCTCTTGACAGTGGATTACAACCACTGAAATCGGCCAGGAATTAAGGAACAAACATGCAACTAGGACGACTCTTTTCTGCAGCAACTATTATTACACTTGCCATTGCATCAACCCCCCATTCAGTACTGGCCCAACCAGGGAAGGCAAAAACATTTGGTGAAGGCGCCCCTTTTCAGTCAGAGGATCTGCCTCCAGGCAGGATGCGTTCACATCTCGAATCACTGCCCCTGCCTGCCCAACAACAGGCATTGAAATGGCTGCAGCGATTCTCATTTCCTGAAAGTGATCTTGATTTTCTGCAATTGGATAAGGATGGCGGTGTTTTCTATGCCGACACCTTTGAAGTAGAGCAGGCTACTTCAGATGCATTCCCGGGCAGTCAACTGCCTGAGGCAATCGCGCCCAGCGATACTTTCCTGTTGCACAGCCGTCCCGGTGCCTCCAAGGTGATATTTCTTGATTTTGATGGGCATACCATCACCGGCACGGCCTGGAACAGTGGCCGCCCTGATCCCCTTTATGCCCGCCCCTTTGACATCGATGGCAATTTTTCCGCCTTCAGCAGTGAAGAGTTAAACCGCATTGGTGAAATCTGGCATCGTGTCGCCGAGGATTTTGCCCCCTTCGACATCGACGTCACCACTGAAGACCCGGGCAACTTCGGCCCAACCACGGGCCGGGTGTTGATCACCAACAGCCTGGATGCCAATGGCAATGACATGCCCTATCCCACCGCGGGTGGTGTCGCCTATGTTGGGGTCTGGGGCTCTTCCAGCTATGAGTACTACTCCCCTGCCCTGGTCTACGCCAATCGCCTCGGCGGTGGTGGCCCCACCTATGTTGCAGAGGCCTCATCCCATGAGTTTGGTCACAACCTGAACCTGTCCCATGATGGGCGTACATCACCCGTCGAGAGCTATTATCAAGGGCATGGTTCTGGCTACGTCTCCTGGGCGCCGATCATGGGTGTGGGTTACTATCAGAATGTCACTCAGTGGAGCAAAGGGGAATACGCCAATGCCAACAATCAGCAGGATGACCTGAATATCATCGATGTCAGGCTTGGCTACCGCGCAGATGACCACGGCAATGCCTTTGCCGGTGCCTCACCTCTACTGGTTGAAATAGACGGAAATATCGTTGCCACCAATCCGGAAACGGATCCCCATAATGCCTATACCCCGAACAAAGGCGTTATCGAACTGAGCAGCGACGTCGACATGTTCTCCTTTGATGCCGGCGCAGGCACGGTGAATATTACGGTTGAACCGGCCTGGGCTGCCTTCTACCGGACAGCCCGTCGCGGAGCGAACCTGGATATCCAGGCAACACTTTATAACCAGTCGGGTGCACAGCTTGCGACAAACAATCCACTGGATGATACTAATACCACCCTATCAATCAATGTCACGGGCGGTACCTATTACTTGGCTATCACCGGTGCAGGCAATGCGGCTTCGCCCTACTCCGATTACGGCAGTCTGGGACAGTATTTCATTTCCGGCTCCATTAGTCCGGGAACAGTCGTCACTGATCCCCCCACTGCCCCCAGCGGCTTGGCGGCAGGAGCGGTTTCCTATAGCCAGATTGACCTCAGCTGGATCGACACCGCAGACAACGAAAGTGGTTTTCGCCTAGACCGCTCCCAGGATCAGAGCAACTGGGTGCAGGTTGCGCAACTGTCCCAGAATACAACCAGCTACAGTGATACGGGACTCAGCCCTGTTACCACATATTATTATCGGCTCAGGGCCTTCAACGCCGCTGGCGAATCCTCCAACTCCAATATCGCTAGCGCCACAACGGCATCGCAGCCCATGCCACCTGCTGCCCCCACAGGTGTAGGGGCTAACGATGGACAGGATGGCACCGCCACTATCACCTGGGTAGACAACAGCGAGAATGAAACCGGCTTTGAACTGCAACGGGAAAAGAAGCATAAAAAGCGTGCCGTTTGGCAAGAGACCAGCCTGATAGGCACCAGTGGTGCTGATACGACATCTTTTACTGATGCAAGCGGCACGGGTACCTTCCGTTATCGCATTCGTGCCATCAATGCCATGGGGACTTCCAGTTGGAGTGCCTGGTCTGAAGTCACAGTAACAAACAGCAGTGGCGGTGGCGGAGAAAAACCCTGCCGCGGCAAAAAGTGTAACTAGTTCTCTCCTGCAAAGATCTTAGGGGCCGCAAGGCCCCTTTTTTATTTACAGCTGATTGATCAAATCCCCAAAACCCCAGACAAAGGTCCCAATGACCAGCATATAGAGACCGTACTTCTCACTCACCCAGGCATCCTGGCGGTCCTCATGAATGAAATGCTGTTTCTCTTCGGTCGCCCAATCACGATCAAATTTCAAATCGCGCTGCTGGCTACGATTGAGACTGCGCATATGTTCGATGATCTGGTGAGAAGTAAGAATAATGCCGATAATCACAACCAGGGAGCCGGAGCGCGAAAACCAAGTCCAGTCATGTAACCTCATACTCAATAAGGTACCCAACATCAGCGCAACCAGCGCTGCCACATAGGCCTTAACGGTAAAGTGAGATGATTTGCCATGGCGCCGATCGGTCATACTTAGGTGCTAGCTCGATTCAGGCTTCTCTATCAGTATAGATCTCTTATCAAGCTTACATCTAACGTTCCGCAATAAGCATTCATTGCAACCTAAGCCTCACCCGCAAGCGCCGCTGTATAGCGGCATCCAAGGCATCCGGCGCGAGTATCAGACTCGCATATTTTGGGCCTTTACCCACAACCATGAAGTTCAATACCATTAACCAGGGTTGCACATAACTCGAACCACGCAGCCTGGCCCGGCGTTTAGTGCCCTTGGCACTAAACAACAGCCATTCATCCTCACCATCCCATTCCACTGAAGCTATGGCAGAGACATTGGAACGCAACACATGGGTATTTCGGTTATGCAGCAGACTTAATACAACAAGGACAAGCATGGCGGCTCGCAGCCATGGGGATATCGGCAACAGTGGAACCAGGCCCAGAGCCAACAGGTGGGTACACCAGACAAATAGGGATAGCTGCCTTGAGTAGCCCGGATAGATCCTTAGAATTTCAGCCATTTGCTATCACCTCCTTGTGAATGGCCAATTATAATTTAGATGCTGTCACGAATGCGTTGGATAATGGCATTTAGGCTATCATCCTCTGGTGGCCCCTTCCCAAGCAGCCACTCCTGCAGTGACTGGTCCTGGCATTCGAGCAAGCGTACAAACTCGGCCTTCTCTTTTTCCGAAGAGGCGGTGTAGCCTTTTTCCAGATAGGCCTCAAACAACAGGTCCAGTTCCAACAGGCCACGCCGGCAGCGCCAACGCAGACGCTCCATGCTTGGGAGTGACTCACATGGCTTTTCCGTTGTTATAGACATGATTGCAATAGCGTAATGGCGGACTGAAGTCCGCCCTACAATGCTATACCGAATGCTTCAGCATCAGCGCCTTGATATGCCCGATGGCCTTGGTGGGATTGAGGCCCTTGGGGCAGACATAGACACAGTTCATGATGGTATGACAGCGGAACAGCCGGTAGGGGCCGTCCAGAGCATCCAGTCGCTTCTCCATGGCCTGGTCCCGGCTGTCGGCAAGAAAGCGCCAGGACTGCAGCAGGGCCGCAGGGCCGGGAAATTTATCCGGATTCCACCAGAAGGAGGGACAGGCGGTGGAGCAGCAGCCACAGAGGATGCACTCATAGAGGCCATCCAGCTTGTCACGGTCTTCGGGGGTCTGCAGATTCTCAACCTCGGGTTCGGGGTCGTAGCGAATCAGGTAGGGCTGCACCGAACGGTACTGCTTGTAGAAGCCGTTCATGTCCACCACCAGATCCCGGATCACCGGCACCCCGGGAAATGGTCGCACCTCAATGGGCTCCTTCAGATCCGCCAGCAGGGTGATGCAGGCCAGACCGTTTTTGCCGTTGATGTTCATGCCGTCGGAACCGCACACCCCCTCACCGCAGGAGTGGCGGAAGGTCAGGGTCTCATCCTCTTTCTTGAGCTCGATGAGGGCCTCGCGCAGCATCATGCCCTGGCGGACCTCTTTGAGCTCGAAGTCCTGCATGTAGGGCTTTTCGTCCGTTTCCGGGTTATAGCGGTAGATCTTGAAGCGCATGATTATCCTGATGACTTTGCCACCGAGACACAGAGAGCACAGAGGAATCCAATTTGCCTATACATCCAAGACATAGCTATCTCACTCTGTGTTCTCTGTGCCTCTGTGGCTTACCTAAATTAGTACACCCGCTCTTTGGGCGGGAAGCTCTCCACCGACATGGGCTTGGTACGCACCGGTTTGTAATCCAGGGTATCGGTTTCCAATGAATAGAGGCTGTGCTTCATCCAGTGGGCATCATCCCGGTCGGGATAGTCGATCCGTGAATGGGCGCCCCGGCTCTCCTTGCGTGCTTCGGCGGAGTGCATGGTGGCAATGGCAATATCCGCCAGGTTCTCCAGCTCCAGGGCCTCGATTCGGGCCGAATTGAATATCTTGGAGTGATCCGTCAGTCGCACATCCGGGATACGGGCTCGGATGGCTCGAATCTGCTCGACGCCCTCCCGCATCACCTCCTCGGTACGGAACACACCGCAGTGCTCCTCCATGGCCCGCTTGAGGTCTGCGCGCACGGCATCCACCGTCTCCCCGTAACCTCGCTTGTCCCAGCGGGTCAGACGTTCCATGGCCTTATCCACACTCGTCTCATCCAGGGGTCGGTGATAACGACTGCTCTTGAGATAACCAAGAATATGGTTGGCCGCCGCCCGGCCAAACACCAGGATATCCAGCAGTGAATTGCCCCCCAGGCGATTGGCGCCATGCACCGAGACGCAGGCAGCCTCACCGGCGGCATAAAGCCCCGGGATCTCCTCCTCAGGTGTCTCGCCATGGGGCACTACCACCTGGCCATGGCGGTTGGTGGGAATGCCGCCCATCACATAGTGGGCCGTTGGAAAAACCGGGATAGGGGTATCCACCGGGTCAAGGTGCAGGAAAGTCTTACAGGTCTCACGGATGCCAGGCAGGCGCTTGGCCACGATGTCTGAGCCCAGGTGATCCAGCTTGAGCATGACATGGTCGCGGTTGGGGCCACAGCCCCGGCCCTCGCGCACCTCGACGGCGATGGCGCGGCTCACCACATCGCGGCTGGCCAGGTCCTTGGCATTGGGCGCATAGCGCTCCATAAAACGCTCGCCATCCTTATTGACCAGATAACCGCCCTCGCCTCGCGCACCCTCGGTGATGAGCATGCCCTTACCGGCAATGCCGGTGGGATGGAACTGAAAAAACTCCATATCCTGCAGCGGGATGCCGGCCCGCAAGGCCATGGCCATGCCATCGCCGGTGTTGATGTGGGCATTGGTTGTGGTGCGGTAGAGCTGGCCACAGCCGCCGGTGGCGATGAGGGTGGTCTTGGCCTCGATCAGCAGGGGCTCACCGGTGGCAATGTCGATGGTCAGGGCGCCGAGAATGGCCCCCTCCTCATCCCGGATCAGATCGATGGCGAAGTACTCATCGAAGAAATGGGTACGGGCCTGGATGTTCTGCTGATAGAGGGTGTGCAGGATGGCATGGCCGGTACGGTCCGCCGCAGCACAGGTGCGGGTCGCCTGGGCGCCGCCGAAGTCCCGGCTCTGGCCACCAAAGGGGCGCTGGTAGATGCGGCCATTATCCAGCCGGGAAAAGGGCACTCCCGCATGCTCCAGCTCATACACCAGGTGCGATGCAGCACGGCACATGTATTCGATGGCATCCTGATCCCCCAGATAGTCACTGCCCTTGACCGTGTCATACATGTGCCAGTGCCAGTTGTCCGGGGTGACATTGGCCAGGGCCGCATTCACCCCACCTTGGGCCGCCACGGTATGGGAACGGGTGGGAAACACCTTGGATACCACCGCCACTCGGGCATCGGCACGGGCCAGCTGCAGCGCTCCCCGCAGGCCACCACCACCGGCACCGAGGATCAGGGTATCGAATCTTCTACGCTCTATGTTCATATATTCCTAGTACGGCTTTTTATGCGATACGCGCCAGCATCACCACCTGCAGCCCCCAGACGCCGAAGGCGATAAGGCCCAGGCCCAGCAGGGTCAGCAGAGTCATGCGCAGACCGAAGGGGTGGATATAATCGATCAACACATTGCGCACCCCGACCCAGGCATGGATCAGCAGGGAGAAGAAGAACAGCAGCAGGGCCATGCTCATGCGGGGATCGGCCACCCACAGGCGCCACTCATCAAAGGAGGCCGGCGGACTGATGATGAAATGACTCAACAGATAGATAAAGAACAGACCCAGATAGATGGCGCTGATGCGCTGCAGGGTCCAGGCACGAAGTCCGGCGGCACGGCGGGTACTCATAACAGCCCCCAAAGCACCAGGGCTGCCAGTGGTGCCGCTGCCAATACCCCCAAGGCGGTCTGAACAAAGACGGGTTTTTCAACCCCCCAGTCCAGGTCGATGGCAATGCAGCGAATGCCGGCGAACAGGTGGTGCATCATGGCCCACAGCAGCAGGAACAGTCCCAACTGGCCCAGCCCAGAATGCAGCAGCTCCTTAACAGCGCCAAAGCCATCGGGACCAGACAAGGACATATCCAACAGATAGATGGCCGCCGGTGTCGCCAGGGCCATGAGGACCCCCGATATGCGATGACCAATAGAGGCGATCGCATTTAACGGGAAGCGTATGCGACGCAGATCGAGATGGATGGGGCGCTTTGTATTTGTTGTCATCCCTTGCACTGTTCTCGTTGTCACTGCCCGTTGGTCGGGCATTATTGGATGCCGTTTAGTATAGCCGAAGTCTGTATCCCTAAGTGAAGCCCTATCTCCCTGCAAAAAACATCTATTAACTTAGGCCTGTTAACACTAACTGATCCCTGCGCCCTTGGGTACATTACAGCGGAGCAATATGCTCAACAACCAACTGTAAATTACGGTCGCCCCGATATTCATTCACATCCAGGCGATAGGCGATTTGTATTTGGTTCTTCCGAATCTCTGCTGCCTGCTCGGCCTGATTAAAGGCGATGGCATCCAGCACCGTGCCGCCACCCGCTAAGGAGAGCCGCAGCTTGAGATGATGCTCACCCACAATGCGGCTATCGATGACATCGAATTGGCCATCAAACACTGGCTCCGGAAAACCCTGGCCCCAGGGACCGGCATCACGCAAAAGCTCCGCCAGCCCCAGGTTCAGTTCATCATTGGCCAAGGCACTGTCGCTGTGGATGACACCCTGCAGGGCATCGGCATCCAGATGGCGATGCACCTCATGGTCAAAGGCCTCAGTGAAGGCATCGAGATCCTTTTCCTGCAGGGTCATGCCCGCCGCCATGGCGTGGCCGCCAAAGCGTTCCAGTATGCCGGGATGGCGGGTGGCGATAGCATCCAGGGCATCCCGCAGATGCAGCCCGGATACCGAGCGACCTGAACCCTTGAT
>Ga0316190_10003942_pt1 | contig 10782 bp, 10 predicted proteins | sample Eddworburrow2_MG_FD_204929 | JGI IMG/M metagenome (GOLD analysis project Ga0316190, IMG submission 204929) | Coastal sediment microbial communities from Maine, United States - Eddy worm burrow 2 | ecosystem: Environmental > Aquatic > Marine > Coastal > Sediment | place: USA: Maine | collected... | reverse complement strand
CCCACGAGCTGTTCCATGAGTGCAATCGTGTGTGAGATCGCAATCCGCTCTGCAGCAGCCGTGGGTGCGGGTACCTGTAATGGCACGGTAATCCGCTGCCATTCCCCAGGACTGAAGGAACGGGTAACGATCGTGCGGCAGGTATGATCGAAACACACCGAAAACCTGTCCGCAGTCGGTTCCTTGATGATCTCCGCAGGAAACAACCAGTCATCCGCTGCCGCTGAATGACCCGCTGCCAGCAGGATGGCAACCAGTGTGCTGCCGGATTTATTCAAGATCTGCAAGTATCGCAAGCGGCCATGACTTGCCTGCAAGGTAATCATTAATGGAACGCAACACCAGCGGGCTGCGCAAACAGTCTTGCTGCATTCTGATTGCAGCATCGCTTAGCCAGACGACCTCTTCAATGTCGGGGTCTAGACTGCGCGCTGGATCATGCTCCAGCAGTGCCCCCGCAAACGTAAAGCGCACGAAAGTAATCCCGGTCTGCGGGTGACGCCAGCGATATATGCCGACGATTGCCCGCGGCTCGAACTGCCATGCCGTTTCCTCCAGCACTTCGCGCCGCACGGCTGCCAGCAAACTCTCGCCGTCTTCCAGGTGGCCTGCAGGCTGGTTTAGGACCCGTTTGCCGACATCACGCTCCTGCACCAGCAGGAAGCGGCCCTGTTGTTCTGCCACGGCGGCTACCGTTACGTGTGGTTTCCAGCTCATATTCATGTATTTCAGATGGTTATCATGCGCCCGGATGGGCTTGCCCGACCCGTCAGAGGAGTCCGGTTAACACCCTGACAGACCCTCCACATGATACAAAATTGACGCTCGCACAACCGCATTGATTAACCTATACTTTGCGACTCGTTATGCATGCTCGGGTTACCCTGATATTTTAAGGCAGCGCCGCATAGCATCAAGGTAACGTTATCTAATCATAAATTTTTTAATTCTAAAGCGTGTGGAGGAATTTAGAATGACCGGCTTGTTAAGAAAATCATTAGTCTCTGTATTTGCATTCATATTGTCAGCAGGAAGTGCCCTGGCCGACGATATTCTCATGCCGTTCGTATTTGCCGGCAACCAGTCCGGTGATGTCGCAACAGTTGCCGCTAACGTAAAGTCGAAGCTCAAAGGCGCCGGCTTTGAAGTCGTGGGTGAATACTCGCCCTACGATGGTGCGGAAGTCATCGTCGTGACCAGCGAAGCCCAGAAAGCCCATGCCGCCAAGTCCGATTTTGGTGGCTACGGTGCAATCGATCGCATCGCCATCACCAAGAATGGTGACAACGTCGAAGTCAGCTACACCAACCCTGTCTACATGGCGGCAGCCTATCGCATGGACACCGACATGGCCGACATCCGCGCCCAACTGGAAGGCGCCCTGGGTGCCGAGATGGACTATGGTTCCGAAAAGAACCTGACAGCCAAGGACCTGCGCGAATATCACTACACCGTCATGATGGAATATTTCGACGATCCCAGTGTACTGGCCGAGTATGACAGCCAGGCTGAAGCCGTGAAGGCCGTTGAAGACTCCCTCGCCGCCGGTCTGGGCGCCACTGCCATGGTCTACCGTGTCGACATCCCCGGCAAGGACGAGACCGTTTTCGGTGTTGCCCTGAAGGGTGCCGATGCCGATGACTGCAGCGGTGACGAGTTCATCATGAGCCGCATCGACAAGGGTACACCGCGCTCCACGGCTCACCTGCCGTATGAAATCGTGGTAACCGACGGTACCGCACGTGCGCTGTTCGCCCGCTTCCGCATCGCCATTAACTGGCCGCATTTGCCGATGATGGCCAGCGAAACCGGTGCAACCTTCATGAACATCATGTGCTCTCCTGGTGCAGTCGAGGAAGCCCTGATCAAGGCTTCCGGCGAAACACCCTAGTCAGCAACAGCAAGCTGTCAACCTGACAGCGTGGGAACAAAGCCCCTGCATTAGCAGGGGCTTTTTTTTCGTGTATTATCTGCACCTCCGTATTTCAGCTACCAGGAAGTCTTCATGGCGTACAAACACATTACCGTCCCGGCTGACGGCGAAAAGATCCGTGTCAATACCGACAACTCGCTCCAGGTGCCGAACCGGCCCATCATTCCCTTCATTGAGGGTGACGGCATCGGTATCGATATCACTCCGGTGATGCGCGATGTTGTTGATGCCGTTGTCAAGGCGGCCTATGGTGAGGCCCGCTCCATCGCCTGGATGGAAATCTACGCCGGAGAGAAGGCCAACGAGGTATATGGCGCCAATACATGGCTGCCTGCAGAGACGCTCGAAGCCATTCGTGAGTTCAGCGTTGCCATCAAGGGGCCGCTGACCACGCCTGTGGGTGGTGGCATCCGCTCCCTGAATGTATCCCTGCGCCAGGAACTCGACCTCTATGTCTGCCAGCGACCGGTGCGCTATTTCGATGGCACGCCCAGCCCACTGAAAGAGCCCGAGAAAACCAACATGGTCATCTTCCGGGAAAACTCCGAGGACATCTATGCCGGCATCGAGTGGCAGGCCGGAACGGAAGAGGCGAACAAGGTCATCAGGTTCCTGCAAACGGAGATGGGCGTCACCAAGATCCGTTTCCCCGCGACCTCCGGGATCGGAATCAAGCCGGTATCGGCCGAAGGCACCAAGCGCCTGGTGCGCAAGGCGCTGCAGTATGCCATCGACCAGGATCGGGACTCGGTCACCCTGGTGCACAAGGGCAATATCATGAAATTCACCGAGGGCGCCTTCAAGAACTGGGGTTACGAACTTGCCAGGGAGGAGTTCGGCGCGCAGGAAATCGATGGCGGCCCATGGTGCAGCTTCAGCAATCCCGTGACCGGCAAGTCCATTGTCGTCAAGGACGTCATCGCCGATGCCTTCCTGCAGCAGATCCTGCTGCGACCGGCCGAGTACAGCGTGATTGCCACGCTCAATCTCAACGGCGATTACATTTCTGATGCCCTGGCTGCGCAGGTTGGCGGCATTGGCATGGCACCGGGCGCCAACCTGTCAGACAACATCGCCATGTTCGAAGCCACGCACGGAACGGCGCCCAAATACGCCGGCAAGGACCAGGTCAATCCAAGTTCTCTGATACTGTCGGCCGAAATGATGCTGCGCCACCTCGGCTGGACCGAGGCGGCGGACCGCATCATAAACGGGCTGTCCGGTGCAATTGCCGCGAAGACCGTGACCTACGACCTGGAACGCCTGATGGAGGGTGCGACCAAGATCAGCTGTTCGGATTTCGGCAAGGCAATCATCAACAACGCCTGATTCACCCAATCCGTCTATGGAAGCCGCACGCCTGCGCCTGCGGCTTTTTTGTCTGTTTGGCTGGCCTGCATTGATACTCAAACCCGCTTGACTATAGGAAGTCAAGCGCGGAGCCGATCCACTTTTCATCGCCAGCTGCCGGTGTTGAAACTTCCGGCGATGTAGGTTATCAATAGGTAATGGTAAACTGTTGAAACGTGAATAACCTTACGACAACCGAGTAATGCATCATCCATGAGCAAGGACCTGGAACATCGGGGCGAGGACGGACTGGCACTCCAGGAAGCCCGGCCGAAGCTAAAAGAACCCGCCATGTACAAGGTGGTTCTGCATAACGACGATTACACGCCCATGGAATTCGTTGTCACCCTGCTCGAGAAGCTGTTCGGACTGGACCGTGAAAAAGCCACGCGAATCATGCTGCTGATACATACACACGGCAAGGGTGTGTGCGGAATTTTTACCTACGAAATCGCAGAAACCAAGGTGGCGCAGGTCAATGAATACTCCCAGCGCCACCAGCACCCACTGTTATGCAGCATGGAGGCGGTCTAGACGTGCAATACGAGGTGTCATCATGCTGAGCAAGGAACTGGAATTCACGTTGAACCTCGCCTTCAAGGAAGCGCGGGAAAAGAATCATGAGTTCATGACCGTGGAGCACCTGCTCTACGCACTCCTCGGAAATCCCGCGGCCGTCGAGGTCCTGCGCGCCTGCGGCGGCGACCTTGACCAGCTGAAACAGGATGTCAGCACCTTCATCGAGGAAACCACCCCGAAACTGTCTCCCGGAGACAGCCGGGAGACACAGCCGACGCTGGGTTTCCAGCGGGTGCTGCAGCGCGCCGTGTTCCACGTGCAGTCGTCCGACAAGACCGAAGTGACCGGCGCCAATGTCCTGGTTGCGATATTCAGTGAACAGGAATCCCAGGCAGTCTACTTCCTTAACAAAATCGATATCTCCCGGCTGGATGTCGTCAACTATATTTCACACGGCATCTCCAAGGTACACGAACAGCCGGAAGAGCATATCGAACGCGTTGACGACAGCGAGGCGCAGGATAGCAATGCCCAGCTGCCACTGCAGACCTTCACCGTCAACCTCAACGAGCAGGCCGCACAGGGCAAGATAGATCCGCTAATCGGCAGGCGTGCAGAGATCCAGCGCACCGTCCAGATCCTGTGCCGCCGCCGCAAGAATAACCCGCTGTTTGTCGGCGAGGCTGGTGTCGGCAAAACGGCGCTGGCGGAAGGACTGGCGAAAATGATCGTCGAGGGCGAGGTCCCCGAGTTGCTGCTGAACAGCACCATCTATTCACTGGACCTTGGGTCGCTGGTGGCCGGGACCAAGTACCGCGGCGACTTCGAAAAGCGCTTCAAGGCGGTACTGGCGCAGCTGAAAAAGGAAGAGGGCGCCATCCTGTTCATCGACGAGATTCACACCATCATCGGCGCCGGCGCGGCCTCCGGCGGTGTTATGGACGCATCCAACCTGATGAAGCCCATGCTGGCTTCCGGTGATCTCAAGTGCATCGGCTCGACCACGTTTCAGGAATACCGCGGCATCTTCGAGAAGGATCATGCCCTGTCGCGGCGTTTCCAGAAGATCGATATCACCGAACCCAGCATCCAGGAAACCTTCGAAATCCTCAAGGGCCTGAAATCGCGCTTCGAGGAACACCACCACGTAAAATACTCGACCCGGGCATTGCGTACTGCCGCAGAGCTTGCCGATCGCTATATCACCGACCGGCACCTCCCCGACAAGGCGGTCGACGTCATCGACGAGGCGGGAGCCAGCCATCGCCTGCTGCCAGCATCACGACGCAGGAAGACGGTGGGGGTCACCGATATAGAGCGCGTTATCGCCCAGATGGCCCGCATACCGGAAAAAACCGTGTCCGCATCCGACAAGGAAACGCTGCGTACCCTGGAACGTGACCTGAAAATGGTCGTCTACGGGCAGGACGCTGCAATCGAGACACTGGCCGCCGCGATCAAGATGTCACGCTCGGGACTGGGCAACGAACACCGTCCGATTGGCTCTTTCCTGTTCGCCGGTCCTACCGGCGTTGGCAAGACCGAGGTTACCCGTCAGCTTGCCCGCATCATGGGGCAGGAACTGGTGCGTTTCGACATGTCCGAATACATGGAGCGCCACACGGTTTCCCGCCTGATCGGCGCACCCCCGGGCTACGTCGGCTATGACCAGGGAGGGCTGTTGACCGAGGCCATCACGAAAAATCCACATGTTGTGCTGTTGCTCGATGAAATCGAAAAAGCGCACCCGGATGTCTTCAACCTGCTGCTGCAGGTCATGGACCATGGCACGCTCACGGACAACAATGGGCGCAAGGCCGATTTTCGCAATGTGGTGATCGTGATGACCACCAATGCTGGCGCCCACGAGATGAACCGCCCATCAATCGGGTTTACCCACCAGGACCATTCTGCGGATGCCATGGAGGCAATCAAGCGCCTGTTCACACCCGAGTTCAGGAACCGGCTGGATGCTATTGTGCAGTTTCAGGCACTCGCACCAGCAGTGCTGGCCCAGGTCGTGGACAAGTTCATTTTTGAGCTGGAAGCGCAGCTTCAGCAACAGCAGGTGACGATCGAGGTCGATGAATCAGCCCGCATCTGGCTCGCAGAGCACGGTTACGACCCGAAGATGGGCGCGCGGCCGATGGCACGCATCATTCAACAATACATCAAAAAGCCACTCGCCGAGGAACTGCTGTTTGGCGACCTGGCCAATGGCGGGCACCTCATTATTCACCTGGAAGACGACAAACTTGCCTTTGAGATCAACGGCAAGGAGTACGCGCACTAGCGAGAAACGGGGCGGAACCCGGGTTCCGTCAGCGGGCGCGGTAGGTAATGCGTCCCTTGCTCAGGTCATAGGGCGTGAGTTCGACGGTGACCTTGTCGCCACGCAGGATTCGAATATAGTGCTTGCGCATCTTGCCGGAGATGTGGGCCGTCACTACGTGACCATTATCCAGTTGAACCCTGAACATGGTGTTCGGAAGGGTCTCGATGACCGTCCCTTCCATTTCGATATGATCTTCTTTTGCCATAAATTCCGCATTATCCGGTAGATTCAGGCGCTGCATTATACCCGAAATGCCCGCCAGAAGAATCCTTGTTTTCAGCAGCCCGTGGCAAGCGAATCAGGTTGACAGGATATCTCCGTCAAGGCGCCAGGTCGTGTTCAGCGCCGGTTGCATGCAGGCATGTTCTAGCGTACGGATGAATTCCCTGCGCGAAATCGTTTCAGCACCCAGGCTCGTCAGGTGCGCCGTGTGGACCTGGCAATCGACCAGCGGGAAACCCCAGCGGGAAAGCTGCCGGATCAGCCCGACAAATGCCACCTTGGAGGCATCCGTACTGCGCGCGAACATCGACTCACCGAAAAAAATGCGACCGATAGCAACGCCGTAGAGACCGCCTGCCAGTTTACCTTCCTGCCAGCACTCCACCGAGTGTGCGTAGCCCGCTGCGTGCAGGTCACGGTAGGCAGCCATCATTTCGGGGGTTATCCAGGTCCCCGCCTGGCCTGGCCTGGGCGCGGCACAGGCGCTGATCACAGCATCGAAGGCCTGGTCCAGCGTGATGCTGAATGTGGCTTTTCTGATTGTTTTCGCAAGACTGCGGGTGACTCGCAGGCGACTCGGGAACAGGACCAGGCGCGGATCCGGCGACCACCAGAGTATCGGCTGACCCGGGCCATACCACGGAAAAATGCCGCTGCGATAGGCAAGTAGCAAGCGGTCCTCGGACAGGTCGCCACCCACGGCCAGCAGACCGTCCGGTTCCTTCAGGGCCAGGTCCACACGCGGGAACCACAGCTCCGGGTCATCCGGATCCAGCCAGCAGGGCGTGGGACCTTGCGTCAGCGTCATGCCTGTCCTGCCTTTTGCCGGGGCTTTTCCTGCATCTTTTCAAACCTGTCTGAAAGGGGACGTTTGCAGCAATTCATTACGATATTCAAGCATCCATGCATGCTCTTCGTCCAGATAGCGGCGTATCGCCCCCCGAAAGCGCTCATCCTCGATCCAGTGCACAGACCAGGTAAATGTCGGCAGGAAGCCGCGACTGATCTTGTGTTCCCCCTGGGCGCCCGGCTCGAACAGGCTCAGGCCCTGCTCGATACAGTATTCGATGCCCTGGTAATAACAGGTTTCGAAATGCAGGCTGTGGTAATCCTGCAGGCAACCCCAGTGACGCCCGTACAGGGCTTGCGCACTGCGCAGCATGATGGCACCGGCAACCACCTTGCTGCCATGGCGGGCAAAGACCAGGAGGATCTGGTCACCCATGGTGCGACTGATTTCCAGGAAGAATTCCAGTGACAGGGTGGGCACCCCCGATTTTCGTTCAAATGTGGACCGGTAGAAAGCGTGCATGACCCGCCATTGTTCCTCGGTTGCCTGCTTGCCACTGAGCAGTTCCATGTGGAGTCCAGCCTCCTGCACATGGCGCCTCTCGCGGCGGATTTTCTTGCGCTTGCGGGAACTCAGGCGGGACAGAAAATCCTCGAAGTCGCTGTAGTTGTCGTTATGCCAGTGGAAATGACAGCTGGTGCGGCGCATGAAGCCGTGCTCGCACAATGTGTCTGTATCCGGCACGTCACTAAACAGGCAATGCATGGAGGAGGCGCCATGTTGTTCCCGAAGCTGGCGCATCCCATGTACCAGCGCCGCTGTTACCGCCGCACGATCAGCATCCGGGCGTACCAGCAGGCGTGCCCCGGTAACGGGCGTATAGGGGATCGAAGCGACCAGTTTGGGGTAATAAACCGCGCCCATCCGCTGATAGGCATCAGCCCAGGCCCAGTCAAACACAAATTCACCGTAGGAATTGTCTTTCAGGTAAAACGGCACGGCACCCGCTAGCCGACCGGATGCGTCTTCTGCCAGAATATGGCTGGGTAGCCAGCCAAAACGTTCTCCTACACAGTCATACCTTTCCAGCGCGGCCAGGAACTCATGGCGAGTAAAAGGGTGATCGGTACCGGCCACTGCATTCCAGTCACTGGCGGGTATATCCAGAATGCGATTGCTGACCCGGATCTGCATCAGGCTACAGTGACGCCGCGGCGCTCTTTTGGCAACTGCTACCTCCAGTATAAGCCGCTGACGCCTTTCTCGCGGCAAGAGCTACGGCAGGGGCGTCACTTCGCGTCAGCCAGGCTATCCAGGTAGGACTCCGCATCCAGTGCCGCCATGCAGCCGGACCCGGCCGAGGTCACCGCCTGGCGATAGACGTGGTCGCACACGTCACCGGCCGCGAATACACCCTCGACACTGGTCGCCGTGGCATTACCCTCGGTGCCGCTTTTGACGCGGATATAGCCATTGTTCATTTCGAGTTGCCCCTCGAAGATCGCGGTATTGGGGCGGTGTCCTATGGCGATGAACACGCCGAGCAGCTCGATGTCCCGCGTACTGTCGTCCTTGACGTTCCTGATGCGGATGCCCGTAACCCCACTGGCATCACCCAGCACCTCGTCCAGCACGCTGTCCCAGGCAATGCTCACCACGCCTTCTGCCTCTTTCCGAAACAGGCGGTCCTGCAAGATCTTTTCGGCACGCAGGGCATCGCGGCGATGCACCACCGTAACGTGGGCCGCGATATTGGCCAGGTACAGGGCTTCCTCCACCGCGGTATTGCCACCGCCGATGACGGCCACGGACTGTTTCTTGTAGAAAAAACCGTCGCAGGTTGCGCAGGCCGAGACGCCCTTGCCCTTGAAGGCTTCTTCCGAGGGCAGCCCCAGATACATGGCGGATGCACCGGTCGCGATGATCAGCGCATCGCAGGTGTAGACGCCGCTGTCGCCTTCCAGGCGCAGTGGCTTTTGCTGCAAATCCACGCTGTGAATATGGTCAAAAATGATTTCCGTGTTGAAGCGCTCGGCATGCAGCCGCATGTTTTCCATCAATGGCGGTCCCTGCAGGCCTTCCTCGCCACCAGGCCAGTTTTCGACCTCGGTGGTGGTCATCAACTGCCCACCCTGTTCCAGCCCGGTTATCAGCACCGGTGCAAGATTGGCGCGGGCCGCGTAGACCGCGGCGGTATAGCCCGCGGGGCCGGAACCCAGGATCAGAAGGCGACAGTGCTTGATATCACTCATGTATAATCACTCCGGTTTTATTGCTGACTACGCCCGGTGAATTGCGGGGCAGGGCGCGGGTATTGTGCATGGACACAGTTACGGGCAGGAGGTTCCCGGCGTTGCCGGAGCCGGCCCTGGGCAAATGACAGGGTGAATGTTACGGAACCAGGACGGGGTAAAGCAACCATGCATATCGGAATACCACGGGAAATCAAACCACTTGAAGGCCGCGTCGCCCTCACGCCGGATGCCTGCGGCGACCTGGTCCGCGCTGGCCATAGCGTGGTTATCGAACATGCCGCTGGCACCCTGTCGGGGTATCCTGACGCGCACTACGAAGCCGCCGGCGCACAGATAGCCGCGGATGCCGCGGCGACCTACGCGCGCGCAGAGCTGATCGTGAAGGTCAAGGAACCGGTCGCCGGTGATCTGGCGCATCTGCGTCCGGAACACTTGCTGTTTTGCTACCTGCATCTCGCGGCCAATATCGAGCTGCTGGAGCAATTACAGAAAATCGGTCTGACAGCCGTCGGTTTCGAGACGGTTGCCACGGATGCTGGGCAACTACCCCTGCTTGCACCGATGAGCGATATTGCCGGCAGGCTGGCAAGCCAGATCGGCGCAAGTCTCCTGCACCAGCCACAGGGCGGCAAAGGCCTGCTGCTGGGGGGCTTGCCCTGCGCCGAGCGCGGCCGGGTGGTAATCATTGGTGCAGGCAATGCTGGCAGTAATGCGGCTGCCATGGCCGCCGCCATGGGCGCCGAGGTCGTGGTGTTCGACCGGCAGCGCGACCGGCTTGCCGCCATGCGCGCACTAGGCAACAACGTCACCGGGCTGTATCCCTACCCGGATGCCATTGAGCGGGAGGTCGCCGCCGCCGACCTGCTGATCGGCGCCGTCCTCATTCCCGGTGATCGTGCACCACATATCGTCAGCCGCACCCTCGTTGCAGCAATGCAGCCGGGCAGTGTCATCGTCGACATCTCTGTCGATCAGGGAGGTTGCATCGAAACCACACGTCCGACGAGTTACGCGGATCCCACCTATATCGAGGCAGGCGTGGTACATTTCGCGGTTACTAACATGCCTGGGGCGGTGCCGAGGAGCGCTTCCCAGGCCCTGTCTGCGGCACTGTTGCCATACGTACACTGCATCAGCCAGCCGGATTGGCAGTCGAATGCCGACTTAGGCCGCGGCATCAACATCGCGGCAGGCCGCATCGAACACGCGGCCCTGAAACACTTGCTTGAGAAATAATTTCGAATAGAATCCTGTGATTGGCGTAATAACTTGTGAAAGAGGGTGATTTTGGCTCAGGCACGGCGGAATAAAGGCGAACAACCGGGGAAATTAACCCACCAGGTCACGCGGGGGCTGCGCGAAGGCGCACTGCTGTTGC
>Ga0316190_10003941_pt1 | contig 10782 bp, 11 predicted proteins | sample Eddworburrow2_MG_FD_204929 | JGI IMG/M metagenome (GOLD analysis project Ga0316190, IMG submission 204929) | Coastal sediment microbial communities from Maine, United States - Eddy worm burrow 2 | ecosystem: Environmental > Aquatic > Marine > Coastal > Sediment | place: USA: Maine | collected... | reverse complement strand
GCGACAATGATAACGCCATAGACTATCCGTCTCCTCCACGAAGATTTTTTATACTGACCCACAACAGGCTTTGTGAGTACGCTCAGACGATGTGAAACTTCTTCATTTTTACCCATACAAAAACTGTAAAATGATCCACCCTCAGTCTACCAAATATTCGATGAAGAAAATACTTCAATGGGGGGCACTTTGAATAGACTATAGATTTTTTACGAAGTGGTAGCCGTAGTTTGTATAACCAATCGCCTCATAAAAAGAGTGCGCTGCCTTGTGATCGTAATGAGACTCAATAAATATTCGGTAACAATGTAGGTCTTTTGCGATGTGCTCCATCTGCTCAAACAACTTGCGCCCAACCGCTTGTTTTCTATAGGAGGGACACACATACAACTCGTCCACCTCCACTATAATGCGTGGATAACGCACAACCTCGCGCGCGGAAAAAGCAATAAATCCGATGAACTTACTAGCGTCTTCCGCAACAAAAACATAATTATTTGGACTCGCAATAACCCGCTCAAACGAATCATTGTCGTGATGGGAATATCGATCCTCTCCCACAAATTCGTTGTAAAGAGACATAAGCTGCTCATAGTCGTCCATAGTGGCTTTTCGTATGTTCATCGGTTGTGAATGGTATTTTTAATTGCGGCAATATAACTAGGATCGTCAATCTTATGAGGGGCGTCATCTGCGATAACCAACTCTGCGCCTGAGATGGTAGATGCTGCAGCTTCACACCTTACCCGCAACTGCGGATATTTTTTGCCTTCCTGCGAACCATAGAATACGGTCGTGGATGAGTCTATCAAACTAGCTATTTTATCCGCATTATACTGTGCAAAGTCTTCATGTCTTCTTTTCCCAACAAACGCTATCCAAGACTGTTTAAGAAAAGGAAGATCTTGCTGAAAGTAGGGACTCAACGAACATAAAGATAATGTCTTTGGGCGCAATCTTGGCGCCGAAATAAATGCAATCATCGCTCCATACGAAAATCCTAAAACGTGATTTTCTTCAGATTTATGAAGGTTGTAGTATCGCTCAAAGTCGCAAACATAATCACTCATCACTCGATTGTTCCAATTTACCTCGACTGTTTTGACTATGTAGTTTTTGTCTTTTAAGTATTTGCAGAGCCACTGATATTGCTTCTGCCTTGCACTGTGGCGAAATCCCGGAATAATAAAAAATGTTCTTTTCATGTGCTACAGTTACTTGGTAGCGAACGAGCTATTTGACAGCGTCAAGAGCGACTTGGAGCTGCTGGTTAGATGGCTCAACAAGCACGTTGCCATCGGGGAAAACAATCGTTGGGATTGATTGCATTCCTTTATTTATTTTCACAACAATATCTGCAGCCTCTGGATGCTGTTGGAGGTCGATATAATTGTATGTGATATTTTTCTCATCGAGATATGCTTTTGCACGTCGACAATCACCACACCACGCTGCTCCATAGAATTGAATTTGTTTATCAGTACTCATAAGTGAGCTTATTATAGCAGTAATCACCTAGCAAACCCGCATCATTATGCGCAATACTCCCCAATAAGCGACCGAGGTAATTCACTCAACCCCCTCGGTTAGGTTTTTATTCGACTTTACTCAATCGTCTTCTGTGCGCGTCATGAGGGTTCTTATCGCCACAGCTAAAAATACAATCCCTAACAATCCAAATATTGCCCAAGCAGGCAAACCCAACAATAGCTCCCGCATCTGGTAAAGTACAACGAGAACTAAGGTAGTCGCGCCCCAATAACGTACGGTGGTACTGCGAACTTTGAAGCCGATATAAATCATTCCAATCCCAACAGCAATAAGTAGCAGCGCAAAAAACTCTTCCCGTAACGCATCGAGAGCTAATGGAAAAGTAAAGAGAGCGAGCGTCATGGCGAGATATGATTCATAATGTGCGCCACGATTTCTGTGCTCCCACCACGTGAGACACAAAGAATAGGCGCCTGCCACAAAGCCATACCAAAATAAGTGGTAAACATCATGATAAAACATGAATCCAAGCGTCACGAGCGCAAAAATTGCTCCTGCCACCTTCACTATGGGGGCGGATCGACGAAGAAATGATTCGAGGGCGAGAAGAAAGGCTCCCGCATACATGGTAATGAAAATTATTGGGATGCTCCCTATCCATACACCAGGCAATACTACTCCTAAAAACAAGCCAGTAATACCTGAAATGATGAGTATCCATTTTGAGTAGGTCTTTAAAAACATTTGCGCCATCACATAGAGACTTGTGCCCACAAGTGAAAAACCCAATGGTCGCATTGGTCGCGAAACATTAACCACATTCTCCATAAGGTAATACGTAGACGCATACAAAAATGCCGCCGCTACTCCCAGCAATTCCGGCGTGCCCTCCACAAACGCAACGAGCATTGTAAATATGCTATAGAGTAAGAATATCCATTCTGGCTGTTTATAGCCAAGAATAAATGACAAGAACGAGATGAATATAGAAATCAAGTACGCCAATTGTAATGTCTGTATTTCTGGTACAGCTAAGCGCTTTGTGAGACCATATCGAACAGCGAGAATGAGCGTTGCAAGAGCAAGATAAGTGTGAGTCACTATATGATCATCAAGCTTCATCCACACCCCATCAACAAACAACATATAAGGCAGCAAGAGAGATGCAAACCAGAGGATTGCCCAAGATCGCAGACTCCGATCTAATGCGTACATATACGCATTAATTCCCATTGCTCCCAACAAAATTTTTATATCTAAAGGTGTCTTGATCGCAAAGAAAATAGCAACAATGGTATACGCACTTATGGCTAGCCTCATAGATGATACGTATGGGAGTGCCCAGTCTCGATCTCGAAAAAAATGCACAAATGCGGTCCACATACTTGCAACCGCAAGGAGTAAGACACCCATTCGCCCATTACCTAGCTCCCAATATGATCCAAATATCATTACACCAGCTCCGATACAGGCTTGCGCAAGATGAATAAGCGTTGTTTTATTTTTGCCGTATAACTCAGCGGCAAGCACAATCTGACCCGCAATAAGAAACATATTTACACCCGCTTGCCATTTATCGTTCATCGAAAAAAGCACGATTGTTAGGAAAAATGATGCAGTTCCCATGAGGATACTTGAGACCTCCATAGGTTCCTGCGTGTAGACGGCCAGAACCTTTTTACGCGCGATCCACATATACAACATACCGACAGTACTGAGCGCCCAGCCAAAATAATACAGGGGCATATCGATAATCGATATGACTGATGCGTATAATGAAACGGTTGCAAAAAGAGTAAGATATGACACGTGTGCACTTTTTAGCAGGCGTGTCGTATAACCGTATACTCCAACCGCCACGATTGATGTCACCATCCAAACGATTGGTTCTTGCGCTCGCTCTAGAACAAAGGTGTCGTATGCCAACCCGATAAATGGAATCATAATCATCCCAATAGATATGAATGTGAGTGCAGCTGGGCGAACACGTTTGTAGAAAAAATAGGCGTAAAGTCCCGCGACATAAAAGCCGATACTAAATGCAGTAAGCAGTAAAATTTTCACACTTGCACTCATATATTCATATGAGTATCCGACAAAGATAAGGGCTGCCACCACAATCAAAAAGGCGTCCAAATATAGAAGCAGATTGGCATCATCAAGAGATGTGTGCAACGAGGGAATATTTGTTTGACTAGCTGCTGGTGAAGGTCTTTGGAGTTTTTTATTAATTTTTTTAATATTTACCCCAGACTCTTCACCCTCTCTCTTGTAGCCTGATCGAGTAATAAAACTATATATTCCATATGTATAAAAGAATGCAAACTGTAGTATGAGTGCAATGATGATAGTAGACATAGCCCACCTATTATAATCCATAAGTTGGACAAAGTCGGTCAAAAATCATTACGCTTCTATGCAAGTATCAAATTGAAACCCTCTTCAACGAGTACGCTCCCCAACCACAATAAATCTGTGAATTGATGCTTATTGAGCCTTTGGATAAAGTTCGACTTTTGTGTCTAGACCATCTAGGAGATTCATGGCCTCCAATAGGGAAGATTGCACACCTTTTAACTTGTCCAGAATTAATATAGCTTTACCCCCACAAGCCAACCCAGTTATTTTTGCAGAACACAAGAGTTATTTGCGAGTCTTGATAGGACCTTAGTCGATTGCCATAGATGGATTTGCTTGATCTGAGGAGTCTGACCGATCATTGCACACAACATCACTGATGCCCCTATCGATTGTCTTGATTTCAAACTTACCCCCACCACTTATCTGCTCACCAACAGCGATCAAAATGGGTGGATGGTCTCCGATATATTGCAAGACATACAAAATGCTTAGCGTGACACTTGGACAGCTACGCTGTTTTCTGCATCAGGCGCTGCAACCGTAACTATATTGTTGGAGTCAACCTCGACAGTATAGCCAGCATTTACTGCCGTACCACCTGATGGATCTAATGGAATAGACTTGAGATAAGGCGCAAGAGGCGTCGACAAATCATCACAGGTAGCACATGTTCCCAGCTCCGTTGCCGCTTGCCCACTGGTCAAACCGGTGGGAAGACTGCCACCATTATCAACGACATACTCATGAACTGCAGTCAAAAGACTGTTTACATCGCTCCATCTGCGAGCGTTGCGCGCATCGGAAAATCGCTTCACTGGATCAAGAGCTACAAACACCACAGTCGCCAAGATGGCGATAATCGCAATGACAACAAGTAACTCAATCAGGGTAAAGCCACGAAGCGCATTATTCTTTTTCATATTTTTTTGGTGAAGTGATAATAACTACATCATAGTCTATAATGTTTTTTTGATCCATGTCAAGGCGAAAATCATACGCCTCTAATGCTCGCTCAAGGGCAGCTTGTAACTGAGTAGAAACTGTCGCCTGCTTAATGCGCACAATCATCTGTGCATAGTCGTAGTTGTCCGCATTGCCCGTATCAGCCTGTGAGAATCCTTGTGCCAGAAGCTCCTCCACCACATGTTCAGTTCCCCCTTCCACTCCCGACCCGTTGAGTACCTGTACTGCATAATCAGATAGCACTTCGGGAGTTGGCGTGGGGATTGCGGGGGTAGCATGAGCCACTAGTGCTTGATCAACCGAAGGAGGGGTTTTTGACAAGCGAGAACGCGATACTTGTAATCCCACAATAGATACTCCAGCAAAAATAATTGTGGCAAAAAGTATTAGCGCATACTCTTTGCGTATAGCTGGCTTCTTGTTTTGTTGGGCATCTTGCTTGTCTACAACTGCCGTGCTCTGCTGTTTAGAATCTGGTTGTGGGTTGGATGATGGGCTGTGTAATCCAAGACTGAGCACCTCTTCATCGCGACCTTCTATATCTTGCTTAAGAGCAATGCCAATAATCGGATCGTTATGACGAAGGCGCGCCATCTGTTCTGGCTCTATTGTAGACACATCACAACCAAGCGCATAAAATACATCACTTACGGCGCAATACACGCTCATAATCGGAGCAAATGCAAGAGCCATGCGTCGACCATCCTCTGCTACCATATCTTGATAATCCCAATCAAGATCGTCAAGCTCTTCAGGTATTTGCCGATAGAATTGTTCAAATACCGCACTCCTTCTTTGCGCCCCCTCAAGTTCGTCTGGCACTGGAAACTCCATCACATATGTTATGTCTTCACCCAGCAGCAAACGAATCTTACCACCAACTCCAATGTTTTTGAGGCTTTGCTCAAGCACTTGCGCCAATGTCTCGCTCGTCCATGCTGCATCAAAACGCTTCTTGATCTGTGGACTTGACCCGCCTGATACGGCCGCGGCGACAATGGTATTTTTTGTTATATAGATAATTTTTGATCTACCAAAAAACATATTCATACAAGTCGCGTAAACTAATAAACAATGAGTCTATGTCGTAACAGTCTTATATTTATGGTAGTACACATAGTACCTGCATTACCAGCGTAACTATCAAAACCTCTATAGCTCCCGCCATGCACTCACGTCCACATTCGAGCTACGGGCTACCTGTATCTGTAGGCTTTTTGTATAGTTTTCAAATGTGCCTGTCACCGTTAATATCCAGTCGTTGCCTGTTTGCGAGTTGACCGATATCGCACATGTCCCCTGTGGAATATTGATCACTGCAGGAATGGAAGCGGTCTCATTGAGTCGAAGCAAAGCATCCTCAGCACACCCTTCAACAAGTGAAAGCGCCTGAGCGCTTTTGTAGCTTGAAAATGCTGATTGAATATCCCCCACAGACAACAATGACACTGATGTGCTGACAATAAACACCACGGCAGCAATCACCAGTACTGACGCAATAGCAGTATATCCTTGTTCGTACTTCATATTAATTGCCACGCAACTCAACCGATCCGGACACATCTCGTGATCGCTGCCACTCTATCCTATCGCCAGCTGAAGAAATAGTAAATGCATATCCTACATGAACTGAAGCTGTGCCGGATGATCGATCAGTAAACGTCAAGTTGGAGGCAGTAACCGTGCTCTCGGTGAGCGGCTCATCATTAGTCACGGTGGCGCACGAGCTTGACCCCCCACCCCATCCAATACGCACCTGAGCTCCACTAATATAGATATGCGTTGGATTGTGTGCTGCCACGGCTGAGGCCAAACAAATATCATTTGCACCAATGGTATTTATGGAACTCGCGTTTCTAACTTCATACTCGATACGCTTTGAGACGATGCGCATGTTGTGATTGATCTCACGTTGGACCGCCGATTTTCGCCCGCCATAGATAATATCCCATGCAAACAATATCGCACCGCTTATAAATATTGACACAAGCGCAATATATAGTATGAGCTCAATGAGTGTGAATCCGGCGACTAGAGATTTTTGAGATTGAGAATGAGTTCGCATATTTATGGGGAGAAAATGGTCAATTCTTCATTATTAGATGAGGACGCGCCGCCAACGATATTCAAACTCTGACTGTATGCAACACCTAACAGGTTACCTCCTCCAGACAGACTCACCGATCCTGCCAAAATCATTGCCGCTGGATTCTGTATGTTAATCGCCTGCATCTGCTGACTATTACTGGACGTTGCCAAGAACAAGTAAATATCATCTGGTGAGTCGAGTGAAATATCATTTATGACATCTCCGGCGTCATATGATCCCAACAGTACAGGGGAAGTGGGTGAAGAGATGTCGATGGCATGAAGATTGTTCCCCTGAGCAACATACACGTTTGAACCAACAATGGAGATGGCGGTTGCATCGTCATTACCTGCAAGATTAAGCGAAGCAGCTACTGACGGACTGGAAGTATTGGAAACATCCACAATCTGCAATTCGCCCCCATCTATCCTTGTTGTAATATAGGCATAACTTCCCGACACTACAACTTCCCCTGCTGATTGCGCCAAGTTGAGCTGCCCCAATAATGTCGGCGCCAAAGGATTGCTGACGTCTGCAATCGCAAAATCAAGCCCCCCAATGCGCGTTATGTAGGCGATCGTATCTACGACATAGATGCTATTGGCATTTCGATTACCAGGCATATTCAGTGTGCCAAGCAGATTCACTGCGGCAGGATTTGATATGTCGATGATTTGCAGTTCTTGAGAATTGGAGCTTGACACCACATATGCGTAGTCGCCAACAATAAACAAATTATGAAGTTTTTTCACAAATGACAGTGATGAAGCGATTGTTGGAGTGGAGGGGGTGCTCACGTCGACGGCAAAAAAGCTTGGATTCTCTTGAAATGTGATTATATACATATAATTGCCACTCGCCTGGACCTTATAACCGTCGCCCTTACCAGGGAGATTGAGGTTGCCCAACTCACTAGGAGAAGACCAGCCTGCGCCAATCGCCTTTGCAAAATTGGTCAGATAGGTTGCCATCTCCAATGAATTGGAACGTGTTGGAGAGAAATCCCATGTGACGGTTGAGGTGATTTTTTTTGTATTAACATCCACCGTCCCCCCACTATCAACGATATCATCAGCAGCTGATCGCAAAACATCAGAAACAGCAACGGTGCGGGTAAATCCATCCAACGTGTTGCTCGCGCCCGCGATAGCCCACATCCCCACACCACTGTCGACGCCACATCCACCACTACAATTTATGGTAAGAAATGGATCATCCCAACCCTGCGCCCTGATTGAACGCATCGCCTCTATCCCTTCCTGCGCATATATGGCGGCTCTAGTGTGCTCATCCCCCAATCGATTGGTCTGAAAGCTGCCGATCACACTCACCACACCAGTTGTCGCAATCACCGCAAACAGCCCCATGGCAACGATGATCTCTACGAGTCCAAATCCGTCGTTACGTTTCATATCAGTTGGTGATAATGCCTCCTGCCGCATTGATATTAACTGTTGTAGATTCAATGGTGGTTGAAATTGTTATTGCGGCCGATTGACTTGGTTGTGCCCGCATATCAAACACCACGTCATCTAACCCAGATACCCCGACCGAAGACGGAATGGTATAATCTTCAAAAATATCTGGCGCTGCACAGGTTCCGCCATACAAACGTATATATCCGTTGTTGACACACACTCCCCAATCCAATCCACCGCGTGAATCCATCGCATATGATTGCGCTTTCCTAAGGCTCGCAGTCGTTTTATCAACAACGCTATCAAAGTTTGCCTGAAGCACAAAACGCGAGAGAAATGGTGTTGCGGCCGCCCCAATGGTAGCAATCAGCGCAATTACCAGTATAAGCTCTATGAACGTAATTCCTTTAGTATCCATACTAAATTTACCGCAACGAACCCGACAACTCATAGATGGGGGAGATGATTGCAAGCGCCACAAATCCCACAACCGCTCCAATAATAAGAAGCAGTACCGGCTCCAAAATAGTAGTGAGGTTTTTGGTAAAATTATCAATCTCTTCCTCATAAAAATCCCCCAAGTACAAAAGAGCCTCATCTACCTTTCCGGTCTTTTCTCCGATTCCAATCATTTTCACAGAAAGTGGAGAAAACTCGGTGAACGAATGGCGCTCAATTGCACTGGATATATTTTTTCCCTGAGTTAAGTAAGTGCTAATATGTGCGATATCTTTTATAAAGAGATCGTTTGTGAGCGTTGTAGCAGTAACATCGACTGCTCTTGTGATGGGAACACCACTTTTCACCAATACGCCAAGATTGCGCGAAAACTGTGCCATTTGACTGCTCGACACAAATGAACCGATTATCGGCAGCTTAAGTAATAAACGATCCCATAACGGCTTCCCCCATTTTGAGCGAATACTCATATTCCATGCGCCAAAACCAAGGATGAAAATAATCCCAAGCAGTAGTCCATGATCACGAAATAATGTAGATATAAAGAGTAAGATCTTTGTGGTAAATGGCAGCTCGACATCAAATGATTGAAAAAAATCCACCAGCTGCGGTAGTACAAAATATGAGATAAATCCACTAACCAACACCGTTGCCGTAAGAACAACTGTGGGATAAAGCGCGGCGGACTTCACTTTCTTATGAAGATTATAGCTCTTAGTAAGCTGTAGCGTAATGAAATCTAAGTTTTGCTCGAGCGTCCCCGATGCCTCGCTCACTTCGATGAGACTTACATAAAACTGACTAAAGCTATCAGGGTGTTTTTTGAGCGCATTTGCAAGGCTTTGGCCATTTTGCACGTCATTATACATCTGCTCGATCATTTGTTTGAATGTGGAAGACTTGGTTTGCTGCTGCAACGTCTGCAGACTTTCTGAAATTGTAATACCTGCCTTGATCATTGTAGATAAGTGCCTCGTAAACATGAGGACTTCAATCAAGGGAGTCTTTTGCCTGATATATGGTATGCGCATATGAATTATTGTCTAGTAACGCGAAGCAGATCATCCAACGTCGTAATACCCTGCTTCACTTTTTCAACGCCGTCCATCAGCATTGTCTTCATGCCGTTTACTACTGCAACCTCATGTATTTCCTGCGCGCTTTTTTTTGCGATAACTGCCTCCTGCACTGCGCTGCCCATCTCCAGAACTTCATATATGCCAATACGCCCTGCGTATCCAGTATTACAACACACATCACATCCTTTTCCTTTATAGATAAGCAGCTTGCCCTGACTGCCCAAAAACTTCTTCAAGCCCTCGTCCAAGCGACTCACATCGATTTCTTGTGATACGCGACACTTGCTACATATCTTGCGCACCAAACGCTGTGCGATCACCATATTGACTGTTGAAGCGATGAGATATGGCTCAATGTGCATATCCATAAGGCGTGGAAACGTCGTAGCGGCATCATTGGTGTGAAGCGAAGAAAGCACCAGGTGGCCAGTCATTGAGCTATTGACGGCAATATTTGCGGTCTCATCATCACGAACCTCCCCAACCAACACAATATCCGGATCCTGACGAACGATTGAACGCAATCCTTTGGCAAACGTGAGGTCGGTTTTTACATTCACCTGTATTTGATTGATGTTGTCGATCTGATACTCCACCGGATCCTCGATCGTCATAATATTGACGTCCCGCCTATTCAACAACTTCAAGATGGCATAAAGCGTTGTTGTTTTTCCCGAGCCAGTCGGACCAGTCGCCAAGATCATGCCGTGAGGATTATGATAGGCTCGCTCCACCTTCTCACGATCTGTTTTTGAGAGACCAAGATCTAGCAGCGCAAACTGTCTCGACTGCTCAGACAACAGACGCATAACCACCTTCTCTCCCTTAGTGATGGGAACAATCGATATGCGCACGTCCAGATTTTCGTTTGATGTGTCAAATACGAGCTTGCCATCTTGCGCTTCTTGGTGTTCGTCGGTGC
>Ga0316190_10003940_pt1 | contig 10785 bp, 10 predicted proteins | sample Eddworburrow2_MG_FD_204929 | JGI IMG/M metagenome (GOLD analysis project Ga0316190, IMG submission 204929) | Coastal sediment microbial communities from Maine, United States - Eddy worm burrow 2 | ecosystem: Environmental > Aquatic > Marine > Coastal > Sediment | place: USA: Maine | collected... | reverse complement strand
ACCAGTAGTTTTTGTGGCCGACTCATGAATTACCTTCCTGTATGAAAAGAGACTTGCGCAGATTGTCGAATATCGCCTGATAGGTCTCTGCTGTGTCTATACGTTCCAGTACCAGGATCCGGTCGAGCTTGTCGTAGATCACGCGTTGAATGGTGATCCGAACCTTGTACTCGCCAGCCCGGGCCGGGTTCGGCAGTACGACCATAGTCAGGGTGATGTGCTGGTCATCCTTGGCCGTTGAGCTGGCATCACAACCGCCACCTCCCCCCATCGCGCATAGCACGTCGAGAAAAAACAGCCCCGTTTTCTGGCTCTTATCATCGGCGTCGCTGACTTTGGAGGCCGTAATGACACCCAGCGGTTTTTCGATGCGATCGATGTTGAACTCCATGTCCTGAAGTACGGCAATTGTCGCGGTCAGGATGTTGAGCTCGGACGAGGCCTCCAGCGTTCGCGTCTGGATAGAGCGAATGTCCAGAGTGCTCTCGGGCAGCCGCAAGGCTGATTCCGGGATCCCCGGTGTCGCGCAACCATAGAGGCTGGCAACCATCAGCAGTGAGTACGCGGCGCGGCGCATTAGAATCTCGACGAATGGTATGAAAAGTCCCGGACCTTGTCGTTAGTGTCGAATTTGATGATGACGGTCAGCGTGCGCTGTGAGCTGGAGGTCGAGCCCGCATCGGTCGACCCGGCACCGACACCACCGCCCGAGCTGCCGAATATCAGCCCGACGACCGTGCCACTGCTGCGCGAGTAGGTGACATCACTCGAAATCTTGTCGTAAATCCAGGTCTCCTGGCGCTCTTCCTCGGTCGTGACGATGTTCGGGGATCCGAGTACGGCGGCGACATCAGCGGCCGACATGCCGAGGGTAATTTCCTTTTGCACCGTGCCAACCGTAATGCGATCGGTATCGTCGGCTGCGCGGACGTCCTGGGCGTGGTGCGTCGCACTGCAGCCTGCTGCGAGAAGCACCGCCATGGCTGTTATAACTAGGTTCTGTGGGGCTTTCATTGCTGCGACCTCCGTGGCTGGTCGGGTTCTATTGACCTGATACTACGCCTCGGGCTCATGACCGCAACAAGGGATGCCTGATGATTAGCTGATTATTCTCTGAGGCGATTGAGGGCCCACCAGGAGGCAATCGCCAGTACGACGAAGAGCGCAGCAATCGCTGCGTTGCCGGCCACACCGCCCTCGATCGATACGTGCGACGGTGCATCAATGGCACGATAACTACGTACCAGGGAATTGGCTGCCAATAGCAGGAATACGGCAGCCGAAATATGCGCGGCGAGCCGGTGGCGGCGACGAGCTGCCAGGCTGCCGACGGCGCCACCTCCTAACCACAGCAGGCTCACGGTCGGCGCCGTGCCGAAGAATACCGGCGCGGCGAACAAGACAGGAACCAGGTATGGGTTTGCGTTTTTCGACGTGACCGCACGAAAGCACAGCACGAAATTGATTACTGCCCCGGCAAAAAACAATGCGTACCGAATCACCTGCATAACGCCGTAGCGAGTGTCGTCGGCATACAGCACGGTAACCATGAGCATGGCGTGAATCAGGCCAAACAACAGGAACTTGAAGACGTATCCATCAATGAAGAACTCCTGCACCGACGGTGGCCAGTGATTCTGATGCGTGCGCAGCGCAGGGATTCCAAAGATCAGCCCCAGTGCGATCAGCCAGGTGATCCCAATCGAAATGAGTGCGAACGGCGGTTGTACAGTCAGCGCGAACAACGTGGGCACGACACCGATGCCGTGCCCCACAATCACCCCGGGGGCGCATAGAAACGCGATCAGGCCCGCACGAGCAACGCATCTAACGCTGGTGGCCTTGATGGGCCCGCAGGCGTACCAGCCGATGAAGGCGCCGACTACGCTGGCAGCGTAGAGTAAGAGCAGGGCAGTACTGTTCATGCCCTAAGGATACTTGTTTGGCGTGGAAAGACCTTGATTAACGAAGTATCGACAAAGACGATCAGCTGCCCGTATTGTGGAGAGCACATCGACATTATTGTTGACGGCTCGCTGCCTGAGCAGGAGTACGTGGAGGATTGCCAGGTTTGTTGTCGACCGATCGTGCTGAGTGTGACGGTTGATATGGATGGCGATGCTGTTGTGATGGCGCGGAGTGAGAACGAGTAGGGGACTGAAAATCCGCGTGTCGGTGGTTCGATTATGCCCCTGGCCACCATTCTCTCCCGAAGCATCCAGCACCTCTGCTACCCGATGACTGCCGGCAGTATGTGGTTGGCTACCAGATCGTGCTCCAGCGAGGCCCGGTCGTAGTTGCCGCCAGTCACTACAACAACAAGATCCAGTGCTGGGAATATCATGATGGCCTGGCCAGCAAGACCGTCGGCGTGGATGGCCTCGATTGTTTCACCACCTACATTGAACGATTTCAACCACCAGAAGTGCCCATAACCCGAGTAGCCCTTGAAGCCAATGTCAGTAACAGATATGAACTCGGTGGTCGCCCTTCGAAACCACTCAGCCGGTACGATTTGCTGTCCGTCCCACTGCCCTTCCTGGAGAACCAGCTGCCCCAGCTTGGCCATGTCCCTTGGTCTCAGATAGATATCACCAACAATGTAGACGGGACCGTGTTCGAATTGTGGCCAGTAGAAATTCGTGATGCCGAGCGGATCGAATAGCTGTTGCGCAGCAAACTGGTCAAGCGGCATCCCGGTCGATCTGCGAAGGACCTCGCCCATCATCTGGAAGCCGCCGGTATTGTAGTAGAAGGATGTCCCCGGCTCGTGAAGCAGGGGCTTGCCGAGGAAATACGCCGACGGGTCTAATGCTCTCTGAAACCGAAGGGCATCACTATTCTCGAAATCCAGGGCAGCAACATCCCATTCATTCCACTCCAGGCCCGAGGTCATGGACATGACGTGCTCGAGCAGGATATCGGCCTTACCGGGCTGATCCGGATCATAATGCTCGGGAAAGTGAGCGAGCAGACTGGACCGCTCGCTCTCGATGTATCCTTCCTGTATCGCAATTCCGACCAGTGTCGACATATAGCTCTTTGACACCGAATGAACGATGTGCAGCTCGTCCCTGTCAAAATCGATCACCGGGCCGAAAGTATCCGGGCTTCCGCCGCTGTACATCCGCCCCCGGCCATACTCCTCCAGCACAAGCTTGCCGTCCTTGACGATAACGAGTCCATGTATTTCGTTGTAAGTACCCCTCCGGATCTCGTTGATGGCATCGATGATTGGGGTAGCGTCGATTCCAACGGCAGCAAGCGATGCAGTGTCCCAGCCGTCATCTGTCTGGACGGGGATATCGATCGACTGGACCGGCGGCAAATAGCTGTGCGGACCCTGGTCGCCGCCTGCACCGCCGCAAGCGGCAAGAATGCAGGTCGTCGTCAGCAGCAGTACCGTGGTGAAAATGCGTTTCTCGTTCATAGCTTCTTCCCTCAGCATTGACTGGCGACAGCAGTGCCGCCACTTTTCCGAGCGTCCAGCGTTCCACGATGAACGCGGTATTACCTGAGGTTCCAATGATCTCTTTATCCATTTCTTATCATGACGGGGAACAAGAAACCGGGTTCGAACTGACGCGATTCGTGGCGCGTCCGTCAATCGGGCGGCATGTCGTAGGCAAATCTCCCTATTGAGCGTGGTTGCGCCCTGGCTAGACTAGATTGGGGACACTGTTTGTGGGAGCGGGGTCATGTTTCAGAACGCCGTCGATAGACATCCGCGCATTGCATCGGCGGTGATTGTCGGGCTCCTGGGGCTGGTGATGCCCAACCAGGCGCCAGCGCAGCAGGCGATCATTCCCCTCCAGCTGAGTTTCTCGGACCCGGGCGCACGCAGCGCGGGACTGGGGGGCGCGTTCGTCGCCCTCGGGGACGACGCCACGGCCGCATTCGCGAATCCGGCCGGTCTCGTGCAACTCCTCAAACCCGAAATCTCGATTGAGACGAGGAACTGGAGCCATTCGATCCCGTACACGGCGAGCGGTCGTATCGAGGGTGTCCCGAGTGGCATCGGGCTTGACGTCGCGCCCGGCATTATCAAGAGCGAGGCAACCTATAACACCACCGGCTTGTCGTTCCTGTCGCTGGTCTGGCCGACCGGCGACTGGTCATTCGCCCTGTATCGTCATCAGTACGCCGATCTCGAATTCTCGGGGGAGACCCAGGGTCTCTTCGGCGGAAGCGACGGTAGTCCTGAACGCTGGTTCGACCAGCAGATGCACAGCACACAGGATGTCACCAGCTATGGGCTATCGGCGGGTTACCGGTTGAGCGACAAATTCAGCGTCGGCCTGGGCCTGACCTACTTTGACGTCAGGATGGAGGCGCTCACGCAGGAGTACCTGTGGGACGTCGGCTCGGACCCCGGCCTGTTCGGGCCAACGACGTTCCTGCCGGACCGGCTGGCTCTGACCGAATACCTGTTTATCGACGACGAGGACTGGACGCTTTCCGGGGGGTTCCTGTGGAGCCTGACGAACCGCTGGCGGATCGGTGGTGTGTACCGCCAGGGCTTCGACGTAAGCCTCGGCAACGACATTATCGCCGGCGTCGCGGTCGACTACGGGGTGCCGCCCGGCACCGTCATCATTCGCAATCGTGATATTCCGGCAGAGTTTCCAGACGTGTATGGACTCGGCGTTTCCTATCGTGCGATGGAAGAAAGGCTGACTCTGAGCTTCCAGTGGGATCGCATCGAGTACTCGAGTATTCCACGGAGCATCGAACTCGATGACCAGACGATCGATGATGCCGATGAACTGCATTTCGGTGCGGAATACGTGTTCCTGGAGTCATCGCCTGTGATAGCGGTGCGGCTGGGTGCCTGGCTCGATCCCTATCACCAGATGTATGCGACCGTCGATGACCCGTACATGCAGGCGGTGTTGCCGCCGGGTGACGATGAGTGGCATTACACGGCCGGGCTGGGATTCGCCACGCAGCGCTTCCAGGTCGATCTCGCCACAGATCTGTCCGACAGGGTGAATACGATTTCGCTGTCAGCGATCTATAATTTCTGAGTCAATCGCGGCCATCATTGGGCTGTTGCTCACGGCGGAGGCCCTGGGACGTCAACTCGTACGCCCAGGAAAGCACCAGCGCGACCGGCAGGCCGAGCACCAGCAGCGCCAGCAACAGCTTGCCGGCCCAGTTCGGTACCTCCAGAAAGTCGAACACGATATCGCCGATCTGCAACATCAACCACGCGACCACCACGTAGGCGATCGCGACTCGGAATACCTTGCGGCGTTTGAGCTCGACCATCAGCCCGCGCCGTTGTGGCGCGGCAGCGACGTCCGGCTGAACGTCATTCGTTGCAGCGTCGGCATCCATGCCTCGCAGCCAGCGTTGGAAGAAGTAATTCGCAAGGGCGAACCGGTCGTCACCTTCATGACGAATGAAGCCCAAGTTGATGAGCTGCCGCAGGCAGCCATCCAGTTCGTCTGCACTAATCGACGTGCATTCCATTATCGCCTCCCGGGCCAGCGCAGGCGTCTCGGCTATCGTACGGACGATGCGTTGTTCGGTTGCGTTGAGCATGTCGAAGTCGACCGAAAAGAAGTAGCTCACCATGCGGTCTGTCGCGACCTGCGTGACAGCCTCATCCAACTGGCCGGTTTCGACAAAACGCTTGCAGACAAGCTGCACCAGGTAGGGATGGTTGTCGCAGTGCTCGAGGATTTCGGCCATCGTTTCGTCATCGATGTCCGGCCGCACTTCGGGTCGCAGGTGCGATTGCCGGACCAGCGATCGGGCCTCGTCGTCGGTCAGGCGGTCGATATAGATCGGCGGTGTAAAACCGTGCAAGAACGGCGAGGTGTCGTCGGTCTGCCCGGCCAGCGCCCACAAGCTGATCGTCGATGCCAGCACCGTGCGAATCCCGTGACGGCTCTGCAACGCATGCCGGAGCTTGCGCAATAGCGACGGGTCTGCGCGCTGCAGGCCGAGTAACTCCTCCACTTCGTCACACAGCAGCAAAAGCCGCAGTCCCTGGGAATGGAGCCTGCGGCGCAGGCGTTCGAGTGCAACGAAAAGATCGTCGGCCGTGATCTCATCCACGTCGATCCGGATACGCTGCAGGCGCTCTTCGACGTCCAGCAGCGCGTCGGTGAAGTTCAGGTGAAGTTCGGCTGCCGAGTCCACGCCCTGGAAGTCCCAGTAAATTGCGAAGTATTGCGGTTCCGGGTCGCGGCCGGAGACCAGCTCGATCTGCTTCAGGAGCGACGTCTTGCCGACACGGCGAGTCCCGAGCAGCCAGATCAGGTCGCGCTCGCCGCGGAGGACCTCTGCGATCTGGGCACTGCGGCCGTAGAAACGGTCACCACGCACCCATTGACCCACGACGTAGGGGATGGTGGCAGGCAGAGCCATCGGCGCCATCGGTACGGGCGCATTCTGTGCCGAAGCGTTCCTGACATCGGCCAGCAGTCGGTAGCCGCGCTTGGGCAGGGTCTCGATGTGTTCGCTTCCGGCCCCGTTGCCGGCGACGCGGTTGAGCGCCCGGCGGAGGCGGTAGATGCAGCGGTTCAGCGTGTAGTCGGTCACGACGACGTCGGGCCAGATCGTGTCGTGCAGCTCCTGCCGTGACACCACACGTCCTCGTTGCTTCGCAAGTTCGGTCAGCACCGCCATCACACGGGGCTCGAGACGCAGCGATCCCCCCGCTCCCGTCACGGTACCCTCGCGCTCATCGAGCATGATTCTGGCAGGCTGCTGCGTCATCTTCACTGTGCTAGCACGCCGCCCCGAGAGCGGCAAGCCGTGTTTGTACCTAGGACCGGCGCGAGCCCGCAAAGCGGTCCAGGGGACAAGTAGATCATAGAGAAGTCACCCTGCGATCAGGCGCAGGGACAATTGACGTGTTTTCCTGAAGCTAGGGCAGCAAAGGCTGTCCGTAACGGAGCACAGAGGTGACGCTATGAACACGGAACCGCGAAAATCGAACGTCGCCGGTATCCTGCTGCTGGTTTTGTTGGCGCTGGCGCTGATGGCGGCGTGTTCCTTGTAGCTGTTCGGTTATCGCCTATTGCACCGGGGAGGGGCGTGTGAGGTAGTCATTTGACGAGGGTGTCTATGCAGCATCGGCGCACGATCTTGCTCGCAGTCGTAGCGATCGTCCTGATCGCAGGCCCCGTTGCGGCCGATCCCTGGTACGAATATTACACCAATGCCCAGCAGGCCCTCGAGCGTGAGGACTGGACAGCAGCTGTCCAGCAACTCAACGCGGCACTCGAGAAAAAGGGCGACTCCAGCGCACGGGCGCGCAGCTACGGCATGAACGTGGTCGAGTACTTTCCGTATTTCCGGCTCGGTGTCGCCTACTATCACCTCGGCCAGTTCGATGCCGCCCTGCAGGCCTTCGAGACCGAAGCCAGGCTGGGTGCAATCACCGAGTCCGAGTCGGCTAACGCACAGCTAGCCGAGTTCCGGGTGCTTGCCGAGGAGGCGAGGCTGGCGCAGGTGGCGGACCGCGCGCGTCGCATCGAGAATATCGTGGCAGACAGTCTCGCCGAGTCGGCGCGACTCGAGCGCGAGGGGCAGGTCGAAGCGGCCATCGCGGCTGTGGACAAGGCGCTGGCCGTTGCTCCGGAAAACGTCGACGCGCTGGCGACCATGCAGCAACTGCGCGAGACGCTGGCAAGGCAACAGCGTGAACGGGAAATCGAGCGCCGCGTTTCGCGGCTCGTCGAGGAGGGCCGGGCGTTGCTCGGCGCTGGCGACTACGAGGGTGCCTCGAGCGTTCTCGGCGAAGCGCATTTTCTGCAGCCGGATCCGGAAATCCAGGCCCTGCTCGACAGGGCGACTCGCCGCTTGCAAGACGGCGCGGCGCCGGATCGTAGTGACGAGGACATCCGGCTGCTGGAACGCCGCTACGCTGAACAGCAAACCGCCGAGGTCGAGGCGAGGATCGCAGAACTGCTTGTCGATGCGAGCAACAGCTTCGAGGCGGGCGCCACGGAAGCGTCGCTTGCCGCGGCCAACCGGGTACTCGCGCTGAACCCGGGCAATCCGGCAGCCCTCGAACAGATTGCCCGGGCTTACGCCGTGATCAACCGGCGTCTACTCGGTACCCATCCTGGCGGCAACATTCCGCCTGCGCTGCGACTAGTGGATCTGCGCGAGGAGGACGAGGACGGCCAGCGCGTGCAAATCATCCGGTCGCCTGACTTTCGGCTGACCGGCATCGTCATCGATGAGTCGCCGGTCGAGGTCTCCGTGTATTCCGATGACGGTGAAATAGCGCCGACGCTCAATAGCCAGTCCCTCGGAGACTTTACGCTGACCGAATTCAGCCTCGAAGTGGCGCTGGCGCCCGGCATGACATCGCTGCGGCTGCTGGCGAGCGACGCCGAGGGCATGAATTCGGGCACTGAATACGCGGTTCTCTATGTACAACCGCTGCTGCGCGACCCGCGTTTCCAGGCGCTGCTGCTGCTTGCGGCAGGCGTCGCCATTGCCGTACCGCTGTGGCGCAGCAACCGGCGGCGGACGGAACTCAGGCGCCGGAAATTCAATCCCTATGTCGCCGGCGCCCCGGTCATGAACGATGACATGTTCTTCGGCCGCCGTCAGCTGGTCGCTCGTATCCTGCAGACCATTCATAACAACAGCCTGCTGTTGTATGGCGAACGACGTATCGGCAAGACGTCGATCCAGCACCAGCTCAAGCGGCGTCTTCTCGACATCGACGACCCGCACTTCGCTTTTTATCCCGTGTATATCGACCTGCAGGGCACGCCGCAGGAGCAGTTCTTCTGGACCATCGCCCGGGATATCGCGGAGGAACTTGCCCCGACACTGGACGGCCTCGCAATTACGGAGTCGATGCCGTCGGACTACGGATATCGCGACCTGCTCGGCGACCTGCGGCTCATCATCACTTATCTGCAAGAAAAATCGCCCAAGACCGCGAAGCTCGTGCTGCTGATTGATGAGGTGGACGAGCTGAACGAGTATGACCCGCGGATCAACCAACGGCTACGCAGCCTGTTCATGAAGAACTTCGCCGAGAACCTGGTCGCCGTCGTCTCCGGAGTCGAGATCAAGAAACGCTGGGAGCGTGAGGGCAGCCCCTGGTACAACTTTTTCGAGGAAATTGAGGTCCGTCCCTTCGACGAGCAGGAAGCGAGAGACCTGATCAGAAAGCCGATTGAAGGGATATTCAAGGCGGACACCGACGTGATCGAGCGCATTATCGGCCTGACGGGAGGCCGGCCTTACCTGATCCAGAAGCTGTGCGTTGCCCTGGTCACCAGGCTCCACGAAGAACGCCGCCGCAAGATTACGGTCGCCGATGTCGATGCTGTCGCTGGTGTGCGGTAGGGAGAACTGGTTGACAAATACTTACTGAATCAGCCATTTGGATTTCTGAAAATCCGCGTGTCGATGATTCGTCCGCGCCGCAACTACGTCCATCCGACGATCGCAACGGCCCCGATGAACGTCAACGGATAAGCCAATGCGATGGTGATCAGGTGAGCAAGGTGCAACAGTGGCCTGTCTCGATAGATCCAGACGGAATAGGCCATCGACAGAGCTGCGAGGATCAGCAGCAAGAATATCGGCAGCTGCGCGACAAGGGGCGCTTCACCCACCTTTACTGCATCCACAAGCAGGCCGTATGGCAAGATGGCCGCGACGAGTGATGCGTGAGCAGACGCGGCGATTCGGGTGCGCAGGTCTGTATCTTGCACGCGGCGAAAGTACACCACCGATATATATACGAGCAGTAAACAAGAACCCAGCGCAACCGCAATCAACATAGGCGTAAACGAACCGTGCAATAGAAGGGACCAGCACTATTCTATCGTGTTTGTCACAGAAGCTGCCCCAGAAACGCCATTCCCTCAGGCGTGTGCAACCAGACAAGGCCGGCACAGTTCAGAAGCACGGTAAACCAGAGCGTGACACGGAAGGACCCTTTCTTGGATTTGTGTCGAAGGGTCTGCTGAGCGAGTAGTGCACCAGGCCATCCACCGAGCAGTGCGAGCAAATGCAAAGATGCTTCGGCGGTTCGCCAGCGACCTGCCTGGGCGGCGGCCTTGTCGATGGCATAGGCTATGAATGTGATCATACTGACCAGAAGGTATGCGCCGAGAACAACTAGCGGCAGCTCAGCGAGAAAACACGATAAGCCCACCACTATCAGAAAAAGCCAGGCGATAATCATGACTGGTCGATTCGATTGCTGTGCTGCCATCTTCCTGGGTTTTTCTCCGGCAAGCGTGGCATCGACAGCTCGAGTTCTGCCTTGATTGTCCTTGGAGATTGAGTAGGTCACCACATCGTTTACCGCGGGGCGGCGTCCCCGGTTCTTAATCGCTTTGATGTGAATGAAAACCCTGTCGCCACATTCGAAGGGCGTAATAAAACCGAAGCCTTTGTCATCATTCCAGGACGCTATTTTTCCTTTGGAGCGCATAGGTACTTACGTCGCTTGTTGATTCGTTCCGCATCTATTCAACATCGGAGGAATCCTGACTATTCAGTTCTTCGAACTTGTCCGCCATCGTAGGGTTACGCCGAGTTAGCTTCTTGATCGTTACGTCCTGAGCCTTATTGTTTGCCAGCCGGAGATTTCGATCAGTACCTAGCAGAGCATCTTTTGTCTTCTGCAAGTGATCGATCGACTTGTCAATCTCGTCGATCGCTGTTTGGAACTTCCGGGACGCAAGATCAAAGTTTTTTGCGAAAGCGGTCTTGAATGTTTCAAGATCGTTCTCGAAATTCGTGACGTCAACGTTCTGCGCTTTCACGAGTGCAAGCTCGGTCTTATAT
>Ga0316190_10003939_pt1 | contig 10785 bp, 9 predicted proteins | sample Eddworburrow2_MG_FD_204929 | JGI IMG/M metagenome (GOLD analysis project Ga0316190, IMG submission 204929) | Coastal sediment microbial communities from Maine, United States - Eddy worm burrow 2 | ecosystem: Environmental > Aquatic > Marine > Coastal > Sediment | place: USA: Maine | collected... | reverse complement strand
AAACTGAAAACCCTAGCCATGCGAAAGACAATGCATTATCGTAATAACTTACAAACCCAACAGATGAGCTGAAGTCTCTCTTAATTCAGGCAGCAATCTGTCCAAAAGGTTTTGACGACGTACAGTCTGTACTGTGCCACACATCTGAATTAGGACTATTTTTCGGGATTGTTTTAACTACTTCGTAAATATGTTCACAGTCGCACTGTAATCCAGTACAGTAGCAACCTTAAATACCGTTAAGAGTAAGAATCATGAGTGAAAAATCGCAACAACTTCAGGATCCATTCCTAAATACACTTCGCAAAGAGCATGTTCAAGTTGCGATTTATTTGGTGAATGGCATCAAATTACAAGGCTATATCGAGTCATTTGATCAGTATGTAGTTCTGTTGAAGAATACTGTAACTCAGATGGTCTACAAGCACGCGATCTCAACTATCGTTCCGGCACGAGCAGTTAGTATTTCCCAAGATACTTGATGCAGCAAAATGCTGTGCCGGAGACCGCAGTGCTGGTCAGCATTGACCTTGGCGAGAATGATTATAGTGAGAGTCTAGAAGAACTACGTTTGTTAGCCGAAACGGCTGGGGTGCATACGTTGGCTATTATAGAAGCCAAACGTCAGCGCCCTGATCCTGCATTGTTTGCCGGAAGTGGTAAAGTTCAACAGGTCGCCGAATTGGTTGAGTCCATGGAAGTTCAGTTGGTGATTTTCAATCACAACCTTTCCCCTGCACAAATACGCAACCTGACAGCAAAGTTGAATACGCGAGTAATCGACCGGACTATGTTGATCCTGGATATCTTTGCACAGCGTGCGCAAAGCCATGAGGGTAAACTCCAAGTGGAGTTGGCACAACTTGATTATCTTGCGGCACGGTTAGTTGGCCAAGGTGTAGATATGGCGCAGCAAAAATTCGCAGTAGGTGCACGCGGTCCCGGTGAGACTAGGTTGGAGTTGGACAGGCGTAAGTTAGGGAAGCGGGTTCATTTACTTAAAGCGCGTTTGGAAAAACTCAAACTTCAACGTGTTGTTCGCCGCCGCTCCCGTAGTCGCGGTGATGTGTTGTCAGTGTCCATCGTTGGTTATACCAACGCAGGTAAATCTACATTATTTAACAGGTTAACCCGTGCCGATGCGTATGTTGCGGATCAATTGTTTGCTACGTTGGACACAACTTCACGCAGAATGTACACGGAAGGTCAGGGTGATGTCGTCTTGTCAGACACAGTTGGTTTTATCCGGCATCTGCCGCACTCTCTGATCGCCGCTTTTCGTAGCACGTTGGAAGAGACAATACAGGGAGATTTGTTGCTTCATGTTGTAGATGTCAACAATGATAATCGTGACGACCAGATTGCTGAGGTGAACAAAGTATTGAGCGAAATCGGAGCTGCGGATATCCCGCAGATTTTAGTGTTCAACAAGATAGACAAGAAGGATATGACGCCTGACGTTCAGGTTGATGATTATGGTAGAATCTCTTGTGTTTTTTTGAGCGCAAAGAGTGGAGAGGGGCTGGATGCTCTGAAGTCAGCTTTGCTTCAGGTAAAAAAGGCGCATCAAACAGTTGAAGTAATTGAAAACTATTCTATATAGGTGAATAAGACATGGGATTGAATGATCCGCAGTGGGGCAATAATAACAGTGGTGGCCCGCCTGATTTGGAAGCATTGTTGCGCAAGCTTAATCAAAAAATAGCCTCAATATTGGGTGGCAGAGGCGGCCCAAGGAAAACTGGTGGAGATAGCGGTGATGGTCAACCGCAAGGATTCGGTGTCGGGATCGGACTGATCGCAGGCATCGTGGCATTGATTTGGGTGGGTAGCGGATTTTACATTGTTGATGCAAGTCAGCGCGGGGTAGTGCTGCGTTTTGGTAAGTTGATTGAGACGACAGAGCCAGGTCCGCGTTGGCATTTGCCGTTTCCGGTTGAAACCGTGGAAATCGTCAATCTCAGTCAGGTAAGAACGGTGACGGTCGGGTACCGCGATAACGTCAAAAATAAAATGCTGAGAGAATCGTTGATGTTGACCGATGACGAGAACATCATCGATATCCAGTTCGCAGTGCAATATTTTCTGAAGGATCCTGCCGCCTATCTGTTCAATAACCGTAATCCGGACGGGAATGTACGTCAGGCAGCCGAGACAGCCATTCGTGAAGTTGTTGGTAAGAACAAGATGGACTTTGTACTCTACGAGGGACGCGAGCAGGTGGCTGCCTCAGCCACCAAACTTATTCAGGAGATTCTGGATCGCTACGAGGCTGGAATTCTGATCAGCAAGCTGACTATGCAGAATGCTCAGCCGCCAGAGCAGGTTCAGGCAGCCTTTGATGACGCGGTAAAAGCCGGTCAGGATAAAGAGAGACAAAAGAACGAAGGCCAAGCATATGCGAATGATGTGATACCGCGTGCAAGTGGTACAGCCGCACGTTTGATACAAGAAGCTGAAGGTTACAAGCAAAGTGTAATAGCCAATGCAGAAGGTGATGCCAGTCGCTTTAAACAGATATTGGCTGAATATTCAAAAGCTCCTGCAGTGACGCGCGAGCGAATGTATCTGGATATGATGCAGCAAGTGATGGGTAATGCAAGCAAAGTGATGATTGACCAGAAAAATGGCAATAGCCTTCTGTACTTGCCGCTGGACAAACTAATGCAACGCTCTGGAATAGGAAGTTTGCCTTCTGCCCTGGCAAGTCCGGTCACTTCTGAATCCAGTGATAACAATGCAGCGCAACGTGCGCGAGATTCGTTGCTGAATCGAGATAGAGGAGCACGCAAATGAGTAAATATACGATTAATTTGCTAATCGGGGCAGCAATTGCTCTTGTTATACTTAGCATGAGCACATTTGTGGTAGATCAACGTCAGAAGGCGATCGTGCTCAGGCTTGGTGAAATGGTTGATGTCAAGCTTGAGCCGGGGCTGTATTTCAAAATCCCTTTATTACAGAACGTTCGCTTCTTTGATTCGCGCATCCTGACCCTGGATACAGTCGATCCGGAGCGTTTCATCACCGCGGAAAAGAAAAATGTGATGGTGGATTCATTCATCAAATGGCGCATTGTTGATGTACAACAGTATTACATCAGTGTGTCCGGTGATGAGGAGCGTGCCAAGACGCGTTTGTTACAGACAGTCAACTCCAGCATGCGTGAAGAATTCGGTAAACGTACCATACATGAAGTGGTGTCTGGTGAGCGCGATGAGATTATGGAAGTATTGCGCACCAAGACTGATATAGATGCACGTAAAATTGGAGTGGAAGTGCTGGATGTTCGCCTGAAGCGTGTTGACTTCCCATTGGAAATCAGTGATTCGGTATACCGCCGTATGGACGCGGAGCGTAAACGGGTAGCGAATGAGTTACGTGCCTCTGGTGCAGCCGAAGGTGAAAAAATCAAGGCGAATGCTGATAAGCAGCGTGAAGTGATTCTGGCTGAAGCTTACCGTGATGCGCAGAAAACCAAAGGCCAGGGAGATGCCAAGGCGACTGCTATTTATGCGAATGCTTTTGGCAGGAATACCGAGTTTTACTCTTTTTATCGCAGTCTGGAAGCCTATAAGCAAAGCTTCAAAAGCAAGAGTGATGTGATGGTTCTGGACCCGAGTTCGACTTTCTTCAAATATCTGAAAAGTCCCAGTATAAAAGGTAAGTAAGGTGTTCGAGTATTTGTTGCTGGGTTTTGCAATGATGCTGGTGATTGAAGGTATGTTTCCTTTCCTTATGCCTGATGTATGGCGCAATATGTTTCGTAAATTGGTAACTTTATCGGACGGACAATTGCGTTTCTTCGGCATTACCGCAATGCTGACTGGATTATTATTGTTGCAATGGATTAACTGATGCAAAACTGGCTACTTCCCGAGCATGTTGAAGACATGCTTCCCAATGAGGCGTGGCGCGTAGAACAGATGCGTTCGCAATTTCTCGATCTGTTGCGCAAGTCCGGCTACCAGCTGGTATCACCACCGTTGCTGGAATATGCCGAATCACTGTTGATTGATGACGCTGATGATATGGAGTTGCGAACCTTCAAACTGGTTGATCAGCTAAGTGGACGTACTTTGGCACTACGTGCCGACATAACTCCACAAGTAGCTCGTATAGATGCACATCTATTGAATCGCCAGGGTGTGACACGTCTGTGCTACGCAGGCAGTGTATTGCATACCCAACCTGTTGGCTTGACTCGTACCAGAGAGCTGTTGCAGATCGGTGCAGAGTTGTATGGGCATAATGGTCTGGAAAGCGATCTGGAAATTCAGCAGCTCATGTTGCAGGTATTGTCTTTATTGGGTATCAAGGGTGTGCACCTTGACCTTGGTCATGTTGGCGTTTTTCGTGCATTGATTTCTCATTTTAAGCTGGATAAAGGTTTGGAGGTGAAGTTATCTGTTGCGCTGCAAACCAAGGATAGCAGAGCATTAGAAGCATTGATTCAGCCGCTGGATAAGAAATTTCATAATGCACTGCTAGCGTTGCCAAATTTGTATGGTAATTGCGCAGAAGTGTTATCGCGTGCACGCCAGCTTTTGCCGGAAAATCCAGAAATCTTAGCAGCGCTGGATAAATTACAGACTGTTTCCGATAAATTGCAACCATTGGTTTCCAGCGTAGGTATTGATCTTGCCGATTTGCGAGGATACCACTATCACAGTGGCATGGTGTTTGCCGCTTACCATGCTGGCAGTCACGATGCGATCGCATTAGGCGGACGTTATGATGATCTTGGAAAAAGCTTTGGGCGCGCCCGGGCAGCTACCGGATTTAGCATGGATTTACGTCAGTTATATCGTTTGTTACCGTCCCGCTCAGCCAAATTAGGAGTGCGCGCACCATACCTTGACGATGATGCTTTGACCGATAAAATTGCAAAATTACGTGCTGGGGGTGAAACGGTAGTAGTTGATTTGCTGGACGATGTGGCATTGCGCAGTGAATTACAATGTGATCATGAGTTGGTGAAGCGTGATGGTATCTGGCAGGTCATCTCACTTTAAAGCACTTTTGGCATAATCAGGACAAGAGAAATCGGGAGACAGTAGATTTATCTTAAATCGAAAGCAATCAACGAAAATCAGGAATCGTAATGGCTAAGAACGTAGTAGTGATAGGCACTCAATGGGGTGATGAGGGTAAGGGGAAAATCGTTGATTGGTTGACCGATCACGCGCAAGGTGTCGTGCGTTTCCAGGGTGGGCATAATGCTGGCCACACGCTGGTGATATCAGGTAAGAAGACAGTATTGCATCTTATTCCATCGGGAATCCTGCGTGAACATGTGATGTGCTATATCGGCAATGGTGTGGTGCTCTCCCCACAAGCCTTGCTTAAGGAAATGGATGAGCTACAACAGGCTGGGATCGATGTGCATGGTCGTTTGAAAATATCCGAAGCTTGCCCCTTGATTCTGCCTTACCATGAGGCAATCGATCAGGCGCGTGAATTAGCGAAAGGTGCTGCCAAGATAGGAACTACCGGAAGAGGTATTGGTCCAGCCTATGAAGATAAGGTGGCAAGACGCGCGATACGTTTGCAAGATATTTTCTTTCGTGAGCGCTTTGCCGCAAAACTGGGCGAAGTGTTGGACTATCATAATTTTGTTTTGAAAAATTATTTTCAGGTTGACACAGTGGATTTTCAGAAGACGCTGGAAGACACATTGGCATTGGCAGAACGCATCAAGCCCCTGGTGATGGACGTGCCGCGAGCTTTGTATGACGCCAACAAAGCAGGTCAGGGTTTGTTGTTCGAAGGGGCGCAGGGTGCACTACTGGATATTGACCACGGCACATATCCTTTTGTCACTTCAAGTAATTGTATTTCCGGTGCGGCCTGTGCAGGATCAGGTGTCGGCCCACAGATGCTGCACTACGTTCTGGGCATAACCAAAGCTTACACAACTCGTGTTGGTTCCGGCCCATTTCCAACAGAATTGTATGATGCACTTGACAAGCAGGATCCGATTGGTGAGGGTTTAGCCAAACGTGGTCAGGAGTTCGGTTCCACCACCGGGCGTGCTCGCCGCTGCGGTTGGTTTGATGCTGCAGCGCTGAAGCGCTCGATACAAATCAATGGTGTATCAGGTTTGTGCATCACCAAACTGGATGTAATGGACGGGATGGAATCCGTGAGTATTGGTGTGGGATATCGCATCAATGGTGTGGAAAGCGACATCCTGCCGGCTGGTGCAGATGCACTGGCTGATTGCCAGACTGTGTATGAAGAAATGCCAGGATGGAGTGAAAGTACACTTGGCATGCAGACATATGATGATCTCCCTCAAGCTGCGCGTAATTATCTTGAACGTATTGCCAAAGTATGTGGCGTGCCGGTCGATATGGTTTCGACCGGGCCTGATCGCGATGAGACCATCGTGCTGCGCCATCCATTTGAATAGTTTTTGAATGTGATGGAAAAAGTAAACAACGCAGTGCATGGTTTGCACTGCGTTGCTGTTTATATATTTGAGATTCAGGCTTAATAAATAATGGCTCACTTGGGTGAGCCAATTCATGTTTTGGTGCCCAGAAGAGGACTCGAACCTCCACACCTTGCGGCACACGGACCTGAACCGTGCGCGTCTACCAATTCCGCCATCTGGGCATTTTGCTGAAGGCGCGCAATTTAATTGTTAAAGGATACATTGTCAATGAAAAATAAAATAAACATACGGTTGCAAGATCCGTTCCTGGAGCGTGAGCGTGAGCAATATGAAAATCCATTGCCTAGCCGTGAATTCGTTTTACAAATACTCACAGAGCATGGTGCACCAGTAACTGATGAAGAGATGCTGGATATATTGCACATAGGTAAGGATGAAGAGGATTTGTTTTCGCGTCGATTGCGTGCAATGCAGCGTGATGGACAGATCATGCGCAATAGAAAACGTGCAATCTGTGTGGCCGACAAACTCGATCTGATAAAGGGTAAGGTACAAGGTCATCCGGATGGATTTGGTTTTTTGATCCCTGAAGATGGTAGTGCTGATATGTTCCTCAGCGAGAAGTCTATGCACCAGGTGTTGCACGGTGACGTGGTGATGGTGAGGCAAAGCGGTGTGGATAGGCGCGGTCGCCCCGAAGCTAAAATTGTCGAGGTATTGGAACGTGCCAACAGTCGGGTGGTTGGCCGTTTGTATGAAGAACACGGTATTCAGTATGTGGTGGCCGAAAATCGACGCATCACGCAGGACATCCTGGTTGCGCCAGGAGAACCCGGAGTGACACAGGTAGGACAGGTGGTAATGCTGGAAATTTTGCAACACCCCAACAAACATGCACAACCTATAGGACGAATAGTTGAGGTGTTGGGAAACTATGCAGATCCAGGAATGGAGATTGAGATCGCATTGCGCAAGCATGAGCTACCGTATGAATTTCCCAAGGATGCCGAGAGACAGGCAAAAGCGATTCCACCATTAGTCTCAGCGGAAAACTGGGCCGGACGCGAAGATATTCGGAATTTGCCGCTGGTTACGATAGACGGTGAGACCGCACGCGACTTTGATGACGCGGTGTATTGTAGTCCTGAAAAAAGTGGCTTCCGTCTGATAGTGGCTATTGCAGATGTTAGTCATTATGTAAATACTGGTGATGCGCTTGATAGTGAGGCAATCTTGCGAGGCAATTCGGTGTATTTCCCGCGACGCGTGATCCCGATGTTGCCGGAAGAACTATCCAATGGCCTGTGTTCATTAAATCCGCAAGTAGATAGGATGTGCATGGTATGCGACATGCATATTAGTAGCAGTGGCGAGATAGGAAAATACCGTTTCTATCCATCAGTGATGCATTCACATGCGCGGCTGACATACACGCAGGTGGCAGCCATGCTGGAAGAGCCGGATGGTGAATTGGCCAAAAGTAATGCCGCTGTCGTACCACATCTGCAGAATCTCCATGCCCTTTTTCAAAAGCTTTTAAAAGCACGCGCGAAGCGTGGTGCAATAGAATTCGAGACAGTAGAAACTCAGATGATTTTTACCGATCAGGGAAAGATCGAACGAATCGTACCAGTAGTTCGTAATGACGCGCACAAATTGATTGAAGAGTGCATGTTGGCTGCCAATGTCTGCGCGGCAAATTTCTTGCAAGAACATGAACACACCGTGTTGTATCGTATCCACCAAGGGCCAACACCGGAAAAACTGGAAGCATTGCGCGAGTTCATGAAAGAGTTCGGACTGGAACTGGCTGGCGGTGAAGAGCCGCAGGCAGCTGATTATTCCAAACTACTCAGGCGTATCAAGGGGCGTCCTGATGCAGGACTGCTGCAAACCGTGATGCTGCGCTCACTGCGTCAGGCAAAGTATGAGCCAGAAAATATCGGGCATTTCGGTTTGGGTTACGATGCTTATACACATTTCACTTCACCTATACGCCGTTATCCGGATCTGCTGGTACACCGTGCGATAAAAGCGGTGTTACATGGAAAAAAATACAAACCGTCACAAAAATGGTCCGAGCTGGGTACGCATTGTTCAATGACCGAGCGTCGTGCGGATGATGCCACCCGCGATGTGGAAGCATGGTTGAAGTGCTTCTATATGCGCGACCATCTTGGCAGTGTATTCACTGGCACGGTTTCATCGGTGACTAGTTTCGGTATGTTTATTTCACTGGATGATCTCTATGTCGAGGGCCTAGTGCATATCTCTGAGCTGGGTAAGGATTACTTCCACTTCGACGCCACCAAGCACCAGTTGCTGGGCGAACGTACCGGACAGAGCTATCGTCTGGGAGACAGGTTGGAAGTGCGTGTTGTGAAGGTAGACATGGAGAGTACCAAGATAGATTTCGTATTACACGCACCTATAGAAGCTGAAGGACACGGTGCTGCTCCGAAGACAAAAAGGCAACCGGTCGCGGGAAAGTCTGCCAAAGGAAAAAAACGCAATGGCTGACCTGCGTTTGATCTATGGCTTTCATGCGGTAACCTCACGCATCCGCCAAAATCCGGACGGAGTGCTTGAGATTTATTTGCAAGCCCAGCGTCAGGACCCGCGTATGCGCGAGCTTATCAAGCTGGCTGAAAGTAGTGGTGTGCGCGTGATACAGGTAGATGTGAAGCGCCTCGACGGTATGGCGGGTAATGCGCGGCATCAGGGTGTCGCTGCCCGGGTAGATGCTGCGCGTCGAGTGCAACATCTGGACGATGTGCTTGACACGCTAACCGAGCTACCGTTACTACTGGTGCTGGATGGCGTGCAAGACCCGCATAATCTTGGCGCATGTTTACGCAGTGCTGATGCATTTGGGATCCATGCAGTGATTGCGCCAAAAGACCGTGCGGTCGGCATTACCGCGACCGTGGAAAAAGTTGCCTGTGGTGCAGCTGAAACAGTACCGTATATCACGGTTACCAACCTTGCTCGTACCTTGCGGGAATTGAAGTCGAAGGATATTTGGGTGGTCGGTGCAGCCGGTGAGGCCGAGCGGGATTTGAATAGCTTCAAACACACAGGTGCGCTCGCATGGGTATTGGGCGCTGAGGGTGAAGGTTTGCGTCGACTGACTCGTGAAACTTGCGATGAACTGGTGAGTATCCCCATGATGGGTAATGTGGAAAGCCTGAATGTCTCGGTCAGTACCGGTATTTGTTTGTTTGAGGCCAGGCGCCAGCGTCAGACTGGCTAGTTTGAAATATCGTAAATATTATGCAAGAAAACACCACAAAAAAATTAATGGAACAGGGCCTCCAGGTCAAGGCGCAGGGCAATCCAGAGCAAGCGCTGTCCTTTTTTAAGCAGGCAATGCAGTCAGGATCACCAGATGATGCTGAACTACTCTATCTGGTGGGAGATACCCTGCATGATTTGGGCAGACTTGACGAAGCGATAGCCCATCTGCAACGTGCACGAGAAATTGATCCGCAATACGTCAATTCGGTTTATACGCTTGCAGTTGTATTGCAAGACAGAGGAAAACTCGAAGAGGCTATTTCCTGTTATCGGGCAGCGGAAGTATTACGCCCAGACCACGCCAAGACTCACAACAACATGGGATCAGCCTATCTTCAGCTGAATCGAAGGGATGAAGCGATCTCCTGCTTCAAAAAAGCACTCCAGCTAGACCCGAAATTTTTTATGGCAAATTACAACTTGGGTTCCGCGTATTATCTAGACAGGCAATTTTCTGCGGCAAAGCAATGTTTCCAGCGTGTGCTTACACAGCAACCAACCTTTGCACAGGCACATAACAATTACGCCAACCTCTTAAAAGACGAAGGCCAACTAAAGCTGGCAGCCGACGAATACCGTTTGGCGATCCGCCATAATCCAAGTCTGGCAGAAGCGCATTTCAATCTGGCAAATGTGCTGATGAAAATCTGGCACATTGAAGAGGCATTGGTTTTATTAGAACAACTAATCAAGATTAATCCGCAACACGCGATTGGCTACAGCAACTACTTGTTCTATGCTCATTATTCAGATCGTTTTAATCTGGAAGATTTTTATCGAATGGCGTGTAACTGGGAAAAGTCACAGCTTCCAGAAATTTCCAAGCGTATTGGAGAGCTAAAATTTACCAATAACCCAGATCCGGAGAGAAAACTGAAAATCGGCTATGTTTCGGCAGATTTCTGCTTGCACCCGGTTGGATTCTTTCTCGAAGGCGTGTTTGCTTCCCATGACAAATCTCTTGTGGAAATTTACTGCTACTACAACTACCCAAAACAGGATGCACAAACAGCTTACTTTGTATCTCAATCTGATCACTGGCGTGATATTCATGGCGTCTCTGACGAAAAAGTTGATGCGCTGATCAG
>Ga0316190_10003937_pt1 | contig 10787 bp, 8 predicted proteins | sample Eddworburrow2_MG_FD_204929 | JGI IMG/M metagenome (GOLD analysis project Ga0316190, IMG submission 204929) | Coastal sediment microbial communities from Maine, United States - Eddy worm burrow 2 | ecosystem: Environmental > Aquatic > Marine > Coastal > Sediment | place: USA: Maine | collected... | reverse complement strand
ATGCTGAATAATGTTGAAACTTGGGCCAATGTGCCGGTGATTATTAATAAGGGGGCGGATTGGTATTCTTCCATTGGGACTGAAAGAAGCAAGGGAACTAAAATATTCTCCCTTGTTGGCAAAGTTTCAAATACGGGCTTGGTGGAAGTCCCCATGGGAACGAGCTTAAGAACCATTATTTTTGACATCGGCGGTGGTATTCCCAAAAAGAAAAAATTTAAAGCGGTTCAAACCGGCGGTCCTTCAGGTGGGTGTATTCCGGAACAGTTTTTAGATCTGGGCGTCGATTTTGACGAGTTAACCAAAGTCGGCTCCATGATGGGTTCCGGCGGTATGATTGTCATGGACCAGGACACCTGTATGGTGGATGTGGCCCGGTACTTCCTGGATTTTCTCAAGGAAGAATCCTGTGGTCAGTGTAATCCCTGCCGAGAAGGGATACTGGCCATGCTCGATATTTTGACCGATATCTGCGCAGGAAACGGTAAAGACGGGGATATCGAACTTCTGGAAGAACTGGGAATGATGATCCAGAAATTTTCCCTTTGCGGACTGGGGACATCGGCGCCAAACCCGGTCTTGACCACGATTCTTTATTTCCGGGATGAGTACGAGGCTCACATTCGGCACAAAAAATGTCCGGCAGGGGTCTGCAAACCACTGTTTTATTATGAAATCGATGAGGCTGCCTGTAACGGCTGTACGCTTTGCGCCAAACGATGTCCTGAGGAAGCCATCACCGGTGAAAAGAAAGAACCTCACCAATTGGACCAGGAGAAATGTATCAAGTGCGGCATTTGCTATGATTGCTGTAAATTTGATGCCATTCTCATTAAATAATCTAAGGATATAACAAGGTTAAAATCCATGATTACTTTCAAGCTTAACGGGAAAAAAGTTAAGGGAGAAGAAGGACAATATATTCTTCAAGTTGCTGAAAAATACGGGGTTGAAATTCCGACCCTGTGCCATCACAAGGCTCTTGAACCCGCCGGAATGTGCCGTTTGTGTACAGTTGAGCTTTTTGACGGCCGTCGTACTCGGTTTGTGACCGCCTGTAACTATCCCATCTGGGAAGGAATGGAAATCAGAACCGACACCGATTCGGTTCATGCAGGTCGAAAACTGATCGTGGAGCTGTTGCTTGCCCGCTGTCCGGATGTGCCCGTCATTCAGGAACTTGCGGTGCAATACGACTTAGAAGAACCGCGCTTTAAGATTAGAGATGACACCTGCATTCTTTGCGGTCTCTGTACCCGCATCTGTGATAAAATGGGCAACAGCGCCATCGGTTTGACCGGGAGGGGTGTGGAAATGAAGGTTGATACTCCCTTTCACATACAAACAGAGGTATGCATGGCCTGTGGTGCGTGTGCTTTTGTGTGTCCCACGGGACATATCAGTCTGGATAAAATAAAACAGAATATAACAAAGCATATCGTTGAGCCAATTCCATCAGAATATGATGCCGGGCTGGCGCCCCGGAAACCGATCTATGTGCCGTATGCCCAGGCGGTTCCCAATACACCGGCCATTGATCGATCCGTGTGTGTACATTTTAAAACCGGCGGCTGCAAAATATGCGTCGAGTTCTGTCCGGTTGAAGCTATTGATCACGGCCAGCAAGATGAAATTATTGAGCTTGATGTCGGGTCCATCATCCTTGCGCCTGGATTTGAAGCCTTTGATCCAAGCCGATTCGATAGTTACGGTTACGCCAAGCTGCCCAATGTAGTGACCGCTCTAGAATTTGAAAGAATCCTGTCTGCCACCGGCCCGTATATGGGGCATCTGGTCAGGCCTTCGGACAAAAAGGAGCCCAAAAAAATCGGTTGGCTGCAGTGTGTTGGTTCCAGAGACCTCAATCGATGTGATAATGCGTATTGTTCATCGGTATGCTGCATGTATGCAATTAAGCAAACCGTAATTTCCAAAGAGCACAGCACCGAACCGCTGGACTGTGCGGTGTTTTATATGGATATGCGTACCCACGGCAAAGATTTTGACCGTTACTACGAAAACGCCAAAAAAGAAGGCATCAGATTTATCCGATCCCGGATTCACTCCGTAGATCCGGTGCCCGGAACCGATGACATATCGGTTCGCTACATCCAGGAAGACGGCACAATCAAAGAAGAAGTTTTTGATATGTTTGTCCTGTCCGTGGGTCTGGAAATCAATCAGGATGTTGCCGATCTTTCCGGGCGTATCGGTATCGAAATCGATGACTACCGTTTTACGGAGACCGACAGTTTTCATCCTGTGGCCACTTCCGTACCGGGAATTTATGCCTGTGGGGCATTTACCGGCCCCAAGGATATCCCTCAGTCGGTTATGGAAGCCAGTGCCTCGGCCTGTGCAGCAACAGAGAATTTGGCATCGGCACGCAACACGCAGACAAAGATACTCGAGCTGCCTCCGGAGAGAGATGTTGGTGAGGAGCCCCCCAAGATCGGAGTCTTTGTATGCAACTGTGGTATTAACATCGGTGGCGTGGTAAGGGTCCCAGAGGTGGCAAAATACGCCAAAACCCTACCGAATGTGGCTTATGTCGAGGAGAATCTGTTCTCCTGCAGCCAAGATACCCAGGAAAAAATGACGGATATCATCAAACAACAAGGCCTCAACCGAGTTGTAGTGGCGGCCTGCACGCCCAAGACCCATGAACCGCTGTTCCAGGAAACACTCATCAATGCCTCTTTGAACAAATATCTCTTTGAGATGGCCAACATCAGAAATCATGATTCCTGGGTACATTCGGACGATCCGGATGCAGCTACCCAAAAGGCCAAAGATCTTGTGCGCATGGCCGTGGCAAAAACCAATCTTCTAATTCCGTTGAAGCAAACCGATCTTGCCATAACCCACTCGGCACTGGTTATTGGCGGAGGGATTGCCGGAATGACCGCTGCCGTTTCCCTGGCACATCAGGGATATCCGGTGGATCTCGTTGAAAGGTCCGATAAATTAGGCGGTAATGCGTTATTGTTGGGGAAAACACATAAAAACGAAGATGTTGGATCTTTTGTAACAGAACTTGTAAAGGCGGTGGAATCCCAAGACCTAATCTCCGTGCATACCCAAACGAGTATATCCAATGTTGAGGGCTTTGTGGGAAATTTTAAGACCGAATTGCGCAATGGAGAATCCGTTAAAAACATCGAGCATGGTGTGGCCGTAATCGCCACCGGTGCCAAAGAATATAAACCCGATGAATACCTTTACGGAAAACACCAAGCTGTAATGACCCATCTGGAACTCGATGAACTTTTTCAGAATAACGATTCCCGAATCGAGCAAGCAAAAAATGTTGTCTTCATTCAGTGTGTCGGATCCAGAGATGAAGAACGCCCCTATTGTTCGAAGGTATGTTGTACCCACTCCGTAAAAAGCGCCCTCGACTTTAAACAGAAGAATCCGGATGTAAATGTGTCGATTCTTTTCAGGGATATGCGAACCTATGGAAAAAGGGAAGACCTCTATAGAGAGGCAAGAGCTGCCGGGGTGCTCTTTTTTACATATTCGCTGGATCAAAAACCTGAGGTCAGATCTGACGGAGACCGAGTCATCGTGGAGTTTGCAGACCGGATCTTGAACCACAAATTGGCTGTAAGGGCCGATATTCTCTGCCTTGCATCGTCAATTGTCTCTCACTGGGACTATCCATTAGCCCAGCTTTTTAAGGTCCCTTTGGACTCTGACGGATGGCTTTTGGAAGCCCATCAGAAATTAAGGCCTGTCGATTTTGCCAACGACGGCATTTTTATGTGTGGCATGGCACACTACCCGAAACCCATTGAGGAGAGTATTGCCCAGGCACAGGCTGCAGCCGCAAGAGCTTCGACGGTACTGGCCTTGGAGAATATCAAAGTGGGCGGCATCGTCTCGGATATTTGTGCCGAACTCTGTTCGGGGTGCCTGGGATGTATCAATGTCTGTCCGTACGGCGCCATCATTTTTGACGATCAACAATTTGTGGCTGAAGTGAACGCGGCCCTGTGCAAAGGGTGTGGGGCCTGTGCTGCAGTATGCCCCTCTGAGGCACCGACTTTGATGGGGTTTGATAACAAACAACTTTATGCCCAGATCAAGAGCGCATTGAGCATATAATCCATTGGAAAGGAGAAGAATGTGAAAGAAGATAGATTTGAGCCCAAGATTATCGCAATTATGTGTAACTGGTGTGCATATGGAGCGGCAGATCTGGCAGGTGTGAGTCGACTCGCATACCCGCCCAATATCCGGCCCATCCGTGTCATGTGTTCGGCGACCGTATCACCGCACCACATTTTGAGGGCTTTCCAAAGCGGAGCCGACGGTGTCTTGGTGGGTGGGTGACATGTCGGCGACTGCCATTACCTGTATGGTAATTACATGACAATCAAGCGGATTACGTTTTTACAAGAACTTTTGAGCTTTATGGGATTGGAAAGCCGTTTACACCTGGACTGGATATCTTCGGCAGAGGCCCAGAAGTTCGTCCAGGTGGTTACCGCGTTTACGGAAAAGATTAAATCATTGGGGCCAAGCCCTTTATCCGGCGATTTTGACCTGTCCGCCATCGCGAGTTCATGCGAAGCCGCACAAGATGCCGTGAGCGTAGAGGGAGGATGATATGCAAGAACAAGTTAGAGAGTGGATTGAACAGGATAGAGTAGACATATTCTTAGGATATAAAATGGTACAAGGGCACCCGTTGCCCCATTGCTTTACCAAAGAAAATCTGGATGAAATCGACGAATTGATAGTCGGTAAAGCACGGTATTCCCTTGAGAAAATGGCCACAAAAATTGCGGCCGAACATCCGGAACTGAAAATAGGGCTTTTGGTACGGGATTGCAATCAGCGGGCCTTGAATATTCTTTATGTTTGGAATCAGTTGAGACCGGATAATATAGAGACAATCAGCGTCAATTGCTGCCCCTCCAAACTCAAGGAGCATGGGGACTGTTCCTACCTCGAGCCTGAAAATGCAGCGCCGTTGAAATTGATGATCGGTATTGACAATAACATGGAGGTTGAAGCGGCTGAGGAATTCAGCCAGGAAGACCGATATAACCGGTGGATGTATGAGTTCCAGAAATGCCTCAAATGTTACGGATGCCGTGATATCTGTCCGGTTTGTTTTTGCAAGGAATGCAGTCTTGAGCATACGGACTTGATTGCCACCGGAAGTGTTCCGCCCGAAGTACCGATTTTCCATCTGGTCAGAGCGGTTCATATGGGAGGTCGATGTATCGACTGCGGCCTGTGTGAGGACGCCTGCCCAGTGGATATTTCCTTGCGGTTGCTTTACCGAAAAGTTAACGATATCGTATCGGATGTATTTGATTATAAAACTGGAACCAGCGCAGACCAGTCACCCTTTAATATGTTGGGAGAAGAAGTCACGTTGGAACCGAAACCAATCTAAGGATTGAAGATAAAAATTTGATAAAGACAGTGTTCAATATTCAATGGAAAATTTCCAATTATATAAGGAGCGATAAGCATGGATTTTAAAATCATTCCTTCAGTATGTTCCTATTGCGGTTGCGGTTGCGGCGTTCTTTTTCAGGTTTTGGATGGCCGGCTTAACGATACCCTGCCGATGAAAACGCATCCGGTCAACGAGGGAAAACTTTGCATTAAAGGGTGGAATCTTCATGAACATGTGATTAGCGATAAACGCCTTAAATTTCCGATGATAAGAAAAGATGGCGAATTACAGGAAAGCACATGGGACGAAGCCATCCAAGCGGCGGCCGACAAATTCAAGCGCATCATTAACGACCATGGGCCCGATAGTGTCGGTGTGCTGGCTTCCGCAAAAATTACCAATGAGGAGAATTACCTGGTCCAAAAATTTGCAAGAGCAGTGATCGGGACCAATAATGTGGATCACTGTGCCCGTCTCTGACATTCTTCCACAGTGGCAGGTCTTGCTGCAGCATTTGGAAGTGGAGCCATGACCAACTCCATCGAGGAAATTGAGGATTCGGCCTGTATCTTCATTACCGGTTCGAACACATCTGCGTGTCATCCGCTGATTGCCCGGCGAGTCTTCAGGGCCAAGGAAAAAGGCGCTAAACTCATAGTGGCAGATCCCAGAAATATCCAGCTGTCCCGTTTTGCAGATGTTGCCGTTACACAGAGACTCGGAAGTGATGTCGCAATGCTCAACGGGATGATGCATATTATCCTCAAGAACGACTGGCAAGCTCAGAGTTATATCGAAGAACGGACCGAAGAATTTGAGGAGTTCAAGGCTGTCGTAGAGCTTTATACTCCGGATAAGGTTGAACAAATTACCGGGATTGCACAAAACGACCTTGAAAAAATGGCCGAGCTTTATGCCACAAATTCACCGGCGTCCATTCTTTATGCCATGGGAATTACCCAGCACATCACCGGTGTGGACAATGTTAAATCCATCTGTAATCTGGCCATGCTTTGCGGAAATGTGGGTGTAAAAAGCGGCGGTGTGAATCCCCTGAGGGGTCAGAACAATGTTCAGGGTGCCTGCGATATGGGGGGATTGCCCAATGTATTTCCCGCCTACCAGCCGGTGACGGTTGAGGCCAACACTGAAAAATTTACCAATGCATGGGGGAAACCGCTTTCAGACAAAATCGGTTATACCATTACAGACATGATTCAGGCCATGATCGATGGTAAATTAAAGGCCCTTTATGTCGTCGGTGAAAATCCGAAAATGAGTGATCCCGATCAAAACCATCTCGATAAGGCCCTTGCAAATCTTGAGTTTTTGGTGTGTCAGGATATATATCTTACTGAAACTGCACAGAAGGCAGATGTGGTGTTTGCTGCGGTTTCGGTGGCCGAAAAGGACGGAACCTATACCAATACCGAAAGACGCTGTATGAAGGTGAATAAAGCCATTGATCCCATCGAAAATACGCTCAACGACTGGGAGATCACCTCTAAAATTTCTACCGCCATGGGATATGAGATGAAGTATGAAGGGCCGGAAGAAATTTTTAATGAAATGAGGACCGTAACACCGAGTTACGGCGGCATGACCTATGAAAGGCTGGGTCTCGACGGACTTCAGTGGCCCTGTCCGACTGCTGATCATCCAGGAACGCAGTTTTTACATCAGGCTCAATTCACCCGAGGAAAGGGACTTTTTCATGCTGTCGAGTATCTCGATCCTGCTGAGATGCCGGATGAAGAATATCCCTACTGGCTCACCACCGGCAGAATGTTTGCCCATTATCATACCGGTACGATGACGCGTGTTTCTCCGCATCTGGATACCGAACAGAAAACCGGATACGTCGAGATTAACCCTGAAGATGCCAAAACTCTGGGTGTTAATGACGGTGAAACGGTGCGTCTTGCCACTCGAAGGGGTGAAACGGAAATTCCTGCTAGAATAAGCCATAAGGTTGTACCCGGCTTGCTTTTTGTTCCGTTTCACTTTGCAGAAAATCCGGCCAATATACTCACCAATTCCGCTTTTGACCCGATTGCCAAAATCCCGGAATATAAGGTCTGTGCGGTGAAAATCGAAAAAGCGGCATGATTCCTGCGGGGATATTTTTTTAAAATAAAGGCCTTTGAAAAATCAACGATTTTTCAAAGGCCTTTATGTGAACGGTGCGGTGAAATTGTTTTGTAAATGTTACCGGTCGAACATATCTCCGGCTTTTATTCCCTGTTCCGCCGCAAAGTCGGATGCAGCCGCTTTTCCGCCTTTAGCCGGCCTGACTTTGCCCACAATAAGTCTTCCCCCTGAAACCGCCGCATGAATTCCTTGATCGTCAATGTCAAGGATGGTTCCCGGTGCCTTATCCACAGCCTCTTCGATGAGCCTTGCTCCGTAAAATCGAATTTTTTCTCCATTAAACAAAGCAAACGCGCCGGGTTGTGGGTCACAACCGCGCACCAGATTGTAAAGCTCTTTGGCGGGCTTGTCCCAGCCGATACCCGCCACCCGGTCATCGCAGGGCGGTTCATAGGTGGCGCCGGCTTCGTCTTGTAAAATTCGGGGCGCATTCCCTGCTTTGATCAGATCGATGGACTCTAAAATGGCATCAACACCCATGGGAAAAAGATAATTAAAATAAAGAGAACCGGTGGTGTCATCCGGGCCGATGTCGATTTCTTTCTGAAGAAGAATCAATCCCGTGTCGATTCCGCCGTCCGGCCAGAAAATGCTCAGCCCGGTTTTGGCGTCTCCCATGATTACAGCCCAGTTTATGGCACTGGCACCCCGATGGCGCGGAAGCAGGGACGGATGATAATTGATTGTGCCGTGGGTGGGAGTTTCAAAAAAGCGCGCCGGGATAATATCCGTGACAAACGCCATTACGGTAAGGTCCGGTTTGAGTTCATTGTACTCGGAAAAAACCTGATCATCTTTGTATGTTGCTGGCTGGTAAACGTCGATGTTTCTGGATACGGCCGCGTCCTTGAGTGGATCCGTCCGCCCACCCGGTCTGTCCGGCGGCGCATAAACCCCCACAACGTTTTCGTTCCGTTCCATCAACTTTTCCAGTACGTTAGCTCCAAACGCTGCCTGTCCTATCAGTAGGATACGCATATTTTACCTCCTGAGGTTAATGGGTTCGACAACTTTTTTGATTCTAAAAAAATGAGTTTTTTTGTAAAACAATAAAGTGTTTTGCAATTGTTTATGTGAGAGCGGCGATAACGGCCCTCATAAAATCCGGAAGGTCATCCGGCGTCCGGCTGGTGATGAGGTTGCCATCCACCACCACCGCCTCATCCATCCACAGGGCTCCCGCATGAACCATATCGTCCTTTATGGCGAAAAAGGAGGTTGCTTTGCGGCCGTCGAGTATATTGGCCGAGGACAGCATCCAACCGGCATGGCAGATGGCGGCAACAACTTTGCCGGCATCGAACAGTTCCTTTACGATTCGGACCATGGCCGGAAAGCGGCGCATCATATCTGGCGCATAACCGCCGGGAATGATGACCCCGTCATAATCCCCCGTAGATACCGCATCCGCGCTGATATCCGGCCGGATCTGTGTACCGGGTTTGCCGGTAAATTCGTCGGTTCTGCCGGAACCCACCACCGTTACCTGGGCGCCTGCCTCTTTCAGCCGGTAGTAAGGATACCAGAATTCAAAAACATTAAACATGTCTTCCACCAAGATAATGACCTTTTTCCCTTCGAGTTCCATGATCTTCTCCTTATATCTACGGAATTTTTTCGACTTTAAGGGTGTTGGTGCGACCGCTTTGGCCATGGGGCGGTGTACCGGCAATAATCACGATGGTGTCTCCGCTGGCTGCAAGGCCGCACTTTTGTACCTCCCTGAGCGCAATCTCAACCATGGCGTCTGTTTTTTTTATGGTTTCGGCTAAGACGCTCTCGACACCCCAGCTCAAGGCCAGTTGTCGTTGAACCCGTGGCGATGCAGACAAGGATAACACGGGCTGGTGAGGACGGTGGCAGACCACCCGGCAGGCGGTTATACCGGAGGCGGTGTAGGCTACAATCGCTTTGGCCCATAAAGTTTCGGCCACTAGATTGCCGGCATACGCAACCGTCGGCTCGATTTCCTGGGGCGGGGTGAACGGCATCGCACCGGACAACTTGCCCTGGAACCACGCCTTTTCGGTGGAAACGGTAATTGCGGACATGACCGCCACGGCTTCAACCGGATACCGACCGATTGCAGTTTCAGCGGAGAGCATCAGCGCGTCTGTGCCGTCTAAAATGGCGTTGGCTACATCTGTGGCCTCAGCGCGAGTCGGTTTACGTTTGTCGATCATCGACTCCAGCATTTGAGTGGCCGTGATCACCGGAATGGCTGCTCGGCGGCAAACGCCGATGATCTGTTTTTGGGCAATGGGCACTTCTTGAAAACTCATTTCCAGAGCCAGATCGCCTCGGGCCACCATCACGCCATGGGCCTCCCGAACAATGGTTTCAATATCATCTAATGCATTCTGCCGTTCAATCTTTGCGATGACCCGAATATCTGATCCTTTTTGGGTCAAATAATTTTTTAAATGGCCGACATCATCGGCATGTTGCACAAAAGACAGCGCCAGAAAATCCAGATCTTGCGCAACGGCAAAATCGATATCCATGTAGTCCTTTTGGGTGATGGAGGGCAGGCTGACCCGAAGTCCCGGAAGATTTATGCCCTGGTGGCTGGATAGGGTGTCACCCTGGCGTACGCGGCACCAAACATCGCCATTGATTTCGATTTTTTCCACTTCAAACTCGATGTTTCCATCATCCAGCAGAATCAGGCTGCCAATCTGCACATCCTTGGCCATATCGGGGTAACTCACCGAAACACACTTATGGTTTCCTGCGGATCTTCGCGGCGTCAAGCAAATTTGCCGGCCTGCTTTTAGGTCGACTGTACCCCCTTCAATCTCTCCCACCCGAATGCGAGGGCCGCGTAAATCGCCGATAATGGGAATCGGGATGCCCATTTCCTCGCTTAACTTCCGAATCCGTTTGATGATAGGCTTGAGATAATCGTGGGTGCTATGAGAAAAATTTACACGGACCACATCCAAACCGGCCAAAATCATCCGGCGAAGGGTATCTTCATTGTCGCTGGCCGGACCGATAGTGGCGACAACTTTGGTTCTTTTAGACGGGCGTTTCGTATGGGTTTGGGTTGGCATGTTTTCACTATAACATCAGATGATTATTCCTGCAATGAAAGAAAATAGGCCGTGGATCGACAAAATCTGGAGTAGACAGGAAGTGGGATTTTATATGCCAAGACATAATAAGCTCGCTATCGAAATAACGAGCTTATTAAATAGGTGGCGGGAGTGACGAG
>Ga0316190_10003935_pt1 | contig 10791 bp, 8 predicted proteins | sample Eddworburrow2_MG_FD_204929 | JGI IMG/M metagenome (GOLD analysis project Ga0316190, IMG submission 204929) | Coastal sediment microbial communities from Maine, United States - Eddy worm burrow 2 | ecosystem: Environmental > Aquatic > Marine > Coastal > Sediment | place: USA: Maine | collected... | reverse complement strand
CCGTGGTGTACTACCAGCTCGATGAAATTGTCACGATCGAGGACAGCGTGGGTGAGTTCACGCTGGATTCGGATGACAAGGGACAGTCCGTGGTCAACTTCCGGAGTACCGGGCTTCTGCGGATGGGCTACTTCGCCTACTACCCCTCCGAGGCCGGACTCGGGGCGCACCAGCACGACCTGGAGGCGGCCGAGCTCAAGATCGCTGTGATGCGCTCCAATGGCGAAGTTCTAAGTGAGATCACGCAGGCTTCATGCGAGGAAGTCAATTACGTGCTCGTCGTGACCCGGGTGATCGGCAAGGCCCACGGGATCGAGTTCTTCTGGAACATCAGCGAGGTGGATGCCGAGACCAAGATGCCGTTCACCCTCCTGGTGGAGGAGGGCAAGCACGCGGTCGGGACGGACAAGAACGGGGACGGCTACTTCACGCCCACCTACGATGTCAACGTGCGGGTGAACGACGCGTGGGGCACGCGAGACGTGATCTCGTCGGGTTCGGTTCTCCAGGGCGGCTACCAGTCGTGGATGACCAAGGTGCGCTTCCCGGAGTACCGGATCTTCCCGCCGCTCCCGGAGGACAGCCCGCTGCGTGGGAAGATGAGGCTCCTGCGCGGCGCGGAGAACTGGGAGACAGAGAATGCCGTGTACGAGCTCCGCGTCCTGCCGCCGTCCGATCTGGGTGCGTACGACGACCACCTGTACCGGTTCATGAAGAGCAAGGAAGTGGTGGATTGGCCCGAGGAGACCGAGAAGAGCGACCTGAAGGGATTCCTGGACTGGAACCAGGAGGGCACGCTCAAGAACTCCCTGGCTATTTCACTGATGTACGACGGCAACCTGGGTGTCTCCTGGGTGTTCCCGTTCTTCATCGTCAGGAACTTCGAGGTCGCCCTCAGCGGTGGGTTCATCGTACCGCGCATGTATTTCTCAGATGAGTTCAGGGACTTCGGCTGGCAGGCACTGTACACGAGCTCGGCCTCGCGCTGGTTCGACACGTACTTCGCCGCCGGCGCCGAGTGGGACACGTATGACGCCCCCACCGAAGCGAACCCCAACGAAACGGCCCACAGGACCGACTTCGTCCTCGAGACGGGTTTCAAGTTCCGGGCGAACGTGGAGGCCATCAAGTGGCTTTCGTGGGCGACCCCGTTCTGGGGGGCCCGGTTCGGGATCAGGAACTACGGTTTCTCGGACATCGACCGGTTGACGTACGTAATCGAGTTCGGGGCGGGGGCGTTCTAGCTCTTCGGCCGTAGCCGCCACTTCAATAAAGGCCGCCGGTTCTGGGTGTTCGGCGTGAGGGGCCGGCTGAACCTGTACCGCGCAGGACGTCCTCGCCCGGCTGCAGGAGGAAGTGGGTAGGAAGGAACACAAGAAGCTGGTAAAGGGCGCGCGCAAGGCCCGCGGGGAGGATTCACGCCACTTGCTCGGGAAACTGGCCGAGAAGGTGGGTGGGGAGCACCGAATCATGGAGGATCCGCCGTGGATCATTCCGGCACGCAGGCTGCGTGACCTCATCGGCCTCGACCCGGAGGAAGTCCGCCAGTCGGTGCGCGATGTACTTTCCGATTACGTCACATCCCTTCCCGATCACATCGCCTTCCTGCTGGGCCAGTACGATCTGGGCAACGTGGCGCTCAAGGTGGTCGGCGTCGGCAGCGTGGGTACGCGGGCTTATATAGCCCTCCTGATGGGCCGCACCGCGGACGATCCCCTCTTCCTGCAGGTAAAGGAAGCTTCGACTTCCGTGCTCGAAGACCACTTCGGAGCGACCCCCTATTCACACCACGGCGAACGCGTGGTGCAGGGACAGCGCCTGATGCAGACCGTGTCGGACATCTTCCTCGGCTGGACTTCGGGGAGAATCAGCCATCGGGACTTCTACGTCCGGCAGCTCAAGGACATGAAAGCGTCGGCGAGGATCGAGGACTACGACGTGGGGCGGATGAGGACCTTCGCAAACGCCTGCGCGTGGACACTGGCGCAGTCCCACGCAAGATCCGGTGACCCCGTCGCGGTGGCCGGCTATATCGGATCGGGGCAAGCTTTCCCCGAGGCACTGGCCGCGTTCGCGGTAGCGTATGAGAGGCAGAACGCGGCCGACTACGAGGCCTTCGCCGCGCGCGCCGGATCGGGAACTTCACTTTGATGCCCGGGAGCAGATGACATGGAAGCGAGCAGCACGCTCGCATTCGGTATCGTCAAGCGGGGCATCGGCCCCAACAGGATGGCCCAGACCGGGCTGGCAGAGACACGACAGGAGAGCACAAGTTGTAGGCTGCCCGGCCGGCAACTCGTGACCGAAGCCAAAGGAGCTGTTCCATGCAGTCGAACGCCACGACCGAAGAAGGCGGGATGTTCCTGAAGTTGTCCGTGGAGGCGGCCATCCGGATCGGCGTGCTGGCCCTGATCATTCTGTGGTCACTCCAGATCATCCGGCCGTTTATTGAGATCGTGCTGTGGGCGATTATCCTGGCGGTGGCCGTCCACCCCCTCTATACCGGCCTGGCTCGACGTCTCGGCGGCCGGACCAAACTCTCGGCAGTCCTGATCACGATCGCCGCCCTCGGGGTCCTCCTCGTTCCCAGCTGGAAGTTCTTCGGCGCGACAGTGGAAGAGGCGCGCGACGTGAGCCAGAAGGCCGAGGCCGGAACCCTCCAGGTTCCACCACCGCCGGACGGCGTCAAGGAATGGCCACTGATCGGCGACCGGACCTATGAACTCTGGAACGGTGCGTCCCGCAACCTGGAGGCGACCGCCGAACGGCTGAAGCCGGAGCTGGCTTCGTTAGGGAAGTGGGCTCTTGGCGCATTGGCGGGACTCGCCGGAACCGTACTCCAGTTCTTCGTCTCGATTCTGATCGCCGGTGTACTGCTTTCAACCGGTGAGCAGGGGCACGCCTTCTCCGTCAAGTTCGCCAACCGCCTGGCCGGACCGCAGGGTGAGGACTTCGTCCGCCTGACCGTGATGACGATCCGAAGTGTGTTCCAGGGTGTCCTGGGAATCGCGGTGATCCAGGCGGCATTGGCTGCGATCGGATTCCTTTTCATCGGAGTCCCCGGCGCCATGGTCTGGGCACTGCTCGTCATGATCCTGGCGGTGATGCAGCTGCCGCCTTTCTTCGTCGTCGGCCCGGTGATCGTGTGGGCGTTCGCTACCCAGAGCACGACGGCCGCGCTGATCTTCCTCGTGTACGGCCTGTTCGTCAGCGTGAGCGACACATTCCTCAAACCGTTGCTTCTGGGACGCGGCGTGGACGTCCCGATGCTGGTGATCCTGCTCGGCGCCATCGGCGGGATGATCATGTCGGGGATCATCGGGCTGTTCCTGGGTGCCGTGGTCCTGGCCGTTGCCTACCAGCTCATGATGGCGTGGCTGGAGCAGGACGCGGACCTCGGCATGTTCTCAACGGCTGGCGCGACGGTTCCGTCGGAGGGTGACGCGTGACCGAGGAGGCCACACCCGCAACGGATCAACCGGTCGCGGACGTCGAGGGACGCCAGGGTGCTGCGGCCCCGTCCGGGGTTCGGGGGCGGCTCAAGGCGATGGACCCGGCCCGGCGGATCACGTTGCTCGTTCTTACGGTCGTGCTGGTACTCTTCGCCTGGCACCTCGTCTCGGATCGGGGCACTCCGTATACGCAGTTCGGCAAGGTGGACGGGTACGTGGTGCCGATCGCATCACAAGTCTCGGGATACGTGTCCCGCGTGGACGTCGTTCTGAACGAGATCGTCCACGAGGGCGACACGCTGATCGAGATCAATCCCCGCCCGTTCCAGCTCGCGGTCAACTCGGCCCGCTCACAGCTGGAGCTGGCGGGCCAGCAGGTCCGGGCCGGGGTCTCGGGCGTCGAGTCGGCGGCGGGCCAGCTCGGAGTAGAGCGGGCGCGACTCGATAGGGCACAGCGCTACTACAACCGGGTCGAGGCGATCAACGAGGCCAACCCGGGTGCGCTATCCCAGGCCGACCGGGACCGGGCGACTACGCAGTTCGACCAGGCCCAGGCCGGAGTAGAGAGTGCGGAGGCCGAGCTTGACCGGGCCAGGGAAACTCTGGGCATCGCTGGCGATGAGAACCCGGCCATCAAGGCGGCCGTCGCGGCACTCGAGAAAGCGGAGTTCGATCTCGAGCGCACGGTCATCCTCGCGCCGAGCCTGGGCGTGGTGGGCGACCTCCAGCTTGCGGAAGGACACTTCGCGTCTGCCGGCCAACCACTGGCGACGTTCATCTCCGCCCAGGACGTGTGGGTACGTGCAGACATGCGTGAGAACAACCTGGGCCGGATCAAGATCGGAGATCCCGCCGAGATCGCCCTCGACGTGGCACCGGGCAGGATCTTCCGGGGACACGTAGCCAGCGTGAGCGCCGGCGTGAATACCGGGGAGCAGGCCCGGGGCGGCCTGCAGACGGCGGAGACCGCGCAGGGTTGGCTCCAGGATCCGCAGCGCTTCCCGGTAATTATCCGCTTCGACGGGGATGACTCCCGCGGTTTCCGCCGCGTGGGAGGGCAGGCAAACGTGGTGGTGTACGCGGGCACCAACCCGGTGCTCAACGCCGTCGCCTGGCTGAGGATCCGACTTACGACCGTGCTTTCATATGTCCGCTGAGGGCGCCGCCCTCGACCTGCCGGCCCCAGCCGGCATTCTGACCGACGCTCGCAGCCGCCGGATTCTCCGGTTCGCCGTGGGCACGACCCTGGGATCGGGCCTCGCCTACCTGATCGGGTTTGATCTCCCGTTCCTGGTGCCGATCCTGGTAGCCATGCTGCTGGGTTCGCCCGCTCCGTGCCCGGGCCTGCGGAAGGCCCTGGCCTTCGTGGTTCCCGTTGCGATGGGCGCCTTTCTCGGAGTGATCCTCACCCGGTACTTCCTCAAGAACCAGGTCATCTTTCTCCTGATGGAGTTCCTGGTCCTGTACCGGATCTTCTACGCTCTGGCGGGAGGCGCCGCACCCCTGCGCATGGTCTGGCTCCTTATCGCCGCGCTGATCATACCCCTGATGGGCCAGGCGTCGATGGGGCTTTCCATCGGCGTCGCATGGGGACTCGTCAAGGGGACGGTGATCGCCATCCTGGCGGTGTGGGCCAGTTTCGGTCTGCTTCCCGATCCTCCTGCCGAGTCGCCGTCCGGGGCCGGGGGACTCGACGCGAAGCCGGCCAGAGAGGTCCCGCCTCCGGCCGCGCGAGCGGCGTACGCCCGCCGCTCCCTGATCGTCGTGTACCCCGTTGTGATGGTCTTCTTCTACCTCTCGCTGTACTCGTACGCCGTCATCATCGTGTACATCGGGCTCTTATCCCTCCTGCCGAGCTTCGCGGCCGGCTGGAAGCAGGGGAAGGGTATGATCACGGGAAACCTCATCGGCGGCGTGGTGGCGATCGTCTTCTACAACCTGCTGACCGTGTACCCCGAACTCGTCATGTTTCTGCTCCTGACGCTCGTCGTAGGTCTCACGTTCGGAGACGTGATCTTCTCGACGCGTCCCATCGCGCCCACGATCAAGACCGCGTTCAACGCCGTGATGCTCCTCGTCGGCGGGAGCCTCACCGGCTCCGGGAGCAACGCGGCATCGAATTTCTATGTGAGAATCGCGCAGATCATGCTGGCCGTCGTGTACGTGGCGGTGGCCTTCGGATTCCTAGAGTATCTCCAACGAAAACGGGTGATGAAGGCATGAAGCTCGACAAGAGAGGCCCCTTCTGGGGCACGCTGGTCGCTGCGGCGCTGCTGGCGCCCACGCTCTTTGGCGGCTGCAAGCTCGGCCCGGACTACATGCAACCTCCGGTGCCCCAGCCCGAGACGTACCGACAGCCGACCCCCTCGGGCGAATCGATCGCCAACGTCGCGTGGTGGGACCTGTTCCAGGACCCGGTGCTTCAGGGCCTGATCCGCACCGCGCTCGAGGAGAACCGCGATGTGCGGGTGGCGCTGGCACGGATCGCGGAAGCCCGGGCCCAGGCGGGATTTGCGAGAGCGGATCTGTATCCGCGGTTGGACGTCGCGGCCGGAGCCGACCTCGGTGAAGCCCTCACCGATGAGGGCGACCACATACCGACCCGCGGCGTGTTCGTGGCGGCCGACGTGTTCTACGAGGTGGACCTGTGGGGCAAGATCCGACGCGGCAGCGAGGCGGCGGCGCAGGAGCTCCTGGCCACGGAGGAAGCGTACCGATCGGTCACGATCACGCTGGTGGCGGACGTGGCCAGTCTGTATCTGCTGATTCTCGACCTGGACAACCGCCTGGACATCGCCGAGCGGACCTTACAGGCTCGCCAGGAGTCTCTCGACATCATGCAGGTACGCCAGCAGGCCGGCATGATCAACGAGGTCGACCTCAACCAGTCGGAGATCCTCCTTTTCGACGCCGAAGCCTCGGCCGAGGTGTTCCGCCGGAGCCGGGCCCAGACCGAGAATGCGCTCAGCGTGCTCCTGGGGCAGACGCCTGTGGATATCGAGCGCGGGCTCAAGCTCACGGAACAGGTGTTTCCTCCCGACATACCGGTGGGCTTGCCATCGGAGCTGGTGCAGCGCCGCCCCGACATCCTCCAGGCGGAGCGCCGGCTTGCCGCTCAGACCGCCCGCATCGGGGTGGCCGAGGCGTTGAAGTTCCCCTCGTTGAGCCTTACCGGGTCCGCGGGAGTGAGCGGCGACCTCACGGATCCAAGCCTGACCACCGGCTTCCTCAACCTGGGCGCCAGCCTGCTCGGTCCGATCTTCAACGCAGGCAAGAACGAGCGCCGTGTGGAGATCGAGGTCGCGCGTACGGAGCAGTTGTTGAACCAGTACGAGCAAACGATCCTCACCGCGTTCCGGGAGGTGGAGGACGCGATCGTGGCTACGTATACCTACCGCGCTGAATACGAAGCGCGGCGGCGGCAGGTTGAATCGGCTGAAAACGCGGCCGACCTGTCGTGGATCCGCTACGAGGGAGGGATGACAAGCTACCTCGAAGTGCTGGACCTGCAGCGATCACAGTTCTCAGCTCAGCTCCAAGCTTCCGCGGCGCTGCAGCAGCAGTTGGCTTCGGTGGTCCAGCTCTACAAGGCGCTCGGAGGTGGGTGGCCGGTGCAGCCGGAGGTAGATACGGAGACGGACGCCGACTGAGGGCCCGGCCCTCAGCGATTGGCGAGGGTCGGGACCGCCTTCAGATCGATCAGCCGCTCGTCTGCGGTCACGAGCGTGAGGTCAAACACCTGGGCCGTCGCGACGAGGAACCGGTCAGCCGGATCGCGGTGACGTAGATGCACGTTCCGTGTCTCGAGGGCGACTTCGTGCGTAACGGTCGCTTCGCGGAAGGGGACCCGCTGAAAAGCCGCGGCCACCCATTCGGCAGGTGGTAACGTCAGCCGTACCCGGCCCTTGTCCGCCAGGGCCAGGAACTCCCACACACTGATCGGTGACAACCACAGTTCCGTATCGTCGCGTTCCAACGCCCGAACCACGCGCTTCGTGAGGCGGCCCGGTTCCAGCAGGCTCCACAGCCAGATGTGGGTGTCGAGCAGAAGTCTCACGGGCCGACGACCTCCCAGTCCTTCGGGTCCCCGGCCGGCGACACCACATCGCCGACGATCTCGGCCGTGTCCGCCATACATCCGAGCCAGCCCTCGGGCCTCGCAGGAGGAGACGGGGGCACGATCTCGGCCACGGGTTCACCGAACCGGGTCACGAGCACCGGTTGGCGCGTCTTCCTGACCCGCTCAATTACGGACAAGCACGTGGCCTTGAACTTCGAGATGGCGATCTCTTCCATGTCTGCAAATCTAATCATGGTCAATGACTATGGTCAACGTGGTCCATGTGAGAGATCGTTACCTGACCCTGAATTCCCGAATCAACAAAACGTCATCGGCCGGTGACCCGCTTGCCGCCCGGGACGGGGTTTCGTGAGATTGAGTTTGTCGATCGCCCGCCGCACCGAGAGCCGCACGAAAGGAAGATCCCATGGAGACGTTGACGCAGTGGCTGGACCAGCCGGGAACCGTCGGCTGGATCGTGGACGTCGTCGTCCTGCCTGCGATCGCCATCCTGCTGGTATTCGGCGTGCGCGCGTTCCTGCTCCGCTTCACCCTGCGCGGGGACAAGCTGCCCGGGTACCAGAAGGTCCGGCGGCAGACGACCAAGATCATCGCCATTCTGGCCAGCCTCGCTGCCGTCACCGTGATCTGGCGGTTTCGCCTCGAGAACATGGCCGGGCGTACGACCGTATCCACGGAACGTCGGGAGGTGCTCATCGACTGGATGGGCGGCACGGTCAACGCTCTCATCGCGACGGTGATTCTCCTTTTCCTGCTACTCCTCATCAGCCGGGGCTTCCGGTCGGCCGTGGCCCGGCTGGACGCTTGGAAGGAGGCCCGGACCGGCGTGAAGGTCCAGGGAACGACGCTGATCCGGCCGGCACAGGTCCGCCAGTTTGTCGTCCTCGGTTTGAAGGCCGTGCGCTTCGTCTTCACAGTGGCGCTTTTCTACTTCTACGTACCCCTGATCCTGAGCTTCATCCCGGTCACGCGACCGCTGGCAGGACAGGTAATGCCGGTGGTGGTCGGTCCGGTGCGCGACCTGGGGATCGCCGTGCTTCGCTACCTGCCCCGTTTTGTGTCGATGATCCTGATCCTCGTCGTGGTACGGTACTTTCTGCGTCTTCTCACGTTTCTCATGGAGGCGGTCGGGCGAGGAGCGATCAAGATCCCAGGCTTCGACGCGGAGTGGGCGGACCAGACGGCCCGACTCGTGAAGATCGCGGTAATCCTGGGATCGTTAATGATTCTCTACCCGTTCCTGCCCGGGGCCGGGAGCGAGGTCTTCAAGGGCTTTTCATTGTTCGTGGGAGCCATGTTCACATTCGGCGCAAGTTCGTCGGTAAGCAACATGATCTCGGGGATCATCCTGACGTATACACGCTCGTTCCGAATCGGGGATCGGATCCGCGTAGGGGGCACCACCGGGGACGTGATGGCCCGGGGCCTGTTCGTCACTCGCCTGCGGACGATTTACAACGAGGAAGTGACCGTGCCGAACAACGTGGCCCTCGGTGGGCGGGTGGTGAACTTCTCCGCTGCCATGAATGCGGGCGGGCTGGCGCTGCGGGTCGGGGCAGGCATCGGGTACGACGTGGATTGGCGCCAAGTGCACGAGCTCATGAAGGGCGCGGCCGGGGCAACCGAGCACATCGTCAGCGATCCGGAACCCCTGGTCCTGCAGCAAAGTCTGGGAGACTTCGCCGTTTCGTACGAGCTCATGGCCTGGACGGATGAACCCAAGCTCTCGATCCGCACGGCTTCCGCCCTGCGCCAGAACGTGATGGACCGGTTCAACGAGGCGGGGGTGGAGATCATGACGCCGGTCGTAAACGCGGTACGGAACTCCGAGGAACCCGCTATTCCCGCGAGCTATGTCGAGGACTCGACCCCGTCCGCGTTGCGTTTCCTGGGATTGCAGGGAGGCATGCCGTGAGCAGCCAACCCAGCCGAAACCGGACCGCCGCTCTCCTGGCGGCGGCCGCTCTCGTCACGCTGGCGCCCCCCGCAGCCGCCCAGGACGCCCACTACTGGACTCTCCAGTACGGTCCGCGATCCTCGCTCCTGGGTGGGGCCGTGATCGGCAGCGTGGACGACGTCAGCGGCACCTACTACAACCCTGGCGCCCTGGCGCGGGCAAAGGACCTCGCGTTCGCCGTGAGCACGGATGTCTTCGAGTACACGGGCATCGCGTTGGAGGATGGAGGCGGCAACGGGGTGGACCTGGGTACCGCCAAGTCCGGTCTCCGACCCTCTCTTGTCGCGGGGACGATCTCGAAGGACCTGTTCGGCTCTGGTGGAATCCTCGCCTATTCGGCGCTGACCCGGTCTCGCGGAACGCAGGATCTTGCCGGAGCCGTCCTGCTCTCCGGTGATGACATTCCGCCCGAGCTGGATCAGGACGACATCGTTGGTGCAGTCGATTTCACCGGGAGATTCAACGATTTCTGGGGAGGCCTCACTTTTTCCCAGGGACTGGGCGACCGCATCGGCCTTGGTGTAAGCTGGTACGGCGCGGTGCGCAGCCAGACCCGCCAGCGCCAATCCATTGCCCAGTTTGTCGGGACGGACGGCTCCGGACTTTCGGAAATCGACGACGCGAACGGCAAGTACACCGCTTTCCGCACTCTCTTCAAGTTCGGCGGCTTCTTCGACCTGGGGGCGATAACGGGGGGCATCACGCTCACCACTCCCAGTATTCACATCACCGGGAACGGGCAGCTGGGAGTGGTCCAGTCTTCGATCGGGGCGGACACTACGGCGCTTCTGGCCGGCATCCAGACGGACCTGCCGGCCGAGTACAAAAGTCCGCTCTCGGTAGGTGGGGGGCTCGCATGGCGTCTCGGGCCTGCCCGAATCCACGGAAGCCTGGAGTGGTTCGACAAGATCGCGCCGTACGTGGTGATTCAGGGTGATTCCCTGTACGCGCAGGAACCGGAAGGCGAAGGCTTCGTCCTGGACGCCGTTCACGAACAGACAGACGCCTTGAACTGGGGGTTGGGACTCGAGTACACGCTGTCGGACACGTTTACCGGGTACCTGTCCTACTTCGTGGACAACAGCACCCTGGACGATGACATCGAACGGGCAGGGCTCTCGATCATCCCGATCGACATCAGTACGATCACCGTAGGGACTGACTTCGTGGTGAGATCCGCGAGGCTCACGCTCGGTATCGGCTACGGCTGGGGGAGTCAGGTCGACCGGGAACTCACGGACCTGCTGAAGGAAGAGAAGGAGGACTTCGAAGCCACGTACGTCTACCGGAGCATCAAGCTC
>Ga0316190_10003934_pt1 | contig 10791 bp, 9 predicted proteins | sample Eddworburrow2_MG_FD_204929 | JGI IMG/M metagenome (GOLD analysis project Ga0316190, IMG submission 204929) | Coastal sediment microbial communities from Maine, United States - Eddy worm burrow 2 | ecosystem: Environmental > Aquatic > Marine > Coastal > Sediment | place: USA: Maine | collected... | reverse complement strand
ACCTGCAGATAAAGCAATAGGAATACCAAGGTTAAGAAATTCGTGCCATAACGACGCGGTACCAATTTCATCTGTCCATAGACATCCCAATTCTAAAATATCTACTTCTCCCATGACGGCGTCTGCTATTAATAAAATGGGTATGGAATTAGCACCACCTTCTTTAAATGGATCTTTAATGGAAACAGGATGAACATACCCTCCTAATCCACCTTGTTTACGGGCAAACCGAAGAGGTTCGGCATTAAGCCTATCTTCTGCTCCATAAATATCGTAGCTTGGTCCCCACACCCAAGGCCAGTATAACTCTTTAGTTCCAATTAAATTTAAATGACCGAAAAAATGCGAACGTATCTCTTGACCAAACGATATAATTGGTAACTCTTCATTTTTCCAATCGAAAAGGTCTTGTTCAAGAAATCGATTCCCAAGATTAGCTACCAAAGGAAAAGCAATATCTATTTCTTCTGCTTTAAGATCTAATAGAATGTCTTCAGGATCTAATCGATTAGTTCCCCCATAGTTTAGATGAAAATGGTTATCGGCAGAATACCAACCATCTTTATTTGCATTCCAAATTCTATTTAGATTTATTTCCGTTGTTGTAGAACCTTCTTCTACTTTAATTACTTGAACTTGTTTAGTAGTAGAAAAACCATGCACCGCCATGATCGTCAAGGTGCCAAGTGGAGCTTCTACTTCAATTTCTCCAGGTGAATAGAAAAAAACAATTCCATTTTGTCCTTCGGAATGTATAATACCAGACTCAGGAATAATTGGATGTCCATTTTCATCTATAATACTCATTCGAACAGCTTCTGTTTTTCCATCAACGCGACTGGTAATTTTTAATTTTCCAGTTGTAGTACCATAATCCCATTTCTTGACAGATAAAACCTCAGGGGAACCTCCATTTACAGATATTCTTTTCATTTCTGAAGTCTCCTTTTTGTTATTTTCGGTGAAATAAACCCATTGACCATCAAAACTAAACTTTGGTGATAAAGGAAGCCCTTCACTTTTGGTAAGAAGCATTTTGCTTTTTGGAATTGAGATATTTAATAAGTGAAGCTCATAATCATCTCCGTTAGGCCATGTATAGGCTAAAGTTTTGTTGTCTTGCGACAGTGTAAAAGCGGCTTGAGACACAAAATTCTCCTCGACTAAAACGGAGGAAGTGCCATTTTCTATATCCAACAATTCTATTGAATCATAGGAAAATCCTTTTTTATGTAGATAAACAACATAGTCACCTTGAATTGTTGGTACAGGAAGACGCTCAAGGCTATTTTCTTGAGTTAAAGTAGTACTTTCAAAAGAGGTAAGATTTATTTTCCAAAGGTCAAATGATCCGTTTTTTGCCGATGAGTAATAAATAACGTTTCCGTTTGCTGAAAAAATTGGATCTAGATCTAAAGCATCTGAGTTGACTAGAATAGTTTCTTTTTTGGAATTTAAATCTAAAACAACCAAATGAGTGTCAACCCCATTATCTCGAACAAAAACTATTTTATTTCCGTCTGGTGACCAATTGGGTCTAGAATCAATATCAGGAGAAAAAGTTATCCTTTTGGCTTCTGATGTTTTAAGATTCATCATCCATAACCACCCTTTAGCTGAAAAAACGACTTGATTATTTAAAGGAGATGGTGCAGGATCTGTAGGACCTGAATTTAATACTGGCAGTTCATATCCTTCTAAATAAACGTGATGCCTATACCCATCAACTTTTGGATATCGGTTCTGCCATTGAGCATTTATAGAATAGGTTATTAAAAGAAGTAAGCTGAAAATAATATTAAGATTTTTCATGATTTTTTCAAAATTAACTATTAATACTTCACAACGTGTTCGTGTAGGGTTTCGTTCCGATGGCTAGCGACCAATTTAGCAAAAAGAAAACGAATTAGTGGAAAGAACAAGCAATTAATTATACACGATGTTGTACATAGGTTATTTAACATTTTCTTTTTATTCTAGAAGCAAATATTCAACAATTACTTTTGCGGCTATTTGACTACCTTCTAAAGAAGGATGAAACCCGTCAGAGCTATAATATTGAAAATCATCAGTTCTGTCGAAATAATCTTTCCATACTTCACCTACTGGCAGCAAAATTGAGTTATTGATCGATGCAGCATCTTTATGATTTTTTATGACACCATCAAATGTATGATAGTAGCTTAAAGATGGCCAAACCATAAAGTAGCAAAGTTTGGCGTTATTTAATTTACATATACTACTATATTTTTTGCCATATTCAATAAGCATATTCCTTCCATTATTTTGAGATGAAGGCCCTTGTTGAATAATGACAAAATCATATTTTTTACTGGCTATTAATTTTTGGACTTCCCCATCATTCCAGTGATCTATTATGGCATAGTTAGGTAATGCAATCATTTTGGAATCAATTTCTATTCCTTGTAGTTTAGCACTTTTCTTTACAAGCTCTGGCAGGTTATTGGTATAGGTAAGGCTATTACCAATAAATAAAATATTAATATTTGTTTTTGAAGCATTAATACGAAATTTTTGTTGACTATATGAATCGGAATATGTAATTATTAATGCGCAAAACAGTATAATTAATTTGTTCATTTTATAAGAATTATTGCGAACGTTCTTGATAAACGGTCGCTTTAATGCCATTTATCATTTGTTGGTATTGGTATTATTGATTTAATCATCTCTTTTTTTTATCAATTCTAAGGAGAGTGCAAAAGCTTATTCAACTCGAAGCGTGTGCAAGAGCGGACTTTGTTTGGCATCCAACTATCGCTGGGGATTTGTGAATGAGTTCAGTGTTTTCTAAAGCCTCCACCATGAACAAAGCAAAGTCAATTCTTCTGGTAATATTACTCTTGAGAATAGGGTCTCCAACGTGAGGACTCCATACTGGTAATCCCTGACTTTCGCCTTCTTCAAGATCACTTCCTCTCACCACTGTCCATTGTGTATCACTTGCAAATATTAACTTACATGCGTTCTCTTGATCTTTAATTTCTATAAGACGGAATAACTTTCCAATCCAACTAACAAACCTTATCATCCTTTTGAAGGATCTTGAATAGATATCTTTTCCATCTTGAGTAATATGCCAACCGCAGGAAAAAATTAGTCGCACCCCCTCTTGAGCGTTGTCGAGCACAGCTTTTGCAGTGCCAGATGAATACTGGTGAACTCCCCAAGGTACAAGCACAGTGAGAACACCATCACAGCCTTTAATGGCCTTCTTGATAACTTCAGGATCGTTTGTTGCTCCCGGAATAATAGAGATTCTTCCTTTGAACTCATGTAGCTTCCTGACACTTTTTTCACGACAAACCCCAACTACTTCATAGCCTTTATGAAGAGCATGCTTTACCATGTATTTCCCAAGTTTACCTGATGCTCCGATGATGCACACTCTTTTCATAATCCTTTATAGAATCTTTTTACATCATACGTTTGCAAGCTACTCTTGTTTCTACTACTATTAATACCAACGGTTTTGTATATGGTTCGCTGCATGGTTAAACATCTAATTTAACAAATAAAAACCTAATAGAAAATCTGCGAAGATTTTCGTAAGTAGGATTGCACTAGACATAAATTATATACAGTATTGGCTACAGTATTCTTCTTTAGATTCATTTAATCCATTTCTTCATTTTAAAATAAGCAACTGCAATTATGAAGCTCATTATCATCAACCCAATTGCTGTTGGATATCCAAATCTCCATTCTAATTCTGGAATATTTTTAAAATTCATCCCATATATTCCAGCAATAAGTGTTGGTAGAGAGATACAAACGGTTATAATTGTTAATGTTCTAAATATATTATTTTGTTCTAATTCAATTTTACTATTTATATTTTCCTTCAAATCATCGAGTCTGTCAAAATTAAATTGAATATGGTCTGAAATTACCGCAATATCATCAAGTTCTAAGTTTATTTTATTTGTTATTGTTTTTTCTTCAAATTTGTTTTGTATGAGTAAGTGTAGGATTCTATGAAAATTAGTTAATGATTCCTTTATTAAGAGGTTATTAAAATTTAGAATCATTATTAAATCCAATTCATTTGACCTAAAATCTTTCAAGTTTAAAATATTCTCATAAAACTGCTTTACTCTTTTGGATATGAATTCTGTCAAATCTGCATAATAATCTGAAATTATCCCTATTTGGAATACAAAATGTTCTAAATGAGAATTGAAATTTATACTTGTGAAGTCATATCTTGTTTTTGTAAGATTTACAAAATTTTCATCAATATTCGAAGATAAAAAATAAAAAACCATCTCCTTTTTGATTATTATGAAAATTTCTTCCTCTTCAAAAAGAGTATTCGAATTATAATTGGGGATTGAAAATTTAAAAGATAATTGGTCGAGTGATTTTAAGTAATGAGAACTTATTTCAATGTCCTCTTTTTGATTAAAAATTGATATATCAATATCAAATTTATCAGAAATTTCCTTTAATACTTTTTCAGTAGAATCAATTATGCGAATATTAAATATATCTTTAGCTTTATAGTTAATTTCACTTATTAAATTTAGTTTCTTTACTTCATTGGTCTTTAAATATAATTCTATCATATTTTTTACGATTTTTTGAATTTAACCTCTTATTGTAGCCACCCCGAAGGGGGGATATGACCAATAGCGATTGTTGTAAGCAGTTTAATTGTCAATAATGTTTTTGATTATTTTACCTTCTTCATCCAATACTTCAATTTTGGGTGAATTATCTGTGTCTATATAAAAGCGCAATCGGTCTACTCCATATTTGTCTTTGATAAATAAGCCGGTTTCTCTATTGTAATTTTTCCCCATAAACAATCTTTGTTCAAGAATTGGCTCTCCACCATTCTGCTCTTTTAGATATTCAAATTTTTGCCGATAATTGTATCCTTCACTTTCTAATGAATCCAATATACTTTGTCTTTTTGCCATAGTTAACTCCTTATCTCTTTCCCATAATACCAAGCCATAACGATTATCTCCATTCTTGTTAGTTAGGTGCATTAGTTGCATTACTTGATCATTTTTATATTGATCAAAGGATAAATAGACATTGTTGCCACCTTCTTCCTTATTTCCATTATAACCTAATCCCCCAATCTCATCTTGCTCTTCATTAAAAAACAAAATCCCTGGAGCTCTTTCTCTCGCTTCATAAATAGTTCCATCCATCATTCCTGGATGTTGACGCTCTTGATTGCTTAAAACCATCTTCAGTTTTCCATCAGGTTCAACTATGTTGATACGTTCAACAGTGATTTCGTCAAACCTTTCATTTTTGGGGTTCGATATAAAACCTGATAAAAGAAAGAACCCTAAAATTAAGGTCAACGTTATTGCATAAATTTTTAAAATGAAATTTTCTTTATTCATAATTCATAATTTTAATTGCTTACAATGGTTGGCGTATGACTAGATGCGGGAAATCGGCTATGATTTTCCGCCATGGTACTAAGATAATAATTGTGGGTGAATTTCCGTTGAGGAAATTCCGCCGCAATTAATTATACACGTTGTTGATCTTTGTTATTCTTTCCACAATCTCCGCCTTATTAATTAGAAGAATCTTAACATAATATTCTATTCTTTCCAAAAAGGTATAAGGACGGATTCATGAAAAAACAAGCTGTCTTTTCCATTACTATTTTGGAGAAATTTCACATCTACTTTTATTGCATGTTCTCCGCGAGGCAGATATCCTACATCCAGAACAGTCAGTAATCCAATATTTTTGCGAGTAGGGTGCTCATGGAACCGGTATTTAAGATTGTTTAATAGTGTATCATTAACATAAATTTTAAATCGTTGAGCGTGGCAGTCCAAAGCCAAATCTGCATTCATGTTGTTTCGTAACGGATCATTATTGCCAAAGAAAAAGAAACCTGTTTTAGCTGGTTTTAAATCTGGGCAAATGACCTCAATAATTTTATCATCGGTACGTGCGACATAAGGTAGAAAAAGTTGAGCATATCCGTTTTTGATAAATTTAGAAGAAATACTTGCTGAATATGAAGACCTGTCTTCTAATGTATCATCATAAAAATTATTACTAATGGATTGTAACGTTCTATTTTCGGGCAGATAAGCATATGTATTAACGGTCAATGAGGCAATTAAGGTAAAACCGATCAGATAAGGAATTAAAAATAAAACTATATTACGGCCGAATTTATTATCCAACAAATTATAATAAATCGGTCGATAGATAAAAGCCAAAGTAATAACGCTAAAAAAGCGATAAATAGGATAATAGAACCTGGCAATTCCTTTTTTTCGTTTTATCCAACCAAGGGTAATGAAATCAAGGAAATAGATTAAACCGCCCAGTAGATATAATAATAATAAAGGAACAATAACCATGAACCATAGACCTCCAAAACTGGTGATTACTCCTTCTATCGTCATTGCCAGGATAACGATTCCTACAACATAAAGACCACCGGAAATTAGAATAAAAATGATAAGAAAAGTAAAACCGAAAACAGCACTGCATAATTTTTCCAGTTGCTGGATATATAAATCGAAACTCACAATCTTGCTACGAAGAAACCGATCAAATTTAGGGCTGATATTTAGTTTGTTAAAATCAATATCTCCAGACACATAGCGTAATCCTATTGTGCTGATCCACAGCCCACGTAATAAAACATGCAGTATAAGATTGATAATCAAAACATACCATGCACCCAATATTACCTGGTAAGGTATATACAGTAATCCATAATAGGCACTCCCGGATAGCAATAGGTTAATTTGATCATCCAGGTTGCGAACTGGCTCAAATGATTCGGCTAGTAAAAAAATAGCAAAACCAGAGATCAATAGTTCAAGCTGCCAACTTTCCTGTTGCAGGATCTCCAGCCATTTAGTAAACGATTTGTTCTTGTCCTTTTTCATTTGTTTTTAATAATCAGGCCTCTAATTTACTATATTGATTTTATTCATTAATTCCTCTTTATGAAAATAAAGACATCTCACCAATGGCAAACAAGAAGTATTCAATGAATTTATTTTCAGTCTAATTTTTTTGTTCCGCCCAAGTTAGAAATCGTTCTTTTGTTTAATTCCATACTTAATTTTGGTAATTCCTTATTCCTATACTTTTATAAATTCTGTTTGGGCATTTTACTTATCGATAGTTAAACTAGCAATTCATTATCTGTCATAATACCACAAAAAGTGTTTGTAAAAAAAAACTTCTTGGCTAGTAGTTATAGATAAAATATCTAATTTACTCGAATTCGAATTCACAAAATCTAAAAGTTTTTGCTTTCTATCGAATTCCTGAACTTTTAATTTTCTTTCCATCTCTTATCGGTTTAGGCTTTGCTTGTGTTTTAAATATTATTAGCTGAAGATACTTTTTTTGGAGTCATTTTCTTTATCAGATATTCATAGAACCATTCCAAAAAATCTTCCAATTCATTTTTCATGGGATTGTCCCATCAGACACTAAATTTAATAGTTTTAAATGAAGTACGAATGCAAACATTAATTATATACAGTGTTTTGTGTAGTTATTTATTATATAACTTTCACATTAAATAAATATCCTACTAATGCAGACAGGCCCATTGCAATAGTTCCCCAAAACGTAATCCTTATAATTGCCTTACTTATGCTTGAACCACCTGTTTTTGCTGCTAGCGCCCCTAATACGATAAGGAAGAAAAGAGCAAACCCGTAAAGAGAATATTCTATACTTTTTAGTGGCAGAAAGAGAACCACTAAAAGAGGTAGCATTCCGCCAATAGTAAATGCTGCACCTGATGCAAAAGCAGCTTGAATTGGTTTAGCTTGACTTATTTCATTTATTCCTAATTCGTCTCTTATATGGGCGCCTAATGCATCTTGCTCAGTTAATTCTTTAGCTACTGTTAATGCCGTATCTTTCTTTAGTCCTCTTTTCTCGTAGATCTCCGCTAACAATTGTAATTCAATTTCAGGAGTATCTTTTAATTCTTGTTTTTCGCGTTCTATATCAGCTTTTTCCACATCAGTTTGTGAACTTACAGAAACGTATTCTCCTGCCGCCATTGATAAAGCACCAGCAACTAACCCAGCTAATGTTGCTAATATAATTGGTTCTTTAGAATTACTAGCGGCAGCTACACCTATAGCAAGACTTGCAGTTGATAAAATGCCATCATTTGCTCCAAGAACAGCTGCTCTCAACCAATTACTTCGATGTATATAATGGCTGTCTAAATAATTATCTATTGTCTTAATATTTTCTTTCATTTTTGTTGTTTAGCTAATTACACACAACTTTAGTATAAAATTAGTGCTTTACATTGATTTTATATATTGTTGTGTGCAGTTTATTGCTCTTCAATTCTGTTTTTAAGGTTAATCAACTGTCTTTTTTGCATTATAAAGTGCAATGGTTTAGCTATCACATTTGAAACAATTGATATCCACCATGGTTCAAATCCAATATTATTCCTTACGATTAATCTGGTCCTATCACTTGTTTCTTTTTTGAGAAAAAATGTCCATGTAGTTCTCCAAAACTTTTTTGGCTGTTCGTTGTCCTTAACCGGTTCAAATGATGGAAGCTTACTAAATGTGGTTAAAACCAAATACTCATTCTCTTTAATTCCATTTACTCTAAATCCTGCTCCCAGAGGGTCATTTGGTCTAGCAGGTAAAAAGTCTCCAATCTTCACTTCTTGAAATTTTTGAATGATTTTCCGAGCACTTGGCTTGCCACTATTATCAAGTTTGTCATAGCTATACCATCCTCCTCTTCGACACCCCATCTGCTTTATGCAAGGAAAGATCTCTTGGGGATTTGACTTGATATTTATAGCAAAGGTGACCCGCCCTTTAATATCAGGAATGACATCATCTCCTGGTAATGCCAAAGATTTTTCTTCTTTTGAAGCAGTTATTTTCATACCTAAAGCAATTTCATTGCATACAACGGTTGGGCTATGGTTTCCTTGTAAAACGAGCGCAGCGAACTGGCGTATGCAAATTGTCCGCTAGGACTATTCCAAGATAACCAAGCGCTAGTTTAAATATAAGAATTTCGGAGCAGGAAATTCCGTCACAATGAATTAATACCGTTGTTGTGTGCTGGCTTTACTTTTCTAATTGGTCAACTAATTCTCTAGCAAGAACAGTATCGTATATAATTTTCAGTTTACTAATTTTATTTAGAGAGTCGAATTCAATAATGTCAACAACATCAAATTCCAATTTTCGGTTATTTTTTAACGTCCATTTATAAGTAAAGTATAAGGCTAGCTTGTTTGAGTCCTTCTCTTCGAAAATTCCTAATAAATTTAATTCAGAATTTGAAGTATCATTATTCAATTCACGATAAAATTCATCTGCTTTTTTAATTCCGTAAATAGGCGAATCCACAATTCCTTTTTCATTGAACAATTCAATTACCTGTTCAATATTTCCACTTTCGAGATATTCCAAATATTTATTCGCTAATGCTTTCTTATTCATTTTTTTCAGCTTGCGTACAACGGTTTGAATAAGCGCCCTTTTTAATGACGTTTATTTTGTGTTAGAAACAGTATTTATCCAATCTTCAATAGTTTTTAAATATTCAGGATGTAATTTTGACCAGTAAGGGAAATCACTTTCTCCAACATAGTACATGGAATGAGAGGCTCCATCTAATAAAATGGTTTCAAAATTACTATTACTTGATTTGGTAAGTATATTAGAAATGAGTTCATGACTATTAGCCGGAATTATTTCATCCAATGTCCCTTGCAGAATTAGGATAGGTTGCTTGGTTGTTTCAAAGTAAGGAATTGGACTATAAAGAAGTTTTTTATCCGTTTGAACTTCATCCAAGTTTGGTACCCAAATATTAGCAAACCACGATTCTAATTTTCCAACTGCAAGCGCCTTTTCTACTTGTGTTCTCGATAATTCTCCGGCTATATATTCAAAAACTTTTCCCTGTAATACAGTTGCGTCTTCAATATCTTTTCCTAATGCTTCTGCATTTCTATTTTTCCAATAGTTCAAATCACTTTCTAGTAAGGTTACTCCCGGACAACTTACTGCAATTCCATATTTCAGATTCTCTAATTCACTTAAAATATATGGTATTTTGGCAGCTCCTTGACTACTCCCTTTTATACCAATTTTATTAAGTGGAATTCCAGACTTATCAGAAAAATATTTTATAGCCTTGATATCATCTTTTGATAGTTCTTCAATTGTTGCTACTCCCCAATCACCTTCAGAATTTCCAGTACCTCTTTTGTCATAATGAAAAGTAGTAAAACCCATTCGCGCAAATAGTATTGCTTCTGCTCGGGAAGCACTTCGGTCTGCATTTCCAGAAGACGTCACAATCACGAGAGCTTTATTACCTTTATTATTAGGATACCAAATAGTTCCATTTATATTAAATTCATTAGTCTCAAAACTAATTTCCTCACTTCGTGGGGTATTGTTATTATTTAAAAGTTCCTTTTCTAAGGTGTAGTGTGTTGTAATGGTATCAACAGAAAGTGAACCCTGAAGCGTACTATTTTTATCAATCCATTTGTTCCTGAAGGAGTAAGTGTAAAAATCGCTTTGCAACTTGAAATTTATTGAATCGCCGCTTACCTCAACATTCTGAAGGGGAATTCTATTGGCATTTTGCTCTATACTCGTAAAAAAAACCTTGAAATTGATAGAATCAGTTTCTATTTCAAATAGTATCTCATCGGAAAAATTCCCATTTTCAAATATGCCACTAAAGGTTCCTGTTTTTTCACCTTCCTTGGTTTCATGGTTTGGCATGCAAGAGAAT
>Ga0316190_10003933_pt1 | contig 10792 bp, 8 predicted proteins | sample Eddworburrow2_MG_FD_204929 | JGI IMG/M metagenome (GOLD analysis project Ga0316190, IMG submission 204929) | Coastal sediment microbial communities from Maine, United States - Eddy worm burrow 2 | ecosystem: Environmental > Aquatic > Marine > Coastal > Sediment | place: USA: Maine | collected... | reverse complement strand
CCTCAAAATTCATCTCCAAAAATGATGAAGATGCCGATACCCGCCAGGAGACATATGAAGAATCTGTCGGCTGGTATGATGGCATTACCGCAGATATTTTCGGGTAAACCTTATTCGGAAAATAACAAACACCCCGGGGCAGCAAGCGCTGCCCCGGGGTTTATGCGTTGTGGGCGAATCATCTCGCTCACGCAGATTTGCTGCGTGAAGTTTATATCGCTCACGCTGACGCCCTTCGGGCTGCGCTCCGCGAGGGCGGCCTGACCGGCCGAAGCGCGGTCGCGCTTAGTCCTCGCTGACACAAGTGTCCGCTCGTCCGTCACAGCTTCAAAACGAACTTAAGAATCCGCAGCGGAAGCGGCCATAGCCGCTGACTGGGCCATTGAGGCCCCGGCGCTACTGCGCCGCGCCTCGCAGGCCCGAGCAAAGCGAGGATACGCCGTGAGCGATATAAACTTCGCGCCGCGAATCTACGCCGTGAGCGAAATCAAAGTCAAAACTAAGCAAACAATGTAAACAAGGCCCTTGAAACCTGCTGTTTGCGCCGCCATTTACCATCTGAGTTAGTTTGGCACATGATTCAGCCTCTAATAGGGCTATTATTGCTAGAAAATTTGGCTATTCTATTTATAAAGTAACTCCAATAGACCTGCCGCGTCGAAAATATAAATACATAAAGCTGCAAACGCCCGAAATTGGCGTTGCCAGTACAGACAAGGAAAATCGTAAATGAGTGACTCAACTTTTGAGCCGACACTGAATGTTGCTGGACCCAAAACCCTGCCGGTTTTGCCATTGCGTGACATTGTTGTGTTCCCGCACATGATTGTTCCTCTTTTCGTTGGCCGTGACAAATCCATTGCCGCACTGGAAGAAGTCATGCAGGCCGATAAGAAAATTCTTCTGGCCGCCCAAAAAGACGCCAATGATGATGATCCCTCAACTGATTCGATCTATGAAATCGGCACCATTGCCACTGTCATGCAGCTGCTTAAATTGCCTGACGGTACTGTAAAGGTACTGGTTGAAGGTGAGACACGGGCAAAAATTGAAAAATTCACTGACCGGCAAGATTATTTCGAAGCCATCGTTGACGAATTGCACGATGTCAAAAGTGACCCTGATGAAACCGAAGCGCTGGCTCGAACTGTTTCGTCGCATTTTGAAAGTTATGTGAAGCTCAACAAAAAAATTCCGGCTGAAACAATTGCCAGTGTTGGCAAGATCGAGGACAGCGCCAAGCTGGCCGATACCATTGCAGCACACCTTGCAATCAAGATCGCCGACAAGCAGGAATTGCTCGAAGGCCCGTCGGTTACGGCCCGCCTTGAAAAAATATATGCCCTGATGGAAGGCGAAATTTCAGTTCTTCAGGTTGAAAAGAAAATCCGCAGCCGGGTCAAGCGCCAGATGGAAAAAACCCAGCGCGAATATTATTTGAATGAGCAGATGAAAGCCATTCAAAAAGAACTCGGCGATGGCGATGAGCGCGATGAACTGGGCGAACTTGAAGAAAAGATCAACAAGACCCGGTTCTCCAAGGAAGCCAAAGAAAAAGCTGAAAATGAGTTGAAAAAACTGCGCCAGATGTCACCGATGTCGGCTGAAGCCACCGTTGTGCGCAATTATCTCGACTGGCTGTTGTCTATCCCATGGGGCAAAAAGACCAAGGTCAAGAAAGACCTCGATTTTGCTCAGGGCGTTCTCGATGAGGATCATTATGGTCTGGAAAAAGTCAAGGAACGGATCATTGAATATCTTGCCGTGCAACAACGCATAAGTAAGGTGCGCGGACCGATTTTGTGTCTCGTCGGGCCTCCCGGCGTTGGTAAAACCTCGCTTGGTAAATCTATTGCCCGGGCAACCGGTCGTGAATTTGCCCGCATGTCGCTTGGCGGTGTGCGCGATGAAAGTGAAATTCGCGGTCACCGGCGCACCTATATCGGCTCCATGCCGGGCAAGGTTATTCAGTCGATGAAAAAAGCCAAAAAATCCAACCCGCTGTTCCTTCTCGACGAGATTGACAAAATGGGCATGGATTTTCGCGGCGACCCGGCTTCTGCCTTGCTTGAAGTGCTCGACCCGGAACAAAACTCCAGTTTCATGGACCATTATCTGGAAGTCGAATATGACCTGTCAAATGTCATGTTTGTCACCACTTCCAACTCGATGAACATCCCCCCGGCACTGCTTGACCGGATGGAAATCATTCGCATCGCCGGTTATACCGAAGATGAGAAGCTGGAAATCGGCAAACGGCATTTACTGCCCAAGGCTCTTGAAAACCACGGGTTGTCGAATAAAGAGATGGTCATCAATGATGAAGCCATTCTCGATGTGATCCGCCGCTATACCCGTGAAGCCGGGGTGCGTGGTCTTGAGCGCGAATTATCAAAACTGGCCCGTAAAACCGTCAAGGAATTGCTGACCAGCAAAAAGAAATCCGTTCGCATAAGCGAATCCGTCATAGAGAGCTATCTCGGTGTGCCGGTTTACCGTCATGGTGAGGCTGACAGCGAAGATCAGGTCGGCTGTGTAACCGGACTTGCCTGGACCCAGACCGGTGGTGAATTACTGACCATTGAAGCGGTGATGATGCCCGGCAAAGGCAAAATGACCGTTACCGGCAACCTGAAAGATGTCATGAAGGAATCAATTTCGGCCGCCAACTCCTATGTGCGCTCGCGCGCCACAAGTTTTGGCATCAAACCGCCGATGTTTGACACTAAAGACATCCACGTTCACGTGCCTGAAGGCGCCACCCCCAAGGATGGCCCGTCAGCCGGTATTGCCATGGCAACAACCATTGTGTCTGTCATGACCGGCATCAAGGTATCCAAAGATGTTGCCATGACCGGCGAGATCACGTTGCGGGGCAGGGTGCTGCCGATTGGCGGCCTGAAAGAAAAGCTGCTGGCCGCATTGCGCGGTGGCATCAAAAAGGTTCTTATTCCTGAAGAGAATAAGAAAGACCTGGCTGAGATCCCAGACAATGTCAAAAAAGGCCTGGAGATTATTCCAGTTGCCCATCTTGATGATGTCCTGCCACATGTGCTTTTAAGTGTACCTGAGGCCGTTGAATGGGACGAAGAAGCAGAAGCAGCCGCTGCTCAAGCAAGAGCCGCCGCTGCAAGGGCCGAAAGCCTCACAGCCCATTAAGCCAGGTGCTTATGGATTAAATTAAACCGCCGGGACAGCAAGCGCTGCCCCGGCGGTTTTGGTTTGATATCGCTCACGCTAACGGGCTTTGCCCGTACGCTCCGCGGGGGCGGCCTGACCGGCCGAAGCATCGTGCTGAAAGCGCGTGTCTTCGACACGACCGCGCAGGCCGAACGCTTCAGCGTTCGAATAGCCGTGAGCGGTATAAACCAGTTAATAAACCTGCTAATAAACCAGCTTTTTTGTGCAGAAAACAGCCATTTTTCCGGTCTGAAATAGCACCACGAATCATAGCCGCGACGAATCAAACATGCCAGATTGGCAGATATCACGGCTATCTATTTAGGTGGGGTCTTTTTGTGCACTATATAAGTCATTGATATTTAATAATAAATTGAAAAAAATAAGATAGCGCTTGCACAAAACGGCAGAAATCCGCGAGTTTCCAGTCAGGCGGTAACGTTTTGCCTGTTGGGGGTCACATCATAAAATCAAAAATGTGGGATCCTGTAAATTCAATCAGTTTAGTAAAGGATAACGACAATGAACAAAAATGAACTCATTGCAAAAGTGGCAGACACCTCCGGTCTTACAAAAGGAGATTCTGGTGAAGCTGTTGAAGCAACATTGAATGCAATCATGGGTGCACTTGCTGGCGGTGACGAAGTTCGCCTTGTAGGTTTTGGCACATTCTCTGTTTCAGAACGTAAAGCCACAACCGGTCGCAACCCGCGTACTGGCGAAACAATTGAAATTGCGGCATCCAAAAATGCCAAATTCAAAGCCGGTAAAGCCTTTAAAGACCAGGTTAACGGTTAATTTTATAATCAACACGATGAAAAACCGTGCCTGCGATATCTGCGGCACGGTTTTTTTATGCCGATAAGTGTTTTTTCCTTGCCCCTGTGCCCGGCAAGGGCTATTCAAGGCGCGCTGTCAGATAATGACAAGCAAGTGGGGCGGTTAGCTCAGCTGGTAGAGCATCTCGTTTACACCGAGAGGGTCAGCGGTTCGAACCCGTTACCGCCCACCATCCACCCAGCCACAATTCAGGTCTCCGGCTATAAGCGGTGGAGCCAGCGATAAGGGGCCGGGCAATGGATATTAATCAAATCAAAGATCAGGCTCTGGCCATTCTTGATAAAGTGCTCGAATGGGGCATGAGCCCGCAATTTTATGCTCAGGTTGGCGCCATCATCATTGGTTATTTGCTGGCACGTTTTGCGGCAAAAATCATTCTGACCCGGGTTTTTCTGTTCACCTCCGAGCCTGACCCTGAAACCACGCAAGGGATATTTTTAAAACTGCGCCAGTGGGCCTATGCCTCACGCGGGCTGGTACAGCCGTTATTGACCGTATTTGCCCTGGCTATTGGTGTTGAGCTTACGCTGGCTAGCGTTGGTACGGCCTGGTTGGTCAGGCTGGCCCAGAGCATAAGTGTTGTCGGTGTGCTTTATGCCGCCATCAACCAGTTCATAACCCACCCGCTGGTGCGCACCGCTGCTATCTGGATTGCCATCCCCATTGCCACCTTGAAAGTATTTGGCTGGCTGGATGAAACCATAGGCTTTCTTGATGGTGCATCGCTGGCTGTTGGTAATATCCGCATTTCTTTATTTATGTTGTTTAAGGCCGCGATTGCCGGTGCGGTGTTTTTCTGGCTCGGGCGTGTTTCCAACGCCGCTGGTAAAAATGTCATCCGCAAGCAGGAATCAATCGATCCGCCAACCCGCGAACTATTTGCCAAATTGTTTGAGATTGCCCTATTTATCATCATCTTTGTCATGCTGTTGCAGGTCATGGGCCTTGATCTGACGGCGCTGACAGTTTTTGGCGGGGCACTCGGTGTCGGTCTCGGCTTTGGCCTCCAGCAGATTGCCTCTAACTTTATATCCGGGATTATTTTGTTGCTGGAGCGCTCTCTTGGCATTGGCGATTATATTGAACTGGAAGATGGCCATGCCGGCATCCTCAAACAGCTCAATATGCGCTCATCGACATTGGAAACCTTCGATGGCAAGGAAATCATGGTGCCGAATGAAAAGTTTATCACCAGCCGGTTTATCAACTGGACCCGCGATGATCCGCGCCAGCGCTATGAGGTGGAGTTTTCAGTCGCCTATGACAGTGACCTGCATGAGGTCAAAAGACTGATCGAGGCAGCAGTGACCAGTCATCCGCTGGTTCTGACCGACCCGGAAAACCCTGATTGTGAATTGCGCGGCTTTGGCAACAATGGCGTTCACTTTGCCGTTGAGTTCTGGGTTTCAGGCCTTGATGATGGCAAGAACAAATTTTCTTCTGATATCCTGTTCCTGATCTGGGATACGCTGAAAGAAAACAAGATTACCATCCCGTTCCCGCAGCACGATGTACGCCTTGTTTCTGATTTGCCAAAACTTCAAATTAGCCTCAAATCATAAAAACGAAAATAATTAAGCGCAAAGGTGCTTTGCTTGCTTGACACAGGCAGTCACCTGTCTTAATGACGGGCCACTTCGTTTGTTGATAGCCAGACAATGGTCATTCAGCGCACAACGGGGGTGTAGCTCAGTTGGTTAGAGTGCCGGCCTGTCACGCCGGAGGTCGCGGGTTCGAGTCCCGTCACTCCCGCCATTTCCCTAAAATTTTTGAACAAGGGAAATGGCGGAGAACTTATTTCAAATCTCCTTAAAAATCCGCCAATCTTTCGTGTAAACAAGCCTGTTTGTGCTTGCACACATCACCGTGTTGCGCTACCACACCGTTAGCTAAAGACTGCGTCAAAATAGCAGCATTCATGCGAGAAGGGTTGGTAACAAGTGCACAATTTAGTGGGCGACTATTTACCGGTTATAATTTTTGTAGCGATTTCAGCGGCCATAGCACTGGCTTTGATGGCTTCTGCCTTGATTATTGCTGTCCGCAAACCGGATCCTGAAAAAAACTCCACTTATGAATGTGGATTTAATGCTTTTGATGATTCCCGGATGCGATTTGACATCCGGTTTTATCTGGTGGCCATTTTGTTTATCATCTTTGATCTTGAAGTCGCTTTCCTGTTTCCCTGGGCCGTGGCCTTTAAGGAAGTGGGCGTTTTCGGCTTTGTCTCGATGATGATTTTCCTTGGTATCTTGACAGTTGGTTTTATTTACGAATGGCGCAAGGGTGCCCTCGAGTGGGATTGATGAAATGGCAATTGAATTACCAAATACCCGCGGTTCAGATGCTCTAACGGCTGACCAGCTCGGTTTTTACACCGGCATTAATGATGAGCTGGCCGACAAGGGCTTTCTGGTTACCTCAACCGATGAACTGGTTAACTGGGCCCGCACCGGCTCCCTGATGTGGATGACTTTCGGTCTGGCCTGTTGCGCTGTTGAAATGATGCAGACCGCCATGCCGCGTTATGATGTCGAGCGTTTTGGCTTTGCCCCACGCGCTTCCCCGCGCCAGTCAGATGTAATGATTGTTGCTGGCACCTTGACCAACAAGATGGCACCGGCCCTGCGCAAGGTTTATGACCAGATGCCAGAACCGCGTTATGTCATTTCCATGGGCAGTTGTGCCAATGGCGGTGGCTATTACCATTTTTCCTATTCAGTTGTGCGTGGCTGTGACCGCATTGTACCGGTTGATATTTATGTCCCCGGTTGCCCGCCAACAGCAGAAGCACTGGTTTATGGCATTCTGGCACTGCAAAAGAAAATCCGGCGTACCGGAACAATTGAACGATAACGAGCGATAAGTAGCGATAAGGCGTTTTCAGATATGGACGAAAATTTGCTGGACATAGGCGAGGATGTCGCTGATATTTTGGGCGATGCCATTATTGGCTGGGAAGTGGCCAATGGCGATTTGACCATGCGCGCCCGCCGCCAGGACATTGTCAAGGTTATCAAGCTTTTGCGTGATGATCCGACCTGTCGTTTCAGTTGCTTTATTGACCTGTGCGGTGTTGATTATCCTGAACGCGAGGAGCGCTTTGAGGTGGTTTATCACCTGCTTTCCCTGCATCAGAACACCCGCATAAGAGTTAAGGTGACAACCGATGCACAAACACCGGTGCCCAGCATTGTTGATTTGTTTACTGGTGCCAACTGGTTTGAGCGCGAAGCCTTTGACATGTATGGCATCCTGTTTTCCGACCACCCTGATCTGCGCCGCATTCTGACCGACTATGGCTTTGACGGTCATCCTCTGCGCAAGGACTTCCCGCTCACCGGCCATGTTGAAGTGCGCTATAGCGATGATGAAAAGCGGGTGGTTTATGAGCCGGTCAAGTTGACCCAGGAGTTTCGCGATTTTGACTATCTCTCCCCATGGGAAGGCGGTCAATATGTGCTGCCCGGTGACGAGAAAGCTGATGAAAAAGCTGACGAAAAGGCTAAAGGATAATGACGCAAACAAACAACAGAACCTTTACCTTTAACTGGGGCCCGCAACACCCGGCAGCCCACGGTGTTTTACGTCTGGTGATGGAACTGGACGGTGAGGTGGTTGAACGCCTTGATCCCCATATCGGTCTTTTGCATCGCGGCACTGAAAAGCTGATCGAGCACAAAACCTATCTTCAGGCGGTGCCTTATTTTGACCGGCTCGATTATGTCGCGCCAATGAATCAAGAACATGCTTTCTCATTGGCTGTGGAGCGACTGCTCGGCGTAGAAGTGCCGATGCGCGGCCAGTTGATCCGCGTGCTTTATTCCGAAATTGGCCGGATTTTATCGCATTTGCTTAATGTCACCACGCAAGCCATGGATGTTGGCGCTCTAACCCCGCCTTTGTGGGGCTTTGAAGAGCGCGAAATCTTGATGACCTTTTATGAGCGCGCTTGTGGTGCACGTCTACATGCCAATTATTTCCGCCCCGGCGGTGTCCATCTGGATTTACCGCAAGATTTGCTCGATGACATTGGCAAATTTTGTGAAACCCACCCCAAAGTTCTCGATGATATTGAGGGGCTGTTGACCGACAACCGGATTTTCAAGCAGCGCAATGTTGATATCGGCGTGGTCACGCTCGATGAATGTCTGGAACGCGGTTTTTCCGGTGTTATGGTGCGCGGTTCCGGCGGTGCCTGGGATTTGCGCCGCGCTCAGCCTTATGAATGTTATTCCGATTTTGAATTTGATATTCCCATTGGCAAAAACGGCGACTGTTATGATCGCTATCTCATTCGTATGCGCGAAATGCACGAATCAATCCGCATCATGAAGCAGTGCCTTGAAAAATTGAATTCACCGCAAGGCCAGGGGCCAATCTCGTCAATGGACGGCAAAGTTGTTGCGCCCAAGCGGGCTGAAATGAAGCAATCAATGGAAGCCCTCATTCACCACTTTAAACTTTACACCGAGGGCTACAAAGTCCCCGAAGGTGAAATCTATGCCGCCGTTGAAGCCCCCAAGGGCGAGTTCGGCGTCTATCTGGTTTCAGATGGTTCCAACAAACCATACCGTTGTAAAATCCGCGCTCCCGGTTTTGCCCATTTGCAAGCCATGGATTTCATGTGCAGGGGTCACCAATTGGCCGACGTATCAGCCATCATGGGCTCACTAGATGTTGTATTCGGGGAGGTCGATCGATGAGTGTTCGTCGTCTTGACAAGGTCCAACCAGACAGTTTTGCATTCTCGCGTGAGAATCTGAAATGGGCCCGCGCCAAAATTAGAGAATATCCAAAAGGCAAACAGGCCTCTGGCGTCATTCCAATATTGTGGAAGGCGCAAGAGCAAGAAGGCTGGACGTCAGAACCAGCCATCCGCTATGTCGCCACCATGCTAGATATGTCTTTTATCCGCGTGCTGGAAGTGGCAACCTTTTACACCATGTTCCATTTATCACCGGTTGGCAAAAAGGCCCACATTCAGGTTTGCGGCACAACGCCATGCATGTTGCGTGGCTCTGAGGACATTATCAAGGTCTGTAAAAAGCGTATCGGTGAAGCCCACACACTAAGTGCTGATGGTAATTTCTCATGGGAAGAAGTTGAATGCCTTGGTGCCTGTACAAATGCGCCGATGGTTCAGGTGGTTAAAGATGTCTATGAAGACCTCACCGCGCAAACCATGGAAAAAATCCTTGATGATTTTGAAGCCGGACGCAACCCGCGCCCCGGCCCCCAGATCGAGCGTCAGTTCTCAGCCCCAAGCGGTGGCTATACTTCCCTTACAGATCCGGCCCTTTATGACGGATCAGCGGTTAAAAAGGCACCAGCCAAAAAAGCGCCAGCCAAAAAGGCACCAGCTAAAAAACCGGCCGCCAAAAAAGCTGCAACAAAAGTTTCCACATCACCAGCCAACGTCTCCACCGCTGACAAGAACAAACCGCAAGGCTTGAAAGCCGCCCGGACGCAAGGCCCTGATGATCTCAAACTGATCTCGGGTGTCGGTCCCAAAATCGAGGGCATTTTGAACTCTCTCGGGTTTTTCCATTTCGACCAGATTGCCGGTTGGAAAAAGGCTGAACGCGACTGGGTCGACAATCATTTGCGCTTTAAAGGGCGTATTGACCGTGATGAATGGGTCAAACAGGCAAAAGCGCTTATGAAGGCACCAAAAGGGGGGCAAAATGCTCGCTGATAAAGATCGCATATTTACCAACCTCTACGGGTTGCACGATGTTGGCCTCAAAGGGGCGATGATGCGCGGTGCCTGGGATGGCACCAAGAAGATGATCGAGATGGGCCGCGATGGCATCATCAATGAAATCAAGGCATCTGGGCTTCGTGGCCGTGGCGGGGCTGGGTTCCCGACCGGGCTTAAATGGTCATTCATGCCGCGCGAAATTGGCGAACGTCCGCACTATCTGGTCGTTAATGCCGATGAATCAGAGCCGGGCACCTGTAAAGACCGCGAAATTTTGCGTCACGACCCGCATTTGCTGGTTGAAGGCTCACTGGTTGCCGGTTTTTCCATGGGCGCCCATGTCGCTGTCATTTATGTGCGCGGTGAGTTCATCCGCGAGCGTGAAGCACTGGAACGCGCTGTCAGTGAAGCCTATGAAGCCAAATTGATCGGCAAGAACAACAAGCACGGCTGGGACTTTGACATCATCGTCCATCATGGTGCCGGTGCCTATATCTGTGGTGAAGAAACCGCCATGCTCGAAAGCATCGAAGGCAAAAAAGGCCAGCCACGCATGAAGCCGCCATTTCCGGCCAATGTTGGCCTTTATGGTGCCCCGACAACGGTTAATAATGTCGAATCAATCGCTGTTGGCCCGACCATTATCCGTCGCGGTGCCGCATGGTTTGATGCCCTTGGCCCCGAACGCAATTCCGGCACCAAGCTGTTTTGCATTTCCGGCCACGTCAACAACCCGTGCAATGTCGAAGAAGAAATGGGCATTCCATTTCGTGAACTGATCGATAAACATTGCGGTGGTATGCGTGGAGGCTGGGACAATCTCAAGGCCGTCATTCCCGGTGGTTCATCGGTGCGCTGTGTGCCTGCCGACCAGATTATTGATTGCCCCATGTGTTTTGACAATCTGATGGCGCTCAAATCGGGCCTTGGCACCGCAGCCGTCATCGTCATGGATCAGTCAACAGACATGGTCAAAGCCATCACCCGGCTGGCAGCTTTTTACAAACATGAATCCTGTGGCCAGTGCACCCCGTGCCGTGAAGGTACCGGCTGGATGTGGCGCATTTT
>Ga0316190_10003932_pt1 | contig 10793 bp, 12 predicted proteins | sample Eddworburrow2_MG_FD_204929 | JGI IMG/M metagenome (GOLD analysis project Ga0316190, IMG submission 204929) | Coastal sediment microbial communities from Maine, United States - Eddy worm burrow 2 | ecosystem: Environmental > Aquatic > Marine > Coastal > Sediment | place: USA: Maine | collected... | reverse complement strand
AGATTGGCGCCTCGGCCCGCATCTGCGCCAGGGCGGGGTAGGGGTCGTCCCAGAACGCGGGCAGATCGATCTCGACCACAGGTGCATCCGACATCGACCCATCACAGCACAGCACAGCACAGCGGACCGGGCTCGGCCTATGGCTCGTCGCTCTCGACGGCCGGATCTGTTGATGGGCTAGAACGAAATCATGGCTTTTGTGAACCCCGAGTATCTCGTGTCGACCGAGTGGCTCCACTCGAACCTGGACGACCCCGATGTTCGGGTCCTGGATGTGACCGCCAAGCTCAGTTCGAAACTCGAGAACCACGCAAAGGCCGAGTGTTTCGATCTTGGCCATATCCCGGGCTCGATCTTCTTCGACGTGTCGAGCGGGAAGGGCGTACTGTCCGATGACCAGGCCGAGCTGCCATGGATGTGGCCTGGTCCGGATCAATTCGCGGCGTCGATGGCGGCAGCCGGGGTAGGGGAGACAACTCATGTCGTCCTGGTGGCCCGTACGCCTCGAGAGGGAATCGACTCCGGCACGATGTGGTGCACACGGGCGTGGTGGACCATGCATCACTACGGCGTCCGCTGTTCGATCCTGTCGGGCGGGCTCGAACGTTGGGAGGATGAGGGGCGGCCGATGACCACGGAGCTCAATCCGGTAGCGGTGACAGAGCCCCCGGTGTTGGCCACCGACTGGTCGAAGGCGCGGGCCACGAAAGACGACGTCCTCGCCGCCACCGAGTCGTCGACCTGTCTCGTCGACGCACTCTCAGAGGACAGCTTCGATGGAACCGGGGCCAGCTATGGCCCTCGTGGCGGTCACATTTCGGGTGCCACCAACGTCCCGTTCCGTTCACTCATCGAACGAGAGACGGCGGCGTTCGTCGATGCCGACGCCATGGAGCGCACTCTGACCGCGGCCGGCCTGCTCGGACCTGAAGCGAACACTCCGGTGATCACCTACTGCGGAGGGGCGATCGCCGCCACCGTCGACGCGTTCGCGCTCGCACTGTTCGGCCGCACCGATGTCTCGGTCTACGACGCCAGCCTCATGGAATGGTCAGCCGACCCGACCCTCCCCATGACCAACCCGTCCACCTGACCTCTGGAACGCGGTGATCATTCGGCTTCGTCGTTCCTGGTCACGGCACCGTGGGCTCGTCAGCGAGCCGGTCCGCGTCCCGTCGGCTCACAGTGGCACGGCTTCGCGCCGTATTCGCTCTTTCGTCTGAGGTTTCAGCGCGTCGGCTGGCACGATGTCCACATGGACGCCGAGCAGCTCGGCCAGCTCCCGCTCGAGCCCGACCAGGTCGAGCAGACCTACCCCTTCGTCGAGGTCCACGAGGAGGTCGATGTCGCTGGATTCGATGTCCTCGCCCCGCGCAACGCTTCCGAAGACTCCGATGTTGCGGGCCCGTCGGGCCTCGGCGGCCTTGATGACCGCCTTTCGCCGCTGGCGCAGCCGTCCCCCGAGCGGCGTGTCGGGGGAGCCCGAGCGTGCGGTCGGGGGATGGGATGACATCGATGGCGAGCTCGTGTCCGGTCGCTTCGACCAACCGGGTCAGGGTACGCAGACTGGGCTCTCGACGTCCCGACTCGTAGGCACTGATGACCGACTGGGCGACACCGGCTCTTCGAGCGAGGTCGCTCTGGGACAGGTTGGACCGGTCACGGGCCGCTCGCAGTAGTGCAGCGGAGCTCGCTGGCATGGCGCGAGCCCATTGCGGATCGTCTATGAGCACAACGGGCTGCAAGACGTTGGCACGGGAGAGGTGGCACAACACCGCACGAGACACCAGGACCGAAGTTCTTCAGGAATCGCTCGATGACGCGCTCGACGCGATCATGGAACCCATCGACGCTTCGGCCTGGGCCGGGACTGCGTCATCGACGAACCCAAGGAGCGGGTGATGAGCGCCACATCCATCATTCAGTACGATGCCATCGTTATCGGATCGGGCTTCGGCGGGCTCTACGCCTTGCACCACCTGCGTGACAGGATGGGCTTGTCGGTCCGGGCCTTCGACGGAGCCAGCGGGGTGGGCGGTACCTGGTGGTACAACCGGTACCCGGGCGCTCGTGTCGACGCCCCGAGCAGCCCGTTCTACGCCTTTACGTTCAGCCAGGAGCTGGTCGACGAGTGGGAGTGGACCGAGACCCAGACCGCGGGGCCCGACGTGCTCGCCTATCTCGAACATGTCGCCGAACGGTTCGATCTGTTGAAAGACATCCAGTTCGACACCTGGATCGACGACGCCCGCTATGACGACACAACCCAGCGTTGGACCATCGAGACCGCGCAGGGCGAGGAGGTGTCGGCCCGCTTCCTGATCTGCGCGACCGGGGCGTTGTTCGTCGCGAACAAGCCCGACTACCCGGGCATCGATGACTTCGCCGGTGAGTGTTACCACACCGGCCGTTGGCCCCATGAGCCAGTGTCGTTCGAGGGCAAGCGGGTCGGTGTCATCGGCACGGGGTCGTCGGGCGTGCAGTCGATCCCCGAGATCGCCAAGACAGCCGACCACGTCACGGTCTTCCAGCGAACCCCGCAGTACTCGCTGCCGGCTCGGAACCGGGCGCTCCCCGCTGAGGAGCTCCAGGGGTTCCGCGACGACTGGGAGAACCTGCGTGAGTCGATGTGTCGGCGCGGGGGCTGGCCCTTCCCCACGAGCCGCCTGAAGGCATGGGACCACACTCCTGAAGAGCGCGGGGAACGCTACGAGGAGATGTGGGAGAAAGGCGGCATCCAACTCGCCATCAACAGCTACAGCGGCGTGCTGGTCGATGAAGCGTTGAACGACGAGGTCGGCGAGTTCGTCCGGAACAAGATCCGTGACATCGTGCGCGATCCGGAGACCGCCCGAAAGCTGACGCCCGACTACCACTTCGGGACGAAGCGGCTGATTCTCGACAACGGCTACTTCGAGACCTACAACCGCGACAACGTCTCGCTGGTCGACCTCCGCGACGACCCGATCGAGTCGTTCACGCCGACGAGTGTGTTGACGAAAACCGGCGAGCATCCGATCGACATGCTCGTGCTCGCCACCGGCTTCGACGCGGTGAGCGGCTCCATGCTGAAACTCGACCCGCAGGGTCGAGACGGCGTGCGCCTGAGCGAGAAGTGGGCTACCCGGTTCGACACGTACCTCGGCATGACGATTGCCGGCTTCCCGAACCTGTTCATGATCCACGGACCCGGTTCGCCTGGCGTGCTCTTCACGATGCCGCTCGGTGGCGAACGTCAGATCGCGTGGATCGAGACGTGCATCCGTCACCTCGACGACGCCGACCTCGGTGCCATCGAACCGACCGAGGCGGCCGAAGCGAGTTGGGACCGCGAGATCCACGACCTGGCGAATCGGACCCTCTACCCCCGCACCAACTCCTGGTACACCGGCGCCAACATTCCCGGTAAACATCGGCAGTTCCTCGCCCACCCGGTGGGCTCGCGCTATTTTGACCGACTCGACGAGATCGCCAATGACGGCTTCGAGGGGTTCGTCTTCGAACCGCGCCGATCGACCAACCCGCCGGCGGAGCTCGCCCACTGATCACCAGCGAACAGGTCGGAGGTGGCGAAGGTGCATCAGCGGCAGAGTCGGGTCAGAGCCCGAGCAGGTCCGCGATGACGTCTCGGATTTGTCGGAGAGCGACGGGCCCGATGTTCGTATCCGTCACTTCGACGACGCGGTCGACACTGACGGTCGTTGGGAGATGGGCCTGAGCGAGCCCGAACCCGATGATGTCGACCTCGCTCAACCATCCTCGCCGAGTGGTCGTGCACGGTACGACCACGACTGCGTGCTGCCGGAACTCCAGTACCTCATCCGACGTGACGACGATCGCCGGTCGCACGAAGCCCGCCTCACCGCGCGCCGGCGTCCCGAAATCGCAGTGTACGACGTCACCGGCTCGCATCAGCGACATCGCTCGCCGAGGCATCGAGCACGGCTACGTCCTCAACATCAAGAGGAACGCCCGCGAGCTGGGCTCCGAGAACCCGACGGCGTTCCCGCCGAATCAGCTGCTCGAGCTGAGCGTCGAGCGTGATCCCCTCACGATCAGCGAGCTGTCGCAACGCATCACGGGTCCGGACCGATACCTTGATGGTAGTCGATTGACGCATACCCCAGAGTATACCTAGTGAACCTCGGCCGTAGAACGCCCACGGTTCCATCAGCGAACTCCTCGCGGCGAGCCGCCGATCTCTCCCATCTCGGCGAGGTCGGTTCGGGTCATTGTCGACGCTGCCCATGGCGACCGGTCACGTCGAGGGCCAGATTGTTGAGGGGTGGCACTCCATCGCGCCTGACGTCGCCAAGGTTCTGCGCATTAAACTGGCAATATATGCTATGGTGTCATGCGATGACTGAGAGATCGACCCACGTCGGGGGTGGCGTACGGAGGGAAGGTGTCGCGCCCGTGAGCCCGCCCATTGACGAGGTCAACGTCGACTCGATACCCGTCGCGTTCTCGCCCCCAGGCGGCTGGATGGAGTGGCCCCGTCCGTTCTGGCCGGCTGCACCGACCGCCGCCCCCACGGTGCCCCCGACCTCGACGGCTTCTGGCAGACCGTCGAGGTCATCATCGGCGGGGAATCCGTGCCGGGCCACCGTGCCCTCGGCCACGTCCAACGCATCGACAAGGCCACCGAGATCCATGTCATCGCGACGTACGAGGACGGTGTCCATGTCCTGCGACCCCACGGCCTCGACCTCGGCACCGACCCCATCGAGATCCGGCGCCGGCGCGATGGTGAGCACCTCGTGTGGGACTACCTGGGGTTCACCGCCCGCCTTCGATGTCTTGCCCCGTCCGACACCGATGCCGCGGCCGTCATGGCCGCGCTGGAGGATTCAAAGTGAGAGCACTGCGCACACCCGACGACCGGTTCGACGGTCTTCCCGGCTGGCCCTACCCGCCCCACTACGCCGAAATCGCCGACGGTCAGGGGGGAACGCTGCGGGTTCACTATGTCGACGAAGGACCCACCGACGCCGCGCCCGTGCTGCTGCTCCATGGTGAGCCGTCGTGGGCCTACCTGTACCGCCACATGATCCCGTCGCTGGTCGAGGCTGGGCATCGGGTGATCGTCCCCGACCAGGTGGGGTTCGGCCGCAGCGACAAGCCGACCGAGAAAAGTGACTACAGCTACGCCCGCCACGTCGCCTGGATGTCGGCTCTGGTGTTCGACGTGCTCGACCTGCACGACATCACCTTCTTCGGTCAGGACTGGGGTGGGCTCATCGGCCTGCGCCTCGTCACCGCCGCGCCCGACCGGTTCGCCAGGGTCGCCATCGGCAACACCGGGCTCCCCACCGGGGACCGGCCCCCCGGCGACGCGTTCATGAAGTGGCAGCACTTCTCCCAGACCACACCGGTGTTCCCGATCGGCGACCTCGTCGACGGCGCCTGCACCACCGATCTCCCGGCAGAGGTCATCGCTGCCTACGACGCCCCGTTTCCCGACGACTCCTACAAGGAGGGGGCTCGGATCTGGCCCAGCTTCGTCCCGACGTCTCCCGACGATCCGGAGGCGTCGGCCAACCGAGAGGCGTGGAAGGTGCTCGAGCAGTTCGACCGGCCGTTCCTGTGCTGCTTCAGCGACCGCGACCCCATCACCAGTGGCGGTGACAGGCCGTTCCTCGACCGGGTTCCCGGAACGAAGGATCAACCCCATACGACCATCGAGGGTGCAGGCCACTTCCTACAAGAGGACCGGGGCCCCGAGCTGGCCCGGGTACTCATCGACTTCATCGGCTCGTGACCGGGCCCGGTAGTGGCGCGCAAAGAGAGAGGAACCAGACTCGTGAACTCCCCCATACACACCCCATTGTGTGATCGGCTTGGCATCGAGGTGCCGATCATTTCTGCGGGCATGGGCCCGATCGCCGGTCCCGACCTCGTGGCCGCGGTCTCCAACGCCGGCGGCCTCGGCGTGCTGGGTTGCACCTCGATGTCGCCCGAGGAGGTTCGTTCGGTCATTCGGCGCACGCGGGAGCTCACCGACCGGCCCTTCGGCGTCGACCTGATCCTTCCTGCCCGTCTCGACCAGGGCGGATCCAGGGTTACCGACGTAGCCGCCCTCATCCCCGACCACCATCTGAGCACCGCGGCCGGCATCGCCGAACGGCTAGGTGTCGAACCGCCATCCTCGGCACCGGCGGACCGCATGGCGCTCGGCACTGACGCGGAGGCCCAGATCGAGGTCATCCTCGAGGAAGGCGTCCCCGTCTTCGTCGGTGCACTGGGATCGCCGGGGTTCGTCGCCGAGAGGTTCCACGAGGCAGGGGCCACGGTCATCTCGATCGTGGGCAGCACCAAGCAGGCCGTCTCGGTCGTCAAGGACGGTGCCGACGTGGTGATCGCGCAGGGCACCGAGGGCGGAGGGCACACCGGGCATGTCGGAACCATGGCCTTGTTGCCGCAGGTGCTCGACGCGGTGGACGTGCCCGTGGTGGCTGCCGGCGGGATCGCTGACGGGCGGGGGTTGGCGGCCACCCTTCTCATGGGCTGCCAGGCGGTATGGGTGGGCACCCGGTTCCTCGCCACCCACGAGGCTGGGATCGTCGGGTGGCAGAAGGCCGGGATCGTCGCGGCCGCCGATCAGTCGCCGGTGATCAGCCGGTCCTACACGGGCAAGCGGTTCCGTCTGCTGCCCAACGACTGGACCCGGGCTTGGGAGGAGGCCGATGTCGAACCTCTTTCGATGCCTCTGCAACCGGTGCTCATGGGCATGATGCTGGGCGATCTCGGGACGGATCGCGGGGGTCGCGAGGGTGTCTCCATGAACGGGGCCGGGAACATCGCCGGCTTGATCGGCGAGGTGCTGCCGGCGGCCGAGGTGGTCGACCGCATGGTAGGAGAGGCCGCGGAGCTCCTGGGCGGGGCACAGCGGCTACTGCGGTGAGGGCGCCGGGCCGGCCACACACGGCGCCGACGGGCAGAGTGGTTTGAGGACAACAGCGAAGGAGGCTGGACCATGGAGGTCGTGAACGAGGTGCTGCCCACCAGCGCCGAGCGCATCGAGCAGATGCAGCAGCGTGGACCGGAGCCATCGCCACGTACCCGAATCGGCGGGCACTGTTCGACATGTCCACGTCCGAGGAGTGGCGCGCCGCGTCGGTCCACCGCACCGCAGGGCTAGCGGGCCAACTCAACATCGAGACCGTCGCGCCACCAGGGGCGAACTGAGATCGTGGCACGGCCGCCCCCGCTTGAGTACAACAACTCGAAAGTGGTGGTAGTCCCAGGTCGAACAGATCCCAGATGCGGGTGCGCCCGGCGTTGTCGGTGATCCACTGGGCCCGGCACTCGGCCACACAGGTGCCCTGGGCCGAAAGCCGGGGCGATCTCCTGTCGCGAGGCCATGGGGCAGCCTCCCACAGCTTCTCGGCGATGTCATCGCTCCCCAGGTCGTCCAACTCTTCGGGCTGGTGTAAGACTCAGGTCGATCAACCCCAAGGGTCACCGTGGTCGGCCTGCGCTCGAAGCTCCACACCGTGGCCCTCGATCCGGACCAGCTGCATCTTCGACGCATCAGGAGCCAGACATCATGAACTGCGACCTGGGATCTCACCATCTTGCGTACGACATCGCGGGTCCCGAGGCGGCTCCCGTGGTGTTGCTCAGCCATTGTTTCTCGTCCAATCGGCATTTCTTCGACGCTCAGATGGCGGCCCTGAGCGGGTACCGCGTACTTCGCTACGACACGCGGGGTCACGGCGAGAGCGGAATGCCTCCCGGCCCCTATGGCCTCGATGGGCTCGGAGACGACGTCATCGGGCTGATCGATGGACTCGGCATCGATCGCGTTCACTTCATCGGGGTGTCGATGGGCGGGATGATCGGCCAGAATCTGGCCCTTCGGTTTCCGGACCGGCTGGCATCACTCGGCCTCGTCAACACCCTCTCCCGGTACTCCGACGCCGGTCGCCAGAAATGGCGCGACTGGGCGGACGAGGTGTCGCTCAACGGGGTGGAGAGCCTGTACGACGAGCTGATGCCCAGATGGCTCACACCGAAAGAACTGGCGGACAACGGCCCCGGTTTCCGGTTCATGAGCGCGGCGTTTCGGTCGTTCTCTCCGACCGCGTTCGCGTGGATCGCGCACGCTATCGCCACCGACCTGGACTACAGCGACACCCTGAAGAACATCACGACACCCACCTTTGTTGTGGCGAGCCCGGAAGACCCAGGTATTCCCCAGGCTTCCTCAGAGCTCCTGGCTGATGAGATACCGAACGCCGAGCTCACCTGGCTGTCCCCGGCCCATCATCTCGCCACCCTCGAACACCCGGACCGGTTCAATGAGATCGTCCTGGACTTCCTGTCCCGGCACACCCCCGTCTAGCCGCGTGATCTTGCCGGTCAGCCGATGACTCGCGAGGAAGCGATGGAGATGGAAGGTGTGCATGCGATCGGTGAGATTCCTGAAGACGGTGGACCAGCCGATCGCTAGTCGAGAGTTCGAATCACTCCGACGAATCTGGGTTGTGGCCGATCGCCATGAACAGCGCAGGTGACGGTTCTTGCGGATACGTCTGCGTGGCTGGAGTACGACAGAGCGACCGGTTCCGCGGTGCACCATCGTCTCCGACATCTGCTTCTGGACACGCCGGATGGTTTGGCCGTCACCGAGCCGGTGGCGATGGAAGTGCTGGCCGGCGCAAAGACGAACGAGCGCGAGGACGACCTCCGACGCCTGTTGGCCCGATGCGAGCTGTTGCCGTTTGATCCCGTCATTGACTTCGACGGAGCGGTCACGATCTATCGCCGGTGTCGTGGTGCTGGCATAACGCCGCGGGGGATGATCGATTGTATGGTCGCCGCGGTCGCACAACGTTACGGCGCCTCGTTGCTCGCGTGGGATGTGGACCTGGCTCGAGTCGCGCCGCTGATTGGTCTGGAGCTCGACCCGGCGAGCAAGAATGCACAGCCCGATGAGTAACCTCCGATTCGGAGGCGAAGCCGCGAGCGATGTCGAGACGCAATGCTCTGCTCACACCCACATCGCGGCCCGCAGCGAGCTCTGACTGTTCTCTACCGATGCCCAGTACGCGGAACGGCCCACGCGTCGTCGCGTGGGCCGTGGCGCGAGGTTCAGTTCGTGAACCGAAGACGGGTCAGCAGGAGCTGCCGTCCCATTCGCAGAAGGGGGTCTGCCCGTCGAGGTTGATCACGTCGCCGATCGGCTCGGGTTCGGCATAACCGACGTCGGCGCTGAACTTGTGCTTCACCAACTGGCTGGCCTCGATCGTGTAGACGTCGTTCAGACCGTCCATATGCCAGCGAATCCCTTCGGCATAGTACGGGTGCTCGAAGTCCGCGGACCGTGCGGAGATCATCATGTTGGTGCGGCTGATACCGCCGGGCAGGTCGTCAGCCCGTTCGAGCGTGTCGAGGATGGGAATGGCGAACAGCAGCGCGGTGCCGGCGTTGGCGTTGTTCTGCCAGTCGACGCCGGCGTCGTCGAAGATCGCTCGTCCCTCTTCAATGATCGGGTCACCGTCGTGGAGGCTGCTCTTGAGGTCCTTCGCGCCACCGGTCACGACCCAGCCGTCACCGGCCTCGCCGGCGGGCTCGAACTGGGCGGCACCGAGACACACCGCAGCAATGATCTTGACGGCCGGGTCCCAGGACGCCTCGGCCACGCCGGTCATCGTCTGGGCGCAGGCAACACCGACGGTGCCGGCGATGACCACGTCGGCGTCGGTGCCACCGAGGCTGGTGAGCTCGTTGGTCACGTTCGGAGCGGCCGCATCGTGCAGCTCATCACCCACGATCTCGATCTTCCCGTCGCTCTCTGCGACGGCCCCCTTGAAGCCGTTGAGCATGGCCAGACCGAAGTCGTTGTTCATCGTCAGGTTCGCCACCCGCACGGGATCGGGCAGGTTGCCGGCGGACTGCTCGTCGAGCAGGTACCGGGCCCAGAGCTGGCCCTCGGTCGAGTACGACAGGAAGCTCGGCGTGGACCACGGGTGATTGACCGGATCGCCCCATGCCGGATGGCCTGACGAGGCGAACAGGTGGGGGACGCACTGGGTGTTCAGGTCGTCGTAGACCCCGAGATTCCCGGCTGTACCGGCGAGCACCGTGATGGCGGCGACCCCGTCCTGTTGGATCAGTTCCTGCACGCTGGCGACGACGCGGGCCGGTTCGTAGGCGTCGTCCTTGGCCGCCAGTGTGACCTCACGGCCACCGAAGCGGTCCGGGTCCTCGGCCGACTTGGCCTCGAACCAGGCCTTCATACCATCGGAGGTGGCGCCGTACGCCGCGAGGGTGCCCGAGAAGGGATAGCTGTGACCCAGCTTGATCTCGTCGTCGGTGATGCCCTGGTGGTTGTCCCAGTCGCTGGGGCACACGTTGGTATCGATCGTGAACCCGGAGGTACCGATCGCCACACCGTCGACGATCGCACCGACCTCACCGTCGGCTGCGGCATCGGCGCTGTCGCCGTCGGTCTCGTCATCTGCCCCGGCGGTATCGTCGCCGCCGTCGGACTCGTCATCTGCCCCGGCGTCTGACTCGACGTCTTCGCTGCCATCGTCCCCGGCGTCGTCGCTGCTGCTCCCACACGCCGCGGCCACGAAGGCGAAGACCATGAGTAACGCCAACAGGCGTCTCGTCTTCTCGCTCACAGATACCCCTTATTTTCGATTCTGAACGATCGACCGCGTTCGATCGATCTGCGCGGTAGGGTAGTAGAGGTTGGCAAGAATGGACTGGTCGTCGCGTTCGCGTTCGCGTTCGCGTAGCTTCCCCCGGGCCGCAGGGAGTTCAGGCTCGCGGGATGACCG
>Ga0316190_10003927_pt1 | contig 10796 bp, 17 predicted proteins | sample Eddworburrow2_MG_FD_204929 | JGI IMG/M metagenome (GOLD analysis project Ga0316190, IMG submission 204929) | Coastal sediment microbial communities from Maine, United States - Eddy worm burrow 2 | ecosystem: Environmental > Aquatic > Marine > Coastal > Sediment | place: USA: Maine | collected... | reverse complement strand
ATGTCCTGCTGCATGGCGACGATGGTTTTGCCCCGAGCCTCGTAACCAGCCTTGAGCCATACCTTCTCTTCCCGTAGCCTGTCCCGCTGCCTCTCTGCCTCTTGCCGTTGGGTTGCCTCGCCAGAAAACATTTTCATCCACTGTTCACATGACTTCGTTAACTCTGCGTTACTCGGCCCCAGATCTGCTTTGGGTTCCTGCGTGTCGGGCTGCTCGGTCTCGTCTGGTGATGCCCATATCGTTTTTTGGTTTTTCTCGATAACTAACTGGCCTTCTGTCGTGAGCCACAGATTGTATTCACCGCACCTTGCGATCAGTTCGTTTGGGTTCATTCTTATCTCCTTCGGTATAGGGCTTGGCGTCGAATGACTCTTTCATAATACGATCCCTCGTCGCCAACCTGTTTTTTAGCCTTTCGTTCTCCTGCTGTAGCGCGTCTCGTTCTTTGGTAAGAGCGTCAACGGTTTCTTGGCTATACCCTGGTTCGTATGCTTTGGGTTCCTGCGTGTCGGGCTGTTCTTTGGGGTGCCAAGTGTTTAGCAAGTTCTTGTCCCGCTCATCGAGTTCTTGCTTTGTCGGCATCGGCCCGCCTGGACGCTGTGATGGCGGTATGTCCTGCGTGTCGGGCTGTTTCCCTGTCCCGCCGCAAGTCTCACACTTTGAACCTGTAAAGTGGTCGGGGTCATGGCCGCAACCAGGGCAACCAAGCCGCGAAGTCTCACCACCAATAGCGTCGATAAAACCGTGATCTGGATTGTCGCATATCTCTTTACCAGTCCCGTTGCAATCTACACAGTCCTGCGTGTCGGGAGTGTGTCGAGTAACGGCGCTCATCCCGCAAGTAGGGCATTTGAACGTTCTACTCTTGCCTGAATGTTCCAACCCTTCGCCATTGCCATAATTAACGCCGCACTCGTTGCAGATATAGGAGCCTTTGGGTTTCTTTAAGCTCTCCGCGAGATCATCAAAAGTAGTCCTTGGTGGTTCGGTCTCCTGCTCTGGTGGTGTCCATAGCTTCTCCAACCGCTCTACCTTCTCTGCCAAGTTGTTGATCGATGTCGTGTTCGCTTGCTGGTGCCGGTCAAAAGCGTCCTCATTCTCTGATAACGCCTCTACCTTCTCTGCTAATTCAGCCAAAGATGGGACACAATGCTGCTCTTTCAACGGGTCTTTATCCAGGCGGTGTTCTAACATGCCAACGCGGTCGATAATGTCCTCGTCGATGAACCGCTCTACCTTCTCTTTCAGCTCTGCTAATGCCGACCACAGATCATCGTCGATCCGGTGCATTTCGTGCCAGCTCCGGTGTGTGGTGTGCCTGTCCATGTTCTCGCCCGATCGTTCTCGAAGCTCTGCTAATTGTAGCCGCAATTCTATAGCCTCGTCTTTCCAATTCATTTTTTCGCTCATTTTATACCTAACCTTTCGCCGAATCCGGCGTCTACCATCGCTTTCTTATACGCGCTGACCGCATCACTATCTTTCGCAAGAGCCATGTCGAACTGGCACTTGTTACAAGTTGAAACGTTTGTACTAGTATGCACAGCACCGCAGACAGGACAGTGTTCGGTGCTACTATTGGCTGCCGGCCGCTTACGAGGGCCTGCTGCCGCCAGATAAGTTGGCATCTTTTCACCAAATAGCGTTTCAGGGGTACACCACGCTCTTGATTTGTCTTCACCTTTCCACTCCTTCCACTTGTAATCTATGACGGCTATGAAATCATCGAGCCGCATTCCGTCATTCCAACGGGCTCGGATTTTCTTTCGATATGCTTCGGTAGTCGGCCGGAAGCCTACCCCGGTTGCCTTCGCCAAGTGTGCGATAATCTCTTCATAGGGCACCTTCCGCTTACCGCTATCGTTCTTCAACCCTTCTATAACGTCTGTCGCGGTAGCCCGAGGGTGGACCGGATCCACTGTTTCACGTGAAACACTGAATTTCTGCCCGTTAATCACATTCTTCCGTATTTCAGGCAGCGTTTCCGATTTAATACTGGCCAGCTCTCTCATGACGCGCACCTCAAGCGTCTTTGTGCTTATTCCGTAGTATTTATGCCAATTCCTGATAAAGATCTCCTGGTGCTCCTTGTCGACAAACACCTTCTCTCTCTCGACGAGGCTCCGCATGGCCTTATCGACGGCGTTTTCGCTCATGCTCGTTTCGAAGATGATCGTCTTCTTGGAAATACGGTAGATCCCGCAATAGGAAGTGCTGCTATTCGTTAGTAGGTAGATGTAGAGAAGCTTTTCATCGGGGGAAAAGTCTTCGTCCGTCGTGTCTCGCCAGTATGATGTAACAACCTTGCGAAACAAGCTCATTGCGTTTTCCAGTTTTTAGATTCTTTCAAAGTCTTATCGTCTGGTTTTAGCTTTTCTTTTTGCAAGAAAGTATAGCACGTTCTGAGCGGCGTACTGATTATCATGTGTTCAGGGGGTGTGCCGCACCACCTTCCAAGATGATCCTTCCATTGCTGCATTCCTATCATTCCTTTACTCCTTAAAATTGCCCCCTGCCGGGGTCGGGGGCGGGCACGGTTATTCATACGAGGCTAATCGAAGTGAAATTACCGATTCTTTTGTAAGAAAACTTTCTCCTTATAATTAGATTTATTTCCCGGCGTAAAAAACAAGTTCTTCGTAAGCTTTATTCAGCGTTACGCGCGCCGATACTTCGTTTTGATACTTCTTCTGCAGGGCAAGAAACTCTTCGCCCATCTTCCGATTCGATTCCTTTAGCTCGAAAATCTCAACCTTCAATTTCCTTAGTTGGTCTTTCATCTGGTCTACGGTAGACATGGAATTGAGCCTCCTCTCGGTCCGCGTCGTACTTCATGTTTCCGGAAAGTACCTCCATTCCTTGCGCCAGGATCTTAAGCGTAACCCGCAGCCGGACAGATAGCATGGTGCTTTCCTTCCTCTCTTCGTGCAGTTCGTTATGTAGACGGGTTATCTCCACGTCCCTTATCTGTAACTCGTCTGACATGACCTCCGGTAAGTGGTGTTTCAGGTTTTTGCGCCACCTGAGATTTACGCGAAACACGGCCACCAAGTAAGTAACGAGGATAGTCGCGGCTACCATCAGTATGAGGATGGCCGGGGGCCCCAAATGGGCTATCGAAATCAAAAAACTCTGTAAGAACATGATCGGGAACCTCCAAATTCACCGCTCTTGCTATAGCGGGGTGTCGCTCGAGAAATCTTTCCCGGGATTCTGCTTCGTTATCCCTGATTTTCAGAGCGGACGGGTGCATTAGATGCTGATCGTGGTTTACTGCGACGAGATTCATAAGAGAATCGATGAATAGCGGGTATTTATTACGGGCTCGTTTGGTGTTGTGGCAACGGTGGTGAAGCTGAGTCGGCCTTGCGAACTCCATACCAAGCTCAGATGCTATAGCACAGTAGCCGCCCTGCCGCCGTAAGAGATAAGACATCTTCGCCGCGTATCCTTTCATGTTGTCTCCTTTGGTAATGTCCAGGTATCGTGGATATAGTCATCTCCCTTTGGGTTTAGGGCTTCTTGGGCTATGTCGCGGATCTCTCTAAAGTATTCGGTTAGTGTCTGTATGTCGCAATCTACAAAACATGATGCATATTTCGCTTTAGCCCTTGTCTCCTCCAACGCCTCCCGTAGTCGGTCAACTTCGTCGCATAGGTTTATAAGGTCTCTTTGACGGACTACTACGCCCTCCCAATCACAAAACGGTTCAAGTATGGCCTCTCGTATCTCTTTAGTATTCACACTTCCTCCTCGTTCTCTTCCTCTCCCTCATAGAGTACGATTCCCTCGTCAGAGGCGAACCAATGCGTCATTTCGATAAGTATGGCATATTCCTTGGTGGTTACAAGCCTTTCAGACTTAGGGAGTTTCCAACCGTCGATGATATCGAACGGGTAGCCCATGCTGATTGCTCGATACCGGATTAAATCGTCGAGTTGATCTATGTCGTTTCCGGAGGCGGAGGCGATTTGCTGCAGGTGCCCCCAATAGTGGTGGTTCTGGCTATACTTTCCGGTGGTTCGTCCCTTGTAGTATTTCCCAAACACCATTTTCCATGCGTGAGGCCCGATAAACTCGAACATCGCTTGAAACAACCAACGGTCGGTATTTTGAACGTGACCGACGAATTCACCACTTTCAATGTCATAGCTTTTTATTGCCCCGATCACGGAGATCTTTTTCATATTGCTTTACCTCTTGGATCTGGAACCAGTTCATTTTCGTTTCGTTGCCACACTGTAGACACGTGAAGTAACAGGGGCCGGTCCTTTGTGGGTTTGTCCATAACAGGAACCGAGTATCTATTTTCCCGCATCCTGGGCAAGTTCTCTTAGATTTTCTCATTTTTCCTCCACCAGTAGATTTGAACGATATGCTCCCATGCCGCGCTGTGCTCGTCAAGATCATAGGGAACAAGCTTGTATTTGTTGTCGCTTCGCAGATAGAGCCCATATCCGGTCTTTACCTCGGATCCGATCGCGTCCCTGTAGGCCGTGAGCTGCAGCGCATGAAAGGGCGGCTCGGGTTGCCCGCACTTGAAGTCTATAAAAGCCTGCTCACCGTCCAGTTCCCCGAAGAAATCCAATGTTCCGCAGTACATAAGGCGAGGGTGCATGACTATCTCTTCCTGCATGAACGGGGAAAGCCGGTGCTCTGACTTAAACTTTTCGTAGGATCTGATAAAGGGAGCCACATGCTCTTGATCTACCGTGCTTTTATCAAGCGTACCGTCTTCGAGTAATGCTATAGCTTGGTGGACAGCCCTTCCTCGGGAAGCATAGAACGTGGGGTTTTTATAATACTTGGCTTTTTGGATAACCTCATCGAGAATTTCATGAAAGCCGGGGAGCTTTGCGCCCCCCGACCAGTACGTGTGATCCGATTCTCGAAGGGTTACTTGATCGCTCACCCTGAAACTGGGATTTTGGTCTTAATGACTTTGATCCCGGGTATGTTAGTTTTATCTTTCTTCGCCCTAACGACCTTGCCGATGGTGGGATAATCGATCATCCGGTATTCATCGGGAATCAGGTCTTCGTCAATAACCTCGTATTCCCAACCATCGCGGAAGCCGCTCCCTTTCGTGCTAACGGCCGTTTCCACCTTCACCATGGGAGGCGGCGGGGCGTCAGGGTTCTTCTTCTGCTCTTCGAGTTGCTTCGCCCGTAGCTCCGCCTCACGCTTCGCGGCAGCACGGTCTACCATCATAGCGTATTCTTTGAGTTTCTTACGTATAAGCTCCTCGGCGTCTACGGTCGGCTGTAACAACGTCTTCTCCAATGCCTTAATGGTCTTGTGCGCCTTAAAGGCCGCATCTACCGAAGGCTTCGTGATAGCAATAAGCTCTTTTCTAAAGTCTGCAATCGACTTCAAAAGCCCTTGCCCTTTTTCGAGAGTCTCGGCCGTTATCTGTAACGCCTCGATCTCCCATTCGAGATTGATGCCCTTCTCTTTGACATCTTCCGGAACCGCAATAGCTGTACTCATACCTTTTCTCCTTCAAAAAAATAAAAATATTTCTGACACATACGGGAAGCCTTGAAAGATCCGACCCCGACAAGAGGGTAACTTACTCAAGGACATTCCGTTAAACGGATTCTCGCTTAAACCTTACTTCTTCCTCCCTTAATAAAATTAAACCTTACTACCTTGCTGCCTGAACCGTTATAGCCGTTAGAAAGTGTTGATTTAACACAGTTCCTAAAACTGTTGCCTTTACCAATTTGGCTACCCCCCCGTAAATGGGGAGGGCTGGACTCGAACCAGCAATAATCAGTTTGTTCTCCGGTAGGAGATTTTACGTCTTTCGACGCTTGCCTTCTCGGTTTTTATCTCCGCACATTCAGAAATATTTCAAAGATCAATGCCGAGTCTTGTGGCCCCCGGCGTGAACATTACTCAATCAGTGTGGTGGTTGCGTTGGCCACCTCTAAGGCCGCGTCAACTGCATCGGGCTCAGACCGATATAATTCCCGCATCTTATCGCGCTTAACCGGATCGTAGAACCGGACGATCTTAATCATCATGTCCTGTCCACCTGGGCCCGTGGCGGCACCTTCTTTGATCTTCCGATCAGTGAGTGCTTCCCACGCTTCGCACGACTGCATTGCAAGATCCCTGCGTCTGTGAATCCACTCGGCGATAGATTTCTTTATGCGCTTTCCGCCAAGTTCAACCGTGACCTTGGTGGCGAGATTCGTGGTCTGAACTGCTATTCGCAGGCGAAGGATCTCTGCAACAATGTCCTCACACGACTGTAGCCATTCGGTAACGTGCTTGGTCTGCCCGTCATAGGTCGGGGTTTCGATAGACGAGATTGCCGAGTTAAGCGCGATCTTCTTAACAATATCGTCGTGCTTCCGTTCGAGATCCTTGATTTTCTTCAACGCTTCGATAAGTCTCATTACTTGCTCCTGCTTTTCTTGAAATATATTTCCTGTAGGGTCTTGTGCGATCCCTTGAGTGCTTCCATGTCGCCCGCCTCGGCCTCTTCTTTAATCTCATTCTCGAAGTCGACGTACTCTTCCTGTGTGAGATACCCGCTCTTCTGGCAGATATTCAGCCCTGCAAGGCACTTCGCCTTCACCCCTGCTATAGCATCGGCGTCCACGGCCACTTTGGTCGGCTTGGCTTCCGCGGGCTCAGGATCTGGCTCGGGTTCGATGGTCTCGGGCGGCTCCTCTTCGGGAACAACCTCCACCTTAACCGCCTCAACAGGCTCCGGTTCCGGCTCCGGCGTAACTGCCGGAGTAGCTTCCGGTACGGGTTCTTTCTCGGGTGCCTCTTTCTTCTCCGGTACAACCTCGGCCTCCACTGTCTCGGCAGCCTCTTTCGCGGTAGGCATAGCCACGGGCTCCCCGGCTTCGTCTGCGCCGACGATTTCTGATGCTTCGTACATACCCTGAAACTCTTGCGGGAAGGCCTCTCTTAATGCCTGGACGAGGGCAACTTTCCGGATCATAGTCGCCGGCATCTTCGTCCATTGTGAGTTTATTTCGCCGGAACTCTTCTTCTGTTCGTACTCATCCATCGATACGCTTGCCTTAACGGGCATGTCGTGGTCTTTCCGGTGGACAGTAGCCCAACCGCCGACTAATATTTCACCGCCGAGAAGCATAGAGCCTTCGCGCTCTTCGAGCTTCAACTCTTCATTCCGGTAATAGATCCCGGCCTCGAATCCGTTGTACTGAGGGTGCTCATCGGCCCGCTTCATGAAAGCGCCCTTGGCAACAACACACTGAGCGGGTTGATTCCCGAACTTAATCAGGTACGCCTCTTTAATGAACGGGTTCAAATGCTGGAATTTGCACAATGCCATAAACATCGTGACATCTTGATCTGTAGCATTCCCGCTTCCGCTAACGAGATACTGTCGTACGATCCCGGGGGTGAGGGTGATTTCCTCTTCTCCGACTGCGTACTTTACGAGTGCTCCTGTTCCGTCTTTACCCATAATCCTTAACTCCTTACTTGTTTGGCACAGGCGGCGAGTCCTGCTGTGCAAGGACATCTGCAAATACTTCTGCGTAAATCTGTTCTCTGATCCACTGAACGACTGTTTTATCCTGGGCGAGCAATCTTATCCGTAGTGCTTTATACAAGTCAGGATGAACATGGAAGGTCGTGCGTGAGGTATTCTTGTTAAAATCCTCAAGCTTCGGTATGTTTTCCGCCATATATGTACTCCTTTACCGGATAGTAGTAATTGCTCCACGTTTCGTCAATCCCTTTCGAGGATAACCCTCCATTGTGCCCATCCAAGGGCTAAAATTATCAGGGTTCCTATAAGATAAGGAATAATCGCGTATGAGGGCCGGTACCCTATTTTCGGCATACTTATGAGAAAATCTTGTGAGAAGCAGGCATCGATGATGCGAGAGTTCGTGTATCCCCAACAGAAGATCGAAAGGTTAGATAGCCACACGGTTTTGGTCTTCGTGTAGATCACGTGGAAGATACCTGAGAGGGCGGGATAGAGCGCCGCCTCGAAGTAGTATCCTCCAAGTACGCCGGAGAGCGTTAGGTGCTTATGTACGGTTTCAGTCCATCCCGTCATTGAGACACCAACGCCAAACATGATGTGCCCCATTTCGTGAATCGGCCCGAGTAGCTGCGTGACACCCACTATAGCGCCAACTGTAAACGCTCTCCAAAAACGTTTGTTGTCCATTGATTCTTTTCCTTATGCGGCATATATTTAGGTTGAGCTTCATTCCGCTCATACCTTTTTTTAAAGTGGGCCTCCGGCGCCGCAACCGGAGGCCCCGCCTTTTTAGAAGATGTCTAAATCACCACCAGATTCCAAACCTTCCCCTTCTTCTGTAACGGGAAAGTCCGCCAACGCTTCCAAACCCTGTTCTTCTTCGATAGCGGGAAAATCTATGATCGACTTCTTCTGTTTCGGGTTCCGTGGATCCTTATCGTCGGTACGCACCAACTTAATCAGCGTAAGGCCACGCTTCTCGAGTTTTTCCAACTCTTCATCCGTTTCGTCGCCCTTCAAAATGTACTCGATGCGTTCCGGTCGGAAAGCAGAAAAGATACCGGGACCGCGCTTTGTTCCCTCACAAGCCGTGCATTTAGGCTTATTCGGATCGCAGATCGGGCAACAACCGGTGACCTTGCTATGCGCAAAGAGTACATATGTCTCCCCAATTTTGAAGTTTGTCGGAATGTGCATCACTCGCCGCGAAAACCCTTGTTTAATTCCCTCCTTCGCGAAGTCTTCGGGAGTCTTATAGAACTTCTCCCCTATCCACAACAGTCCGGCTCGATCGGCGGTCTCGCCTTCGACCATTGTGAGATTCCATGCGTTCAACGGACACATAGCGTTGCAATCCTCCATTTTCTTGCACTCCACGCTTCCGAATAGTCCGTTGAGTCCAACCCATGTCCAGCCCCGGGCCTGATGTATACCTCCTCCGCAGGTAGGGCAGATCCCCAAGGGCAACGGCAGTTTCCCGCACGGCTGCATCATCGACGCATCGCCGCCTATCAGGTAAATGCCGCCTTTTTTCCGGTAGCCACAGCCGCGGGCCGCTTCGTTTGTGATTTCCATAATTTCTGGCATTACTTCATCCCCTTTCGCATGATGTCGATCATAGCGCCGACAAGCGTGATCTCAGATTCGTCGAGGCTCACAACTTTGTCTTTGAAACTGATTTCCGCATCGTACTTCTGCGCCGCCTCCACGACCTCTGCGGCGCTATAGTACGAGATTGCCGACGCAATCAAATCGTCGCACGTTGTCTGATCGAACACATTATCAAGATCGATCTCGACTTCCGTTGAACCTTCAACCGTTATATACATACCTGCTCCTTAAAATAGCGGCACGGGGCCGCCGACTGCCTGAACTTCTTCGAGGGTAGAGTTCATTACTGTGACCCTTTTCGGCTCGACGATTCGTTGCACATACTCGAAAATCGCCTCGACCCGCTCCATAGCCTTCGTGAGCACAACCGCAACGTGCTTCTTTTCCGAGTAATGGGCGACATACTTCTTCGTGAAGGCGAGATTCGTCTTAAGCCCGTACATGCTTGCCAGGAATGCGGCCGAGAATTCCGCAACAACCTCTCGCATGGCCTCGTCCTTGAATCCGTCTTCCTTCGCAAACAGCTCGAAATCGATATGGTGGGACAGCTCATGCAGGAAGGTAAGCTCGTCGTTGTCGCACATGACCAGCTTTTTCGTGCCGTACTCCGCATAGCCCGCCTCTCCGTGAGAAGTGAACGACTTGTGTACCTTGAGCCCCATTACTTCCGCTACCTCCATGAGCGGCATGGTTTCGAGTTTGATAGACTCCAACTTGTCCTCGTAGGGCATCGGATCGCCCTCGGTCTGTAGCCAACCGAACCGGATCGACGGGTAGAAGTAGGTAAACGCTACCTCTTTTTCCCCGGTATCCTCGTTCTCTTTCATCTTGTGCCCGGGTTCGAGAATGTGAAAGCCGCGTTCACCTTTCTTTACAAACCGGCCGACCGCCTTCCAGCCTCCATACGTCCTACCGTCGAAGGTGTAGTGAGTCGCCATTATCATGCGGTTTCTCAATGACCAGCTTCGCGCCGGCACATCTTCGTCGAAGTGCATCACCGCATTACCCATGATTTCGGGAAAAGTCTCCTCATTCGTCAACTTCTCCAACAGATCGTCGAGTACACCAGTTACCAACTCTTTCCGCTGCTCCGGTGTCCTTTTCTTGTACCTTGTTGCCATGCTTCACTCCTTATGGCCTTTAATTTTTGCCAGCCAAACAGCCAGCTATATATATTCTTCTTCCTCCTCGAAGAGGAGGGAGGAAGAAGAATTATAAACGCGCGCCTTTTTTCTTTACCTCCTATAGCATTTCATACAGCATAGATAGGGTATGTATGGACTATACATACCCCTTTGTTTCTCTCTCTACTCTACTCTTCTCTTACTCTTCTCTTTCTTTACTCTCCTTTTCTTTAAAATCAAGAATGTTTTTTAGGATACTTTCCGGCGGATCGATAGGATTTACCGTAGGCACTTTCAGCCTTGCCGCGACCTGTTCAGCAAGAGGCCGCAACTCCTGCATCGACTTTCGGATCATGCTATAGCAATACTCCGGCTCTCCGGTAGTACACAGATCGGCAACCGCCACCTGAATATCCATGATCGCCAGGACGATTAGCTCATCGGTCGATAGGTCTACGCCTTCGGCCGGATCAACTTTCTTTTTCGACACTTTCCTCCTCCTTTATTCCGAGAATCCCTCTCAATTCGACTATCTCCCGCTGCATGATTACCTTTATCAACGGCAGAAGTTCTTG
>Ga0316190_10003926_pt1 | contig 10797 bp, 10 predicted proteins | sample Eddworburrow2_MG_FD_204929 | JGI IMG/M metagenome (GOLD analysis project Ga0316190, IMG submission 204929) | Coastal sediment microbial communities from Maine, United States - Eddy worm burrow 2 | ecosystem: Environmental > Aquatic > Marine > Coastal > Sediment | place: USA: Maine | collected... | reverse complement strand
CAATATCTCGGGCACCACCCATTATCACGTGGAACTTGAGGCAGAGCTTGCGGACTTGCACGACAAGGAAGCCGCGCTCCTGTTCACATCGGCCTATATCGCCAATGACGCCACGCTTTCCACGTTGACCCGCTTGATTCCTGGGCTTCAAATCTTCTCAGACGAGAAAAATCACGCCTCAATGATTGAAGGCATCCGTCACGGCGGCGGGCCAAAGCATATTTTCAGGCACAACGATCTTGAACACCTCGAGAGCCTGCTGCAGACCGTGCCGCTGGAAACGCCGAAGCTCATCGCCTTCGAGAGCGTGTACTCGATGGATGGGCATATCGGCTCCATCGGATCGTTCTGCGATTTAGCGGACAAATACAACGCTCTCACCTATGTCGACGAGGTCCATGCGGTAGGGCTATACGGCCCGCGCGGCGGCGGTATTGCCGAGCTCGAAGGGGTGATGGATCGCGTGGACATCATCAATGGCACGCTCGCCAAGGGATTCGGCGTGATGGGCGGTTATATCGCCGCGAGCAAGGCGTGCTGCGATGCGATTCGCTCTTATGCTCCGGGCTTCATTTTCACGACATCCTTGGCCCCGGCCGTTGCCGCAGGCGCCCTGGCCTCGATTCGGCACCTCAAAACCAGCGATCGTGAGCGCATCCATCATCGTGAACGCGTCCACACACTGAAAGCCATGATGGCCGATGCAGGTCTGCCCGTCATGGAGAACCCCAGCCACATCGTACCAGTGATGGTCGGGGATCCGGTCCACTGCAAGGCAGTGACCGATACGCTCCTCACGCATTACGGGATTTATGTGCAGCCTATCAACTATCCGACCGTGCCCCGGGGTACGGAGCGGATGCGGCTCACGCCCTCCCCGGTCCACTCGGACGCACAGATGGCTTACCTCATGACCGCGCTCACCGAGCTTTGGGCCGCCTGCCCTGTTGCAAATGGGGAATATGTGAGGCTCGCGGCAGAGTAGCGATGCACGCCTGGATACTCCTCTGGGCTGGTGTTATCGCAAGCACGCTTGTGAGCCACCGAGCGGGTGCCTCGGCCACAGACGGTACCATGTGTCTCATCTCGGCGGAGCGGGTTGACGAAGGTGACGTCCTGTCATCCGAAGAGATCCAGGAAGCGCATGAGGCTTGTATCCGCGCCCTGGCGGCCACGGGAAGTGTCATTCAGAAATATCAGTTCCAAGAGGCGGACTTCACCATCACCGGCAAGTACCACAAATTCTGATGGTGAAGCTTCTGCTGACGCGACGTGCTCATCTCGCATGCTAGCGCCGCGTAAGCCACGCAACGAGGAATGAAACGGTTAGCAACGCGAGCAGGCCCAGCAAAACGACTACGCCAATCGCACCGATGATGCCTTTGAGCGTCCCCCAAAATCCAAATGTCGCCACCATGGCGGCTAGCAGCAGCAGAACGATAATTGGCATCTGACGTCCCTTCGGTCACGCCCGTTTTCTAGCGCCGGAACGGAACCCATACCCGTGCTTGTGAGAAAACCACAATTACTTTCGACCGAGTGTTGCAAACTTTACTGGCAGCCGGAAGACACGCCTCGCACCGTTCCCGCGCGCTGGCCCGCCAGAAATGGCGCACATGAGTCTCCAGACCCGTTGAGGCGCGCGGCAAGCCTAAGCGTCAATGGACCAGCGCGGCCGGGACTGACGTCAGACTTTTCCGAACAGGAGCTTTCGGATCGTATCGGCGCCCACAGCATTCTCGAACGCCTTGTAGGCAAAATACGGGAAAAGCGCGCCGTAGAAGATGATCCAGAGCATCGCCGCTCCAATGAGACCGCCAAGATTGCCGATCCCTGCGCCGAGCCCGCCCCCGGTAAGAAGACCGAGCACTGCCATCTCCACGACATAGGCAAAAAAGAGCAGTGTGACGAACACGGCGACCTTGTAGATGATCGAATAAATGAGCGGACTGTGCTCGAGACCTTGAAAAAAGCGGCGTTCTAGCTGCGGCATCGCTAGCGTCAATAAGAAGGCATTGAACGTCGTCAGCAGGAAGAAACTGAGCCCAACGCCGCTGAGGGCACCGCCCACCACCGCATGCAAGGTCAGGAGAATAAAGACCGCCCACAGATACCCGCAAAGCCCGGCAAAACTCTTGAATTCGGCAGCCATGCGCTCCTGAAACGTGAGCTTGCGGGGCTCCGTCTCACCCCTGATGGCTTTGGCCAGAGCACCGACATGTTCGCCGTCAATCAGATCGCCGTCGAAATGGTCCCCATCGAGATGTTCATGGCCCGGATCAATCGGGTGATGGTCGTAGAGATCGACATCATCGTCGTCCAAGGCGTCGAACGCGACACTGTCGGTGCCGGCGGAAGGCTTAAGGCTGGTTGCGGCACCTGAAGGATTGGGCAAGGCGCCGCCAAGGGCCGCTTTATCGGCCTTAGTCGACAAGGCACCAAAATCGTCTGTGATGCCGTCTTCAATCCCGCCGGCGTCATGGAGAAAGTCGACATCGCTCGAGTCGGCCTCCGCCGCCGGCTTCTGTTCAGGGTCGGTCTCATCTGGCGTGCCCTCGGGCTCACCAGATGCCGCCAGATCGAAAATCTCCTCGGCAGGCTTCCAGGCATCCATCCCCGCTGTCCAAAGGAGATCGCCCGGCTTGAAATTGCCGCCGTCGGCGAACAGGGAAAGCTCGCGGTCCGTAAGAGGCCCAAGTTGCTCGCCGTCTCGGCTGAGATACCAGCTTGACTCGGCGCGTTCTGCGTCTTGCTCGTTCACCCCAGCACCCTGCATCGGCTCTCCCCCTTGATTCCGCGCGGCAGGGGCGTGCTTTAGCATCCCTAACAATTGGCCGTCGAGAAGGAAAAATTACGCTCTAACGCACGGGCATGGAAGCCTCTTTTCGCAGTGCCCGTCATCCAGCCGCCACGCGATCGCCCAAGCGATCCACCAAGTGATCGCCCAGACGCAGCCCCCATGCATAAATCGTCAGAGACGGGTTCACGCGGCTCGCCCTCGGCAGAGGGCTGCCATCGCCCACATAGAGATTCTCCATGCCGTGCACTTTGCCGTGGGTATTGACCACCGAACTCTCCGGCTCACGACCGGTCACCATGCTCCCGAGCGCGTGAGCGGTACCGGACATGCCCATATATTTGTTAAAGCCAACGAGGCCCGCAGCCAGCAAGCGCTCGAGCCACTTGTCGACCAAGGCATGGTGCTCCTTCACCGCGTGCGGCATCCGGTCAAGACTGTAATCCATGATGGGCTTGCCGGCGGCCCAGCCCGAGATAATGCGGTTCTCGGTGCTCGACGAATCTTCCGTCGTGGCCCAAAAGCCGATCGCACGCTTGCCAAGAAACTTGTCCATGAAACCCGGTAGTTCGGGCGGCGCTTGCGGAGCGAGAAGCTCGGCATCGATCCAGCCAAGGCATTGTATGGACGAGTGCGGAAACTTTTCATTGTAGAGTACGGCCGTCTTGCGCAGCACGTCGTGATCGACAAAGGGCGAAAAGCCGAGCAGCGCTGAGTTGATGTGCATCTTGAAATTGGCGCCGAGCAGTTCGCCGCAAGGAAGGCAAAGGCCGCTTCCATGCAGATAGTCCTGGAGGAGCCTTGGGGATGACATTGCACCTGCGGCAAGCACGATTGTGCCCGCCTCGTAAACCGCACCGTCAGCACATTTGACGCCGATAATCTTGCGTGCATCGCCTGGCGCGGACACAAGTTCTGCCACCGGATCGCCGGCAATCAGCTTGAAATTCGGCTCATCGAGAATGTGATCGATCAGATTGCGCTCGGAGTCCGACTTCAGGCCCGAGGGCGAGGCAAAGCCATCGAAGTGCTTCGCCTCTTCAGGGTGATTGACGATGTCGTGAGACAGACCCAACGGCAGTTGATGAAGCTCCCATGCCGGGTCTGCGGTCGTGATCTTGTCCAGCAGCGCCTGGAGCTGCGGCTCGTTCTCGAACGTGGTGATCCGTAGGAGTTTGGTCGCCTCGTCATAATAGGGCTTGAGCTCCTCGTAGCCGAAGGGCCACCCCAAGAGATCGAATTCCGGTTCGGCCTCGAACTCACAGGGGCGGAACCGGAAGAGCGCGGCACCGTACCATTTTGTCTTACCGCCCACGTTGTAGAATTCGCCCGGTATGAAATGATGCCCATTGCCGTCTAGCCAAGTGACCCGGTTCTTGAACACGCCATCAATGAAAACTTGGCGCACATCCAGAGTCGAGGCATTGCGTGGCAGGAACGGCCCCTTCTCGATCAAGAGCACGCGCTTTCCGGCGAGCACGAGCTTGTAGGCAACGCTACCGCCGCCAGCGCCACTGCCAACAACGATCACGTCATATTGGGCGGACATGGTGCACTCCTGGACGTTGTGAGTTCGAAGAAGACGCCGAAGCGCCTCCGGCTGACCCAGCGCCCGAGCATCAGCACCGTTGCCGATGTCAGCGTCGATGTCTAGTTTGATTGCACGACATATGATTCCAATCTCACGCCGCACTTGCCGTAGCGCTAGTGGCTTGTAAAATTCTTCCCTGAATGGAGACAGCCTATGCCTTTAAAGAGCAAGGCCGCGATCGTAACCGGTGGCAATACCGGTATCGGCCAAGCGATCGTTCTGGAGCTTGCCCGGCACGGTGCAAATATCGTGATCGACTATGTCGCACACCCGGAGGCGACCGAAGCGCTGGAGAAAAAGATTGTGAAGCTCGGCGACCAATGCATCGGCGTCGACGCCGATGTGAGCAAGATCGCTGACCTGCAGAAATTGGTCGACGCGGCGGTAGCAAAATTCGGACGCCTGGATGTCATGGTGAACAATGCCGGCATCGAAACGCGCACATCGATCCTGGACACGACCGAAGAACAATATGACGCAGTCTTGGATATCAACCTCAAGAGCGCCTTTTTTGGCACGCAGCTCGCTGCCAAGCAGATGATTAGCCAGGGCCGTGGCGGGCGAATCATCAATATCACCTCGGTGCATGAGGATTGGCCGATGCCAGGAAATACAGCATACTGCCTTTCCAAGGGCGGAATGCGCATGCTGACGCGCACCGCAGGCGTTGAGCTTGCGCCGCGCGACATCCTTGTCGTGGGCGTGGGACCTGGCGCGGTGGAGACGCCGATCAATACGAGCACCATGGACGACCCGGCGAAGCTGAAAAAGCTGGATGCGGCAATCCCCATCGGCCGCATGGCCAAGCCGCAAGAGATCGCCTCCGTGGTCGCGTTTCTCGCCGGAGACGGCGCAAGCTATCTGACTGCGACCACGATTATGGCGGACGGAGGGCTCATGCAATCGAGCCCCGGCCTATAGCGCCGCAACGCCATGACAATTCCCATCGAAGACTATGCTCTGATCGGCGACTGCGAGACCGCAGCGCTGGTTGGACGCAACGGCTCCATCGACTGGCTGTGCTTGCCGCGCTTCGACTCCGAAGCCAGTTTCGCGGCAATCCTCGGCGATCACGACAATGGGCGGTGGCTGGTCGGCGCGACCGACCCGAACGCCAAGATCACGCGCCGCTACCGCCCGGACACCCTGATCCTTGAGACACGCTTCGAAACGAAGACCGGCGCGGCCACGCTGATCGATTTTATGTATCCGTGCGAGACGCACCCGCACATCGTGCGGCTCGTCGTCGGCGAGAAGGGCTCGGTCGAGTTTGAGACAGAATTCGTTGTGCGCTTCGGCTATGGCGAGCAGGTTCCGTGGGTCACCATGCTGCCGGACCGACGCTTGCGTGCGGTGGCAGGTCCTAACCGGCTCATCCTTCAATCTACGATCAAACTGCGCGGCGAGGACCTTCGGACCAAGGGCAAGTTCACCGTGAAAGAAGGCAAGACGATATCCTTTGCCCTCACGTACACGGAGTCCTGGATCCCCGAGCCGGCATCGGTCGACACTGAGGCGCTCATCCACCTGGCCGAACAGTATTGGAGGGGCTGGACATCCCAGTGCAATGCGGACGGCCCTTACGCCGACATCGTCAAACGCTCACTGATCACGCTGAAAGCGATGACCTACGCGCCGACGGGCGGCGTCGTCGCCGCGGTTACCACATCGCTTCCCGAGCAATTCGGCGGCCCGCGGAACTGGGATTACCGGTACTGCTGGGTGCGCGACGCGACACTCACCCTGCTCGCGCTAATGAATACTGGTTACTACGAGGAAGCGCGCGCCTGGCGCAAATGGCTGTTGCGTGCTCTCGCGGGCTCCCCCCAACAGATGCAAATCATGTACGGCATCGCGGGCGAGCGCCGACTGTACGAGATTGAGTTGCCCTGGCTCAAGGGATACGAGAACTCAACGCCCGTGCGCATCGGGAACGCCGCGCATCAGCAGGTGCAACTCGATGTTTACGGCGAATTGCTCGATGCCATGTATCAGGCGCGTAAAGGGGGCCTTGCGCCCGAGCAGTCCGGCTGGGAGCTGCAACTCGCAATCGTCGAGCAACTTGAAGAGATCTGGCATAAGCCGGACGACGGTATCTGGGAGGTGCGCAGCGGGCCAGAGCAGTTCGTCTACTCCAAGGTCATGGCCTGGGTTGCCTTTGACCGTTCAATCCGCAGTGCCGAGCGCTTCAAGCTGAAGGGTCCGCTCGAGCGTTGGCGCAAAACGAGGAAGGCCATTCACGATCAGGTCTGCGCGATGGGCTTCGACCAGGAGCTCAACAGCTTCGTCCGATCCTATGGGGCCAAGGAAGTCGATGCGAGCCTGCTTAAGATCCCCGCTGTCGGCTTTCTGCCACCGACAGACCCGCGTGTGGTCGGCACGGTCGCACAAGTCGAAAAGACGCTGATGAAGGACGGCCTCGTGCAGCGCTACGACACCTCCAAAGCCAATGACGGGCTACCTCCCGGCGAGGGCATGTTCTTGGCTTGCAGCTTCTGGCTCGTGGATGCGTATCTGATGATGGGCCGCGAGAAGGATGCGGTGGAGCTGTTCGAGCGACTCCTTGGCTTGTGCAACGATCTCGGGCTCCTGAGCGAGGAGTACGACACGAAAGAAAAGCGTCTGTGCGGCAACTTCCCGCAGGCCTTCTCGCATTTGGCATTGGTGAACAGCGCCTGCAATCTCGGACGCGACGGCAGGCCCTTAGAGCAACGCTGTGACAACGAAGATGCCGCGAAGTCCGCAAAAGTCTCACCCTCGGCATCGGCCACCCGCTAGCGGGAGTTTGCCATGACAGTCCCTGCCCATAACGAACAGGATCATCGCTCGCCGCGTTGGGGCGTGAGCATTGCTGTCGCACTCCTTGGGTTTATGGGCATGATGGCAGCCTTCGCGACCGCCGGCCCTGCGCAGGATGCAGCCCCCGGCGAAGACGAACGCAAGCGACCGCCTGCGCAAATGACGGGCTCTACTCCGAGCTACACCAAGGAGATCCAGCCGCTTTTCAACAAGAGATGTGTCGCCTGCCATGGCTGCCTCGGCTCGCCCTGCAACCTGAAACTCACATCGTTTCGCGCGCTCGAGCGTGGCAGTCTTGGCAAGAACCCTTATTCAGTCCATTTCGAGGCCTACGCGCGCACCGGCATGAATGTCGTTCAGACAACGGCAGAATGGCGCAGGCGCGGCTTCTATCCCGTGCTGTCGCGGGGCGGGGCGGGTCGGGTCGGGTACGGAAAACCTATCACGCTCAATGCTGTTCCAGATGGTGGAGGCCGGTGCGCGGCACAATACGCCCGGCTTCTCACGCAAAAATCTGATGCCGCTCTACGCGAAGCGCTATGATCACCAATGCCCGGCCACACCGGAAGCGCTTGGCGCGCGTCTTGAAAAGAACCCTGGGATCGGAATGCCCTTCGGTCTGCCTGCGCTCGAAGAACAAGAGGTCTCGACGCTGCGCTCTTGGCTCGCCGGCAACGCCCCCGGGGCCCACCGAGGATGAGCGGCGTACGGCGGAGACCGTTACAGGCCCCAAGGCCGTGCTCGCTTGGGAGAATTTCTTCAACGCACAAGACATGCGGTCTCAGCTTGTCGCCCGCTACATCTTCGACCACGTGTTCCTAGCGACCATCGTGCTGGACGAGAGCAAGGGTGACTATTTCAAACTCGTACGCTCCAAAACGCTGCCAGGGGAGGCGAGCGAAAACCCGCCCGCACCGGTCGAGGTTATCGATACGCCCTTCCCTTACACCGATCCTTTCAAATATGCCGGCGTCGACAGATTCTATTACCGCTTGAAGAAGATGACTGCGCCACGCGTACAGAAGAACCATTTCGTGTGGCAGCTGGCCCATGCGGACATCGACCACCTGAAGAAGCTGTTCTTCGAGCACGAATGGGGAACAGCGGCGAAGCTGGACGACCCCCGCGTGGCGCCTTGGGACGTCGGCAACCCATTCAGGGTCTATCATGAGATCCCGGTGGAAGCGCGCTATCGTTTTATGCTGGAGAATTCCGAGCTGATCGTGTCCGGCATCACGTATGGGCCGGTTTGTCTCGGGCAAACGGCCACCTACGCGGTCAAGGACCAGTTCTGGGTCTACTTCGTCGATCCAAAATACGACGTCTCCGTTCGCGACCCAAAACTCGGGCTCGACACCTGGGATGCCTTCATGGACCGGACGCCCATGGGGAACGATACGTATGAGGCGGCCTATGGCAGCGCGCTCAAAAAGCTTCGGCCCGAGGGCTATACAATCGATGCGATCTGGAACGGCGACCGCAGAAACCCGAATGCCTGGCTAACGGTCCTACGCCATGAGTCCAATGTCTCCGTGATGAAAGGCCGACAAGGCGGCATCCCACGCACGTTGTGGCTGATGGACTACAGCGGATTTGAGCGCATCTACTACGACACCGTCGCCAATTTCCAATATCAGTCCGGCGATGTCCCCAAACTTGAGACGCTCGTCTTCTTCAACTATCTGCGTCAGGAGTTCGAGGACAATTTCCTGCTGCTCTTGCCCGAAAGCGACCGCGGGCGGCTTCGTGACAGCTGGACCCGCGGGGTTGGGCAGGGCGCGCTCGAGCTGGAGCCCTTCGCTGGCGGCAACCAGCCGACAGAAGTCAAAACATCCAAGCGCGACCCGTTGCTCAGTCTCATTGGAGACATTCAGAAGCATATGGGCGCAGCGGTCAGCGGACCGCCAGATAAGTTAAACCCGCATAAGAAGCCGAGATGGTCCTTGGACGATCCCGTCAAAAGCTATGACGATTGGGAGGCTGCCGCCGCGCAATTGACTCAGACGCGCGCCTATAAATTCCCGCGCTATTTGCCGAGCGTCATTCTCTTAAGAGTCAATCATAACGATGGCCACGCACGCGTCTATTCCCTGATTGCCAATAGGGTCTACGCCACTCAGGACACGATCCTGTTCCAGAACGGACAGAAACTGCCGAACCTGTACACGATGAGTATCTATCCGACCGTCATCGGCGGCTTCCCAAACTATTTCCTGGAGTTGAATTTGGATCAGGCCGGCGATTTCCTAAACCGTTTGCGCGATGTCCAATCGCTCGAGGACTGGAATCGCGTGCGTGACCGCTACGGCATTTTGCGCAACAACGCTCGCTTCTGGGACACTTACGACTGGTTCACGCAGTGGAACGAGAAGAATCGCGGCATCAAGTCCGGCTATCTGGACCTGTCCTATTACGATCTCTACGACTCGGTCTATTGAGGCCCGTGGCCTCTTAAGAACGGTAGTCGGGATTCTCGTAGCCGAACCGGCACCCGGCTTTCCATGCTTCGCGATTGTTACCGTGATTGGGATAGCCGCCGGCGTCCTTCAAGATGCGCGCAAGATGCATCAGGTTCCATGTCATGATCGTCGTATTGCGCTGCGTAAAATCATTGTCGTAGCCGATCGGCTTGCCGTCTATTTCCTCGCCATAGGAAGGCCCCGGCCCCGCCTCTCCGATCCAGCCACAGTCCGCCTGAGGCGGAATGCTGTAACCGAGATGCTGCAACGCGTAGAGGATGCTCATGGCGCAGTGCTTCACGCCATCTTCGTTGCCGGTAATGACCGTTCCGGCGACCTTGCCATAATAGAGGCTTTGGCCTTGCGGGTTGAGCATGCCCGACATGCCGTAGAGCCGTTCGATCAAAATCCGACACACGGAACTTTCCTCGCCGAGCCAAATGGGCGTCGCGACAATCAGAATGTCTGCAGCCTCGATGGTCGGCCAGATCTTCGGCCAATCGTCGCGGTCCCAACCATGCTCGGTCATATCCGGATAGACCCCGGAGGGGATTTGATGTGACAGAGCATGGATGCTTTCAACCGCGACCCCGCTCTTGCGCATGATCTCCTCAGAGACGGAGAGCAACAGGGCCGTATGGGAGTCCTCGGACTTGCGCTTGAGCGAACAATTGACCGTCACGGCCTTGAGGTCGGAGAAGTCCGTTTTGTTCTGGGAACAGAGCTGATCTTGTTGGGCTGAGAGCGGCATTGCGAGAAACTCCATCTGAGGACGTGCGCACCCACTCTACTGGTCGTTTCGCGTTTTTGCTGACACGCTGCATAAACTTAAGGTGATCGCCCGCCTCCCCGAACGTTTGTCAAAGCAGGCATGAGGGTGACCGCTCGGGAGGGAAAAGCGGTCACCCTCTTCTGCCCTGCCTATCGGTCCATCTGGGTTTGATAGGGGTTTGGGAAACCTTCCGCAGCGGCGGGCGCGGCGGCCGCGGTGATCAGGGCAACCGAAATCAGGATTGTCTTCAACATCATCATTCTCCTTTTTGGGGGCAGAGCGGAGCGCTGTAATGGGGCTCAGCAGCGCCCAATAGTTTGCCTAGCGATCGAAATGCGTCTGGTAGGGATTCGGGAAACCTTCCGCAGCGGCAGGCGCG